>Ga0123342_1002396_pt1 | contig 31123 bp, 14 predicted proteins | sample Turbeawhitnodule_FD_89960 | JGI IMG/M metagenome (GOLD analysis project Ga0123342, IMG submission 89960) | Root nodule microbial communities of legume samples collected from Mexico - Turtle bean Mexico white nodule | ecosystem: Host-associated > Plants > Roots > Nodule | place: Mexico: Nepantla... | reverse complement strand
TTTTTTTTTTTTTTTTTTTTTTTTTTTTTTTTTTTTTTTTTTTTTTTTTTTTCTTGAGATTTAACATGTCTCTCTCCCCCTCCCTCTCTCTTTATATATATATAACAAAACTTTCTTGGAAAGGAACTCCAATGCCAAATGTGAGGAAAAAAGTGAGGAGGAGTGGAGTGTAAAATGTGAGTGGTGGCTGATGCAAAAGAAACTCAAGCAAGGGAAAAGGGCTGTCGACATTAGATGGTGGGGTGTAAGAAGAAGGAAAAGTACAAGGGGTGAGAAGAAATTTAAAATGGAGGACTAGGGTTAATATAGTGTTTTGAGGGAAAAGAAACGGTGAACTTAAAGAAAAAGGGTGAGAATAGCATATATCTACACAAAACCAATAAAGAATGGCCCAAATGGTTGAGTTTGGTAAGGGAAACGATTTGTTTGTTTTAATGATAGTGAGAAATAACATTTCAAAATCTATGCATGAGTAATAGCAGCGTTGGGGACTCAAATTGCTTTTAAAGAAAATTGTGCTTATACATTTTAAGAAAAATCTCAAAGTCATAACAAATGGATTTCTTAAAACGACAAACAAATCGATCAAAAGGGTTAAATGTTTGCATTTGCTAAACAATTATGAGTGATAATCAGGGTTCCATCTTGTGAAAATTTGTTACCAATTAGTCTTCTACTCCAAGAAACTAGAAAAACAAAATATGCATTCGTTTTTATTTGTTTAGAGACAAGTGAATGATTAACATTCATGAACGTAAAAACCTTTTCGTGCCAAATAACATTCTTCATAATATTAGAAAACATATTGATCTTGTCTTAAAAGAAAAAAACAAGGTCAATTTTAAAATATATCAAAGTAATTATCTTTATTAAGATATGATTTATTTATTTTTATCTCTACTCTTAAAAGATTTTTTTAAAGAAAAAAATCCTTAAACTTTTCACCTTATATTTTTAAAGGAATTCCTTAAAAGCTAGATTTGGAAACACCATTCAACTGATATGAAGATCAGTAAAGTATGAAACTTAAAGGTAGACAAATGTTTGAATTTTAAATCTATGATTTTTGGTTCGAAGCAGTTTTGGGTTTATAGGTTAGAGTTCTTTAATAGTATATCACAGAATAAAAAATTATAAAAATAAAGGTGAAAAATGGAAAAACCAAGATAAAATTGATAGTATTCTACATATAACAAATAAAAAAAACAAGAAAACATATTAGTGTTAAAAGAATAATTATTGGTAAAAGGTAAAGTCTACCGTTATAAAAAAGTAAAAATAATAAGAAAACCAACATAATAGACATGGGTAATATGGTATTTTTCTTTCATAATTTATTAATTTTATAATAAATGTAAAAATTAGAATGTTTTTTTATAATGTAAAAACAAACCTAAAATTATTATTATTATATATAATATAAAATATAGATAGGGTCAGATTAATTAATTTAAAATGAATTAAGAAATAATAGAACACAAGATCCAATATAAGTCTGGAGAATCATTGACATACATCTCTGCACACAATTCAAACCAAGTGGATTAAAAAAACAATATTATTACCAACCAAACAGGTAAAAATCACAGATTAAATTAATGAGATTCCAGATGTAAAATATGCAAACTATTCTATTTCTTTGTAGAAATAGAAAACGTTCTAAATAAATAAGGAACCCTACTTAAAAACCTACTAAATAAATAACCAATCTCTCTTTTCAAAATCTTCACTTTCACATAGAAAGGAAGAGTATTATGTGTCAATATGATATCCTGAAACTAATAATGAAAATAATGAATATTTTGCCAAAATAATATCCTTATATTCTCTTTTATAATAAATCTAGATTATTAAAATAACTCTATTCATGTGACTACTTTTAGACCAAATTTTCAAATCCATAAATTAATTGCCACATTAAAAATAACACCTGATTTAGACAAATAACCAAATATAGGTAAGAATTCTAGAATCCATAAAAACTCTTAGTACAACATTAAATATTCTAATTTATGGTATCTCTCCCCTTTTGCGGTATAATATTTTCATCATATTTTGATTTCCTAAACTTTTTCTGCCACCAATTTTTTAGTTAGACCTAACTATAGTCACAGAATTAGATAATGTTATTATGGGAGATTCTAGAGACACTTCTTTATTATATAGGTGAATTCAAATTTTAATTTTATAAGTTAATTTTTAAAATTAAATTAAATTTAAAATTTATTTTTTCATATGATATCAAATTTATTTAAAATTTTCTACAAGAATAATTTATTGAATTTTATCATGTTTTATGTTTTATATTTATTTTCTTTAAAATATTTTCTTGACTTCAGTATCATTTACCAGAAAAAACAATGATATCTTGTGTTCATTAAAGTACAATTTATACATAATATATATAAAATAAATAAATAATGAATTTATATAATAAATATTGACATATTTTATTTTTAGTATAATAAAAAATTATATTTTTTATATAATAATTCTAATTACATTAATTTTATTTGAATTCTTTTAATAGCTAACATGAATTCAGTTTGTTTATTAAAAAAATTAATATTAGTATACAATTAAATTTAAAAAAAACCATTATTAAAGACTTTAAATTTTTGAAAGAAAAGACTTCTTTTAAAGTTAATCGCAAATATATCAATACTTAATCTGTTTATCCTAGAGAGATGTTGATAAGAAATGGAGATTATATATAAATAAGTTGTATTGGTGAGTATAATTAATTAGTAACAAGGGTCAAAATAGGTGCATGAAGGCACATGCAGATGGAGCACAGTAGATTCTGATGGATTCATTGAAACAGACATTTGCTATAAATAATAGTTGAAAACAGATCATCTTCACTCACTTCTAACTCCAACCATGCATCTGTCATTTTCTTCACAACCATCCAAATTCAATCAATTCCCTTCGTTCCACACTCTTCCCTCACAACCACACTCTCCTCACTTCTCTTTTCTACCCTCCACTCTTGGGACTTTTTTTATCCTCACTTATCTCTCCTCCTACATGTATTCTAACTTGTAAATAATACATACTCCTATATATAGTAATAAGGTAGCTCCCAACTTACTAACCATTTATCTCATATAGAGTAATCATTCTTCCATGCAACAAGGAAATTGCATCTGAAATATATTGTTATAGATCTCACATTGACTAGAGATGAGAATATTTCATTGTATATAAGTGAGTTAAGTTATACTTAAAGTACACTTCGTAATATTGTATTAGAGTCATTTAAAGTCTATCCTAGCGAGTGTTCGTTGGATTTATCGTGTCACCCGTTATGGACTACCCATGATATGTTGTCCCACGTACGAGTTGTCACTCTTGGCATGAGAGTGTGTTGGAAATCCCACATCAACTAAAAATGATAATATTTCATTATATATAAATAAGTACAAATATCACTCCATAAGTCGATTTTATGAGATTGATTTAAACTTAAAATTCACTTTGTAATAAATATTTAATGAGTATTTAATCATTCCATGGGTATAGTAAATGTCATAAAAACTATCATTATAGTGTAACTAAATTTGGATGTGAAGAATTTTGATAGTAAAAACCGAAAGGAAAAGGGAAATATATATGTATAAATGGCATTTTGTTAGTTAGTTGCCACCATGCCAAGTACTCTTTTACTTTTGTCAGAGATAAATAGTTGTTGGAATGCCGACAGCATGTTGTCATAATAATAATGATGGAATGAGAGTTTGACTGAAAAGGGTTACAGATTGCATAGGATTTCAGAGAAGCATAGCTTTGAACTCACACATGTTTCTGCACACAGTTCAGCTTCAAAAGTTTTTGTGACTTCTTTTGCATGTTTCAGTGCAATCTAACTTTATCATTCCCAATTCACTTACATGCTTTGTTTTGTTTGGAATAGAAAGTATGTTTGAAGAAGTAGATTAGTATACAAAAATTATATGGTTTAAATTAAGGCAAATAAAAAAGTTTATGATTAATAAGGTAAATAAAAAAGTTTATGAGAATTTGTGAATGTTTGATAAAATTTAAAAAATATATATAATAATTAATTTATTTATATTATTATAAATTAATTTTAATTAAATAAATAATAATAATTTTAATTTTATTATTATTAATATTATTTATTATTAATAATTATTTTAATTATTTTATTATAGTTATTATTGTATAAACTATTATTAATATTTTTTATTTTAATTATCATTTTATATATTTATTAATATTTTTATTATTTTAATAATTATTGTTATTTATATTATATTATATAACCAAATATATTTATTTTATTATAATATAAATATAATATGAATGAATTAATAATATAAAAATATAATATATGTTTAAATTAGTTCCGCGCAATACACATTTGCGAAGAAGAAAGAAGAACTAAGATTTTTTTCTTAGTTTTCTGAGTTTTAATAATTTTTTATTCTTTGATTTTTCACTTTATATTTGCAAGAATTCATTCTTGGAACCAGGCTGTCAATGTCTTTCTGGTTATAAAACTTTTATTTTAGGCGTTTAATAAATTAATATATTCAAAATAGAAATTTCACATAAAGGAATTATTTATGTAATATATATTTTTACTTTAAAAATATTTTAATATAATATTTTTTTAGTTTTTATTATTTGATAAATTTTAGAATAAATTGTTGATATTTAAATCCAACATTTTATTTTAGATTATCTTTCACTTAAAAGGATAGTCACATCTTATCTTTGTTATTGGTGACAAAAAGGGTAAAATTGTTTAATTTTTTTTCTTTCTACTTGAATTATACCATTTATCATATATGCATTATAATATAGGTAATAACTAAGTCATCACATACACATATGCCAAATAGAATGTTAATGCAAGACATGTAATAATAGAATCTTCTATATAATAATACGATTAAACGTTTGTAGTATTGTTAATAAAGAAAATTGGTATAACACAATTAACATCCTAGTTTCTACTTATAAATTCATTCATTTATACTATGCAATTTGTTTGATAGAACACTCTAGTGTTCTTTAGAAAACTTGATTATGTATCTGTCCTTAGACGTAAATCCTATTTTAGTTAGCATCCTTATGATTTTGACCGCTTTCTTTGTAATCTTGTCTTAACCAAAAGTGATTGTTTGTCCAAATAATACCCGGTTTAGCTAGAAGTGACTGCTTATCCAAAACATACTCAATTTGTAGAGGTCTAACGTATATTTAGTTTGTATCTTGCAACTTGAGTATATATAAACTTGATTGAGTTGATCAAGATCTAGACATAGTCTCATTTATAGATGAACTAGTATAAAAATTTAAAGCATAAATCTTCCTCATTCTTTAACTCTTTCAAGTTATATATTATCAAACTATTGTTTAATATGTTAAAGAATGAGACTTTACAAGGTTTGTAAAAATCTTTTTAATAGTAAGTTTGTCAACGAAAACTACTTCTGATCAATCATCAAACTTAGAAATCTCTTTTTCGCCATATGAGACGTTGTTTTTGTTAATTATTGCAAAAAAAAATTAATATACAATTTAATCCTCCTTTCTTGTGTATTTGACTTATTTTCACAATAATTACAACAAAGATATTAAGATGAATATTGTTCTACAATTGTCACATTATGAGGAATTATAAATATAAGTTGAAGATATATATAGAGGACACACAACTACAATTATACTCTACAAAAAAAATCAAGCTTATACTCAGTGTGTCTTAATGATTATACAATTGGGAGAGAGAAACATTATTATATCCTTCACTTTGTGTTAAGTCACAACCTTGTAAAGAAATCAATATCATATATCTTCTTTATAAAAGTAATTCCTTAGGTTATATCTTGTTTATCTATAGCTAGAAGTGATAACAAACATTACATATAGTTCTTAATCTCCAAAGGAGGTTATGACAAAATAGTCAGGAGTGGCTTGGTGTGCTTCTATTTCTAAGGAGTGTCATTGTGTACTAATATTCAGAAGAAATGTCACTGTGTACTCATATTCACAAGGAGTGTCATTATGTACTTATTTGTAATTAGTTTTGATTATAACATAACCTTTAAGATATATTTAAAAGATAACTAGACGTAGCCTAAAAATTAGGAGAACCAATATAAAACATCTTGTGTCCTTCTTGGCTTGGTGTACTCGTGTTCACTAGGAGTTGCATTGTGTACTCATTTATAATCAATTTTGACTATAAGAGAATCCTTTAAGAGTTTTTTAAAAGGAGAATTTGATGTACTCCGAGAGTAAAGGTGAACCAATATTAAAAAATCTTGTGTCCTTCTCAACTATATATAAAGAAGATCTATATGAAGAAGAAACATTGATGGAACTCTTGCCAAAAAAAACAAGCTCTTGTAATCATAAGTATCCTTAGCCTTTGTATTTGTGAGGAAGAACGTTGTTCGTGTTCATAGTTGTTTAGAAAAGTGTGTTTTGTCTTGTTTTTATTGTAAGAGGTTCAGACCATTAATCCATGTTCAATCAGTTCCAAGCCATCCTAAATTATTTTTTCTCAATAGGAAGATTATATCAAAGCTATGATCATATAGATAAGATCCTTATAAGGTTACCAAAGCATGAAGATCTCAGGTATCATTTGCACCTCTATGAATCTAGACAACTTTACTCTCTAGAGGAACTTAAAGGTACCCTCACAGTTCAAGAAGCCCAAAATAAGAAAAACAAGTCATTCTCCTTAAACGCCCAAAATTAAAAGAAACATTCATTTGTTAAAGCCTTCCGTACAAAAGAAGCATTAAATTACTTGTCACATGGTGCAAATGCCCCAAGTAGAGGAGTTTCTTAAATGAGAACCTAAGCATTCAAGAACTAGGAAGAATATCATACAACACATCTACTCAAACCTGATCCTTACTCAAAAGATATTCAATATTCTCCCAAACAATAACAATAATAACAAACAAAAGTCAAGCCATAAAGAAAGTTGAAGAGGCTCAAGCATCAAATTATATTTTCAACATTTGTCCAACCAACTAAACTAAGGGCAAATGCTTATAGACATGAAAGATCTGGTCATCAAGAAGAGGCAAAAGTCTTGTAGTGGTCAAGTAAGGCTCTTTGCATAACCCTCAAATGAAGCTTCCTCACCTACCAAGCTTTAATAGTTTGCAAATTCACCTTCCATCTTCACCTACCCTCGTCCAAGTTAGCAAAAACGAGGATGAACAATGTCACCAATAGAAGACTACATTGTCATTCCGACATCCCATTATGAACCATTCACTCAAACCTTACCCCTTCATGAAGGATAACCTCTCACTATAGACTACATAAACATGCTTAGACTTCACTTTAACCTCTCACCTAAACCTCAAACCTTCCCATTCTTAGATAAGCGAAAATTCCTAATACACCATCAAACCAAACCTTAACTGGGGCCACCTTAACATTCTAAATTCCCTCTACTTGAACTTAGTCACCAAAACCTCACCTTAAACTCTTCCTTATACACTCATGTGCATTATGGGTCGTGCATCCAAGGGATATCAATGCAAAGCCTTTCTATTTGGTTGTTGATTTAATATTTGAAAGCAGTATGACACGTCATCTACTAAAAATATATAGTTGGTGTGTCTGCCTGCATTCCACGTTATGAGGAAGTATACCTTCAAAAAGCATTTTAACAACCCTTGAAGTCTCTTTGATGCACTAATAATATTCTAGCAACCTTACCATTTTCTCCCCCCATTTCTTGCTTTGTACCCATCCAATGGATCATCCTTAAGTCATTCTCCCTCCACTCGACCTTTCTTTTCTTTCTCATATCCTCGTCTTGTTGAACCAGGGAGCTTTGATGATTTTTAAATATGTCTTGAAGACCTGTTGTTGTATGTGTGTGTCTAGTCAGATAGATTTTGTCTTGTAAATTTGCATCTCACAATGATCCAAGTAAACCTGATTTGAAATCTCCTTTAAATGTTTTGTTTCCCGAATCTATGTTTATTTTAATTAGTTGATTCGTATATTAATCATTTGAAATTACTTCTATTCAAGTTTGATGATTATAACATTATAACAAGTATTTTAACAAATTGAACACTTAAGTTTTTTTAAAGGATTTAAAAATGATTTATTTTCTTTTTGTCTTTTCTTTTAGTGAAATCAACCAGTTATTTTGATAAATGAACCGTTTTTTTTATATGGTGACTTCATCTGTTAAAGAAAACTATTAGTTAGTTTCAAAATTCAATTAAATGATTTTAAAAGAATAATGTTATGTTTACCAAATTGTATTTAATTGATTTAAGGATATTTCATTAAATGATCAAAATGTTTTAACAATCTTTCTTAGGCTATATAAAGATGTTTTTATGATCATTTAACATAACACTTTTTTAGAGAAAAAAACAAATTGTTTTAAAATCATTCTTTGAGATTACATTAGAATCTTGGATCATTGTTGTGATGCGAAGTAGGTTTATGAGTTAAGATTTCTGTTGTTCTTCATTTGTATCAAACTCAGGTGTATTTGAACTTCATTCTTCTTTACTGTTGTTGTGTCGTAAACATATTAACATTTCATATAGGGTTTCTGAAATATGTGTGTAATTAAGAGTGTTGTGTGTTCTTGAAGGGTTCAAGACCAACACTCTTGGTTGTTCTTGTAATCTTGTTTGATTGCTTTAGTGAATCCTTAGTGGTGTGTCGAGGTCTGGATGTAGCTCTTGGTTTAGAGTGAATTGTATAATTCTCTTGTTCATCATCTATCTCTTACTTTGATATTTGTTATATAAACTATTTTAAAGTGTTTTGCATGTAAATCAATTTGAATACATAAATCAATTAGTTGATTTAATTAAAGTTTTCAATCTAACACCAATATTTACAGGTAAATAAATGCGAGCTTCGTCTAACTCAACCATTACCTTACCCATCAATAACATCTTTTAAAACAAACGTATACTTGAGTAAAACTGAAACTCTTTGTACCATCAAAATGTAAATTCTATCACATAACTTATATTTATATAATATTAAAATTCATTTTAAATTATGTGACCAGTTATTATTCTCACAAATAAAATCAAGAGATTAAAAATTTAAAGAAAATTATCAATAAGAGAATGAATTTTAAAGATTACGATGTGAAGAAAACATTAAACAAAAAGTTAACAAAGAGTATTAAAAGAATAGATTAAAAAATTGAGTCAAAACAGCTACATGAACTTCTTTGGGGAACTACATCTAAGCAAAGAAGTGACTTGATGAAGTTCTTTCAGAATCCAATTAAAAGACGTTTGATAAAAGAAAATAGTCTAAACAGTTGAATTGAAGACGTGACTTTCTTGATTGCACCGAACGTATCAAAACTTAATCTCTTCGATTTGTGGATTGAAAGCACCAAACTCGCTTTAATTCCGGTTGGAGTAGTGATTAAATGTTGCCGAATCGGGTGCCAAATCAATTGAAATCACCAAATTCAGTTAGCAAGCTGTTTGCATAATTGCAGAGTGATACAACGGCACCTCCCGCTTTTGGCCACCAACAATCAACGAATAATTGAGATTTAAGGCACCAATCATATGTGATAAATGTCAAATAAATAAATATATATTTATCTATATATATATATATATATATATATATATATATATATATATATACTCTAGCGGAAGAGTATATTAAAAACTACAGAAACTAAATATATATATATATATATATATATATATATAATTTTTTATTTATGAATTTTTTTTTATTATATGAAATATAATAGTTAAATATATTGTTTATTGTAGTTAAGTTATATTATAGTAGAAAGTTTTACCTAAACTGTGAGCAATTATATTTTGTTTTAATTCTATGGAGGAGTTACTTTCTCTGTTAATTAGTTTCTTGTGTGATGTATTTTTTTATATAATATTTTTATATGAATTTTGTGTTTATACTGAAGTCATTCGACCGACCGTATTAATATACATTAAAGACACTCAATAAATGACAATAACGACAATTATGGAAACTCCTTATAAATCATAATCATGTCCTACTGAATCTGGGTGAGATCTATGAGAAATCAGCTAACAATGACATTTGATAGATTCAGATTCAGCCCATCACAACAAAGAGCCAATGACTAAACACTATAAATAAACTACTCTCCACAAAGGGGTAAGGTACGCTTTTATCAGCTTTACAATACACACTCTTCATTTAGAGTACTTACTTGAGCGTCGGAGTACCATTTTCAAGTCAACCCCGACCGAACACCAACAATGAAAGGAGGAGACTTAAAGTGAGGGACAAGGAAGCAACCGATACGTCAACAATTATACAACTAGTTTCATGTACTATTTAGGCCTCTCTTTATCCATACAGGTATAGTGTTGTAATTTAAAAATAATTTGTATATATTAAATGGGAAATATATATGTATTCTTAATGAAATTTACATACTCATGGAAGCATGACATTAGGAAGAAAACTTCTTAAAACTTTATTCAATAACTCATCTTTGTTATTATTATGAAATGATGGTAATATTTTTATATTCACTTCATAAAATATATTAAATAATAGTACTAAATAAGAAAATCATGACTACTACTTGGAGGGAAAAACTCATACAAAGGAGTAAGATAAGGTGATTACATGTCAGATTTAGTAAAAAATAGTTTTTATTATTGCGTCCTTTAATCAAACATAAATTCTTATCATCTCAAACATTTTATTTGTAAAATAATTAAATTTTTAATGTCTTAGTCAAAATATATGCAACGTGTTGTTTAGTTGGACAACATTTGATCTCCACTTTCTTCTCCTCAATCAACTCTTGGATCTTATGAAATTGAATATCGATGTCTTTGAATCATCCATGAAACACTTTGCATAATGAAATTACAGACTTGTATCATAAAATATCTATGTGGGAGTATCTTGCTTTTGATGTATTACTTCCAAAATTCTTCTTAGCTAGAGTGTTTGGGTTGCACAACTAGTTGTTACAATGTATTCTTTGATTGTTGATAAGGGGACAATTGGTTATTTATTTGAAGACCATGATAACGTCTCATTGCTAAGATGAAATTATATCTTGATGTGCTTCTATAACTTTTACCAAATCAGTTTTAGTATAGCCAACTAGTTTTGTTTCACTATTTCAACCAAATCATAACTAATTCTCCATTTTTGGTGTAGTTAAAAAATGGGCACTTGTAGAAGCAATAAGCATATAAAAGAAAATAAAGCAAAATAGAATAATGACACAGAGAATTTTTAATGTGGAAAAACCTTCTTAACTTGAGAAATAAAAACTCATGAGACCTAGCCCAAAAAATGTCTCCACTATGAAAGTGTGATTACAATATTTGTTTATTTCACTCTGAGGGTAACACTTAATTGCACCCAACAAGGATGGAAAACAACATCTCTCTAGTCTCTCACTAGGATTTCTAATCTTACACTATGGTGGATATCAACTCTCTCATTTACTCTATATGTTGCTTTTATCACTTGCTTGCATTTCTCTTCCTCACAAGTTCCCTTTATATAGAGAAGGGGAGGAATGTTTCTTCATAAAGAGATAATGGATAATTAATGTTTATCACATTTTCAAGATACCTTGAAAAGACAACCTTTAACTTTTTAACTTCTTAGCGGAAATTTCCTCGGTGAACATGTCAGACCAATTGTCATCTGTATGAACCTTCTCTAGCTGCAACTCTCCATCCTCCAAAGCATTTTGTATCCAATGATAACGGTAATCAATGTGCTTTGTTCGAGAATGAAATGTAGGATTCTTATAGCTAGGTGGATTGCACTTTGGTTGTCACAATGGACAACATATCCTTCTTGAACATGACCCAATTCATGCAAGAGATTTTTCATATATTTTATTTCTTTTCCAGCTTCAGATGCGACAACATACTTTGCTTCAGTTGTTGATAAAGAAACACATCTTTGTAACTTGGATTTCCAAGATACAACTCCCCAGCAAAAGTAGTTAAATACCCTTATGTGGATTTTTTGGAATCTACATCTCCAATCATGTATGCATTTATGTATCCTACCAACATAGGATCTTCATTCCCAAAACATAAACATCTTTTGGTAGTTCCCCTCAAATAGCTTAATATCCACTTCACTACATTCTACTGCTCTTCACCAGGATTGGACAAGAATCGACTCACACCACCAATTGCATGGGCAATATCTAGTCTTGTGCAAATCATGGCGTAAATTAGGCTTCCTATTACTGAAGAATAAGACACTCTGCTCATCTCTTTCTTTTCTTCTTCATTATTCGGACATTGCATTGTGCTTAGCTTGAGATGTTCGGCAAGTGGAATACTGACAGGTTTTGTCTTATCCATGTTGAATCTCTTGAGAACTTTCTTTATATATTTCTCTTGTGATATCCATATCAACTTCTTGGAGCGATCTCTAATCACCTTCATCCCAATGATCTTCTTTGCAGGACCTAAGCTTTCATGGCAAAAGATTTGCTTAAAGCATTTTTCAAACCATCAATCTTGGTTTTACTTTATCCAATGATCAACATATCATCGACATATAATAGTAGGAAAATAAAGTTTCCATCTTTATACCTCTTGATGAACACACAATGGTCAACAATTATCTTGAAATTGTGCTTGGCCACGAAGGATTCAAACTTCTTATACCACTGTATGGGTGCTTGCTTCAAACCATACAAACTCTTCTTCAGATGACACATAAAGTGTTCCTTGCCTGGTTCTTCATAGCCTTCTAGTTGCTCCATATATATTTCTTCTTTGATGTCTCCATGTAGGAAAGTTGTTTTGACATCAAGTTGTTCAACTTCTAGGTCTATACTAGTTGTTATACCTAATGCTACTCTTATGGAGGAATACTTTACCACTTGTGAGAATATATCATCAAACTCAACTCCTTTCTTTTGATTTCACCCTTTCACAACAATTCGAGCTTTGTACCTTGGTCTTAAGTTTCCTTTTTCAGTTTTAAGCCTATATACCCCTTTGTTTTTCAAGACTTTTCTTCCTGTAGGTAACTCCACCAAATCATAAGTATGGTTCTCATGTAAAGAGCTTATCTCTTCTTCCATGGCTTTGATCCACTCCCCTTTCTCAATTGACTCCATAGCCTCTGAGAAGTTTTGAGGTTCATCATTATCTGTCAAAGTAATATAATCTTCTTTAGGATACTTTGATGATGACACTCTTCTTCTTTCAGAACGTCTCAATTCAACTCGCATTTGTTGCTCTAATGGCTCAAATTCTTGTTATATTTGAGGTTCTAACATTATCTGATCATGATTTGGTTGATCATCAGTCTGGTCAGGAAATGGGGGAGCAGAATCTATCCGTTGAGGAATATCTCCCCCTAAATCAATGCAACTTTGGACTTTCACTGATTTTTCTTTTGAATATCTTTGGTTATTTGATCCTAAAAGAACACAACAACTCTGCTTCTAACAATTTTCTTATTTATAGGATCTCACAATCTATACCGAAATTCATCCTTTGAGGACCCAAGGTATCTTCACTCCTTGGTCTTAACATCTAGATTTTTGCTTTCATCCTTTGAAATATGAACAAAGGCTATGCATTCGAATACTCTTAGATGGTTGAATGATACCTTCTTTATGTACCACACTTCCTTTGGAATCTCTCCATCTAGAGGTCTAAAAGGTGTCAGTTTTATGAGGTCAACTACAGTCTTTATTGTTTCACCCATAAAGACTTAGGGAGGTTAACACCTTGTAACATGCATCTGACTTTCTCTTCAATAATATGATTCATTCTTTTAGCTACTCCATTCAGTTGAGGAGTCTTTGGTGGTGCCTTCATCATTTTGATACCATACATCTTGGAATAGGCTTCAAAAGGATCATGGTACTCTCCACTATTGTCTGCTTTTAGACACTTAAGCTTTTTTCCATTCTCACGCTCCACTAGAGCATGAAATTCTTTAAATGCAGACAATACCTGATCTTTGATTTTCAGCAAGTATACCCATAATCTTCTTGAGTGATCATTAATACATGTGACAAAGTAGTAGGCTCCACCAAGAGATTTTTCAGATGGTGTACAAACATCTGTATGCACAAGTTCAAGTACCTCCTGTCTCTTTGAGGGATCGCCTGATCTCTGAAAAACTGACTTTGCATTGTTTACCATAAATGCAATGAATACATGATTCCAAGATTTGACCCTTTATACCTGGAAAGTGGTTTTTGGCGAGCATCTAGAGTGCTTTCTTACTCATATGCACCAATCGTTTGTGCCAAAGATCTTTGAAGTCTGTAGCAACATTCGTTTCTCCATAACAAAATCTTCCTTGCATAATGTAAAGGGATCCTTCCTTTGAACCTCTGGCAATGACTAGGTTCCCTTTTGCTAGTTTCCACTTTCCAGTACCAAAGTGGCTTATAAAACCCACATCATCCAACTTACTCGTTGAGATAGGTCGAGGAGCATTTATGGAACATGACTCACTTCCTTCATTACAAGCTTGTTTCTTGTGTCTATTAGTAACACAATATCACCAATACCTACAATCTTGCTTATAACATGGTTTCTCCATTTCATAGTACCATAGTCACCTTTCTTGTAATTTGAAAAGAAATCTTCATGTGGACTTATATGGAAAGAGGCACTGGAGTCAACGATCCAAGAGCAATCACCATATGCAATATTTAGGTAATTTTCTTCTCTAATGAGAAAAGACGATGGTTGTGGTTGGAGTACAACCCTTCTTCTTTGGATCAACTAAGTCTGGATGGAAAATTCCAGCTTTCTGGTCTTTCTTTAGAAATTTGCATTCAAATCTTTTATGACATTCTTTGCTATAGTAATAGCATATTATTGTTCTTGTACGAGATTGATATCGACCTTTGGATTTGCTTTTGTTTCTTCCATGAGATTCATTTCTCCCACAAATTTCACCTCTTCCTTTCTTCTCAATAACATTTGCTTCATGTTGAAAATTTGTACCTCTTTCTTTCCTTCTGGATTCTTCAACAAACTATATGAAATAATGTCCATTGAGATCTTCCCATCTAGGATTGAGTTGTTGAGCACGACTACTGGTGTGTCCCAACTTTCAGTCAACAAACTGCAACTCACCATCAATCTTCATATCTATCTTTGTCAATTGATTGACAAGACCCTTGAATGAATTTAAATGATCCATCATACTTTGACCATCATTGTAGTCAAGTTTCACCAATCTTCTAACAAGAGATGCTTTATTTCTTGGAGTTTTCTTTTGAATCATAGATTCAAGTTTTGACCACAACTCATAAGCATTTGTGTATGTGGACACATGCTCCAACAAACTTTTATCAATATACTTTCGAATCATTGAAACAACCTTTCGATTCAAAAGTTCTCAATCTTTATCACTCTTACCTTTTGGCTTGTCTTTGTAAGAAATTGGCTCATGCATATCCTTACAATATAAGTGATCCTCCATCATGGGCTTCCAATAGGAATAGTTGTCCGCTGTCAATTTGAACATATCACCATCAGTAATGGCTCCTTCCATCTTGTATCAGAACCAAGCTCTGATACCAGTGTTGGAAAAAATCAGAACTAATTCTCCCTCTTTGGTGTAGATACAAAATGGGCACTAGCGGAAGCAATAAGCAGATAAAAGAAAATAGATCAAAATAGAATAATGACACCGAGAATTTTTAACGTGGGACCTAGTCTAGAAAATGTCTCTACTATGAAAGTATGATTACAATATTTGTTTCTCTCACTTTGAGCGTAACACTTAATCTCACCCAACAAGGATGGAAAACAATATCTTTCTAGCCTCTCACTAGGATTTCTAATCTCACACTATACTGGATATCAACTCTCTCATTTACTCTCTATGTTGGTCTTCTCATTTGTTTGCATTTCTCTCCCTCACAAGTTCCCTTCATATAGAGAAGGAGAGGAAGATTTCTTCATAAAGAGATAATGAATAATAAATACTTATCACATTTTCAAGTTACCTTGAAAAGACAATCTCGAACTTTCTAAGTTAAACCTCATAGTCTTCTAAGAGAGATAAAATTTCAAGATATTGACATGTCGATCATTAAATGAATTCAATGGATCAATTATTAAGATTCATTGATCATGGTCTTCCATTAAATGAAGAAGAGATTCTCACGTAAGACTTTGTCTAACTTTATCAAAAGACAATTCAAACTCAAAGCATCAATCATTTTGCTTTGACATGTCGTTATATAAGATAATTATATATTTTCTTGACATGTCGTTATATAAGACAATTATATATTTTCTTGTGCTTTATCAATTTTCAAGATCAATTATTTTTTTAATATAATTTTTTAAAGTTCCAAGAATCAATTTCTTATAAACAAGTCAAAAATTAAAGGAAACAAATTCAATTTACCACGTACTTTTAGATAAAAAGAAATATTTAGAATTTAAAAAATTACTTATAAGCTAAAAAAGGAATAAAATAAGCTTAAAATTTGCTTATATATCATTTAATTTGTTGAAACTATTTCAAAAACTTATTTAAATTCTTACTTTTAACTTATATAAAAATTAATTTTAATTTATGACAATTTATTTACTTTTTTCTTTCCTATATTTTTTTTTTCCAAACAAATTTGTCAAAATACTCCTAATATTTTAAAACGTAAAAAAATAGATAACATCTTTAAAATTGAATAAAGTAACAAGCAGTATAGTATTTTAATTTTAATTATGGAATTCATCCAAACACGCCCATAACATAACCAATGAACAAACTACCAAATCTGGTCTCTTAATTGAGGTATACGCACACAACTAATATTAAACCGATAAAAATGAATGTTAAATCAATAAAACTGTTTTAAAATTCGATCAAACTGCTATCATAATTATTTTAATAAAATAAAGATTAACCTAAAATATTAATATTTGTTTCATTATACATATAAACTTGTCAATATCTATAAATATTAATGTATAGTTCACTTTAAATATGATAAATAAATTTTATGTAAACTTTTAGATTTAGCTTTGATTTTAATTTCTATATTTTTTAATTATTAAAAACAGTTTATTAATATTAATTAAATCTGAATTGAATCATTAATGTTTAAATAATGTCTTAACCAATTTAAAAAACGGGTGCAGATATAGAGTAATCAGTTAAAACAAGAAAATGCACAAATCCCAAACAAGAAAAAAATGTTAAAATTGGACACGTATTTTACCCCCTCAAATGCTGCTACACGCCGTCAAAACTAAAAACTAAACTATTGTACTATTACAATAAATAAATAAATAATCGTACTATTAATGAAAAATAAAATAAAAAGATTCACACACAAGGAAGAAGAAGAAGAAACAAAAGCCATGGAAAGGAAAGGAAAAGACTGAGAAACACTCACTCTCACACACTCTTCTCACTCACTCTTCGTTTCCCTCTGTTTTCGTTGCCTCTCCATTCACGTTCTTCTCACTCACCTACTTATCTGCGTTTCTTCTTCTTCTGAATTTCGAGGTATAGAGATGCGTGAGTAGTTCATTTTTGTTTTCTAATTTTCGATTCGATTCGATTCGCTCTTGTCTTTGTCTCACTGTGCCCTAGCTTCTGCGAACGATCTGTGCTTGTTGGATCTGATTTTGTTCAATTTTGTGAAGATCTGAATACGGTTCAGCTTTTGATCTGTTCTTTTGTTTCGCGGGAATTTGAAGGGAATTGAGGATGTGGTGGCGCTGGAGGTAGTGGAAGGAGGGAGGAGTTCTGCGGCATTTGCATTTCAGCGAGGTAGCTTCTTTTGGCTTTAACTGATTTTGTGTTTTTTTTGCTCGGGGCAGTGTGTTTGATGTGAACATGTTTCCTCTGTGGTGTGCTGCGTTGTGAACTGTGGTACTGCAACCAAGGTTTTAAATTCCGGTCGCCATCTCGTTTCGTTGCTTGATATTGCGTGAAATTACGGACAAATGCAACCGATGCGACTATTGTGTCACTCAATTGTTTTTTAAAACCTTGATTTCAATGTAAAATGTGGAACTTAGGAACTGAGATGCTGGTTGGATGCTTTTGGATTTTGGATCACTTAGCCTCAGTGTAAAATTCTGTGGATTGCGTTTTCATGTGGTCTAGCTAGAGTGGTGTTGTTGATATTGTTGTTGCAATTGGTAGTGTGTGATTTGTTTTAAAGTAGGTTTCTCTCCGGTAAAATTGTTTTAAAACAATGTTTCTGTCAACTAGTCTTGCATGAGGAACCAAATGCGTTTCCATCTAATGTCCATGTGGATTGCTTTTCTGGAATTTTTGTTTTAATTTTTAGAATATGTGAATTTTCAGGCAACAACAAGGAGGGTAAACTGGCGAATTGGTGCAAATGTCAAAGTCTCCCTCTCATGAACAGCGACAGTCCATTTATTCTGCCTCTCTTCCTGGGTAAGTAATTTTCTTTTTTGTTCATCAGGAGTTTATTCTTGATGAAAATATGATATAAAAACTTCAAATAACATTAGTGATAATTGGTGCTTAACCTTTTAGTAAGTAAAAGTACTTTATGTTCTGTTCTAGAATTTAGATCCACAAGGACTTATAGGAGAAATAAATAAGAAGGAAAAAATAAGATAGTCCCGTTAGTTAAAATTTGTTTATGCGTAAGTTAAAATCAACTTTTGAAGAAACTATTATGAGTGAGTTTCTATAAAGTAGCTTATACATTAGCTAATTTTAATTTACAAAAGAATATTTTTTTCCCTTCTTATAAGTGTTTATGGTGAAATTTATTCAAATAGAAGGAATGATTGGTTTTGACTTATCTGAGTTTGGAATTACCTCATTCACTTGCAAATGTGAAAATAGACATTAACAAGTGGCCACTAAATATATACGCAGGGAATTTAATGAGGCAATGGGAATGGATGATCCAGAATCTACAATGGCAACAGTTGCTAATTTTGTGGAGAAACTGCATGCCAACTTGTCATCACCGGTTGAGAAAGAAACTATTACAGCACGCTTACTAGGCATTGCCAGGAGAAAAAAGGATGCTAGAACACTCATTGGTTCTCATGCCCAAGCCATGCCATTGTTCATAAACATTCTCAGAAATGGAACCCCTCTTGCAAAGGTAAATGTTGCTTCAACTCTAAGTGTCCTGTGCAAAGATGAAGACCTGAGGTTAAAAGTACTACTTGGTGGTTGTATCCCACCATTATTGTCACTTTTAAACTATGAATCCACCGAGACCACGAAGGCAGCAGCTGAAGCAATATACGAAGTTTCCTCAGGTGGTCTGTCTGATGATCATGTTGGTATGAAAATTTTTGTCACAGAGGGTGTAGTTCCAACTTTATGGAGTCAACTAAATCCTAAGAACAAGGAAGACAAAATTGTGGAGGGTTTTATTACTGGAGCATTAAGAAATCTTTGTGGTGACAAAGATGGCTACTGGAAAGCAACATTAGAAGCTGGAGGTGTGGATATCATAGTAGGGCTCTTGTCTTCAGATAATGCTGTTTCTCAGTCAAATGCAGCTTCTCTATTGGCACGTTTAATGCTGGCTTTCAGTGATAGCATCCCCAAAGTAATAGACTCTGGAGCAGTCAAAGCTTTACTGCAGCTTGTTGGTCCTAAAAAGGACATTTCTGTAAGGGCTAGTGCTGCTGATGCCCTAGAGGCCCTCTCTTCAAAATCTACTATGGCTAAAAAGGCCATTGTTAATGCAGATGGAATTCCAATCCTTATAGGAGCAATAGTTGCTCCTTCTAATGAGTGTATGCAAGGTGATGGTGGCCAGGCTCTACAAGAGCACTCAACTCGAGCTTTAGCCAATATCTGTGGTGGCATGTCTGCTTTAATACTATATCTTGGAGAACTTTCACGTTCTCCTCGCCTTGATGCACCAGTTGGGGATATAATTGGGGCTCTTGCTTATACACTCATGGTCTTTGAGGAAAAAGTTGATGTTGATGAGAAACATTTTGATGCAACTCAGATAGAGGATATTCTAGTAACTCTTTTAAAGCCTCGGGACAACAAACTGATTCAAGAGCGTGTCCTTGAGGCTATGGCTAGCCTTTATGGAAACATCTGTCTCTCAAAGTGGCTCATTCAGGCAGATTCAAAGAAGGTTCTTATTGGACTTATAACCATGGCTGCCACTGATGTGCAAGAGTATCTGATACTTTCGTTGACAACCTTGTGTTGCGATAAGATTGGTCTATGGGAGGCCATAAAAAAGAGAGAAGGTATCCAATTACTAATATCATTGCTTGGATTATCCAGTGAGCAGCATCAAGAGTACTCAGTTCAGCTGCTAGCAATCCTAACTGATCAGGTCGATGACAGCAAGTGGGCAATCACTGCTGCTGGAGGGATTCCTCCACTAGTGCAGTTGTTGGAGACAGGATCACAGAAAGCAAGAGAGGAAGCAGCAAATGTTCTGTGGAGTTTGTGCTGTCACAGTGAAGATATTCGCGCTTGTGTTGAAAGTGCTGGAGCCATACCGGCATTTTTATGGCTTCTTAAGAGTGGTGGACCAAAAGGGCAGCAAGCTTCTGCTATGGCACTCACAAAGCTTGTTCGAATAGCTGATTCTGCCACAATTAATCAGCTATTAGCATTGCTCCTGGGGGATTCTCCAAGCTCGAAAGCCAACATAATCCGAGTTTTAGGTCATGTTCTTACTATGGCCTCACAGAATGATCTCCTTGAAAAAGGTTCTGCTGCTAATAAGGGCTTGAGATCTCTAGTTCAGGTCCTCAATTCATCGAATGAGGAAACCCAAGAATATGCAGCTTCGGTTCTGGCTGATTTGTTTATCACAAGACAAGACATATGTGATAGTATTGCAACTGATGAGATTGTGCTTTCTTGCATGAAGCTGTTGACTAGCAAAACTCAAGTTGTTGCCACTCAATCAGCTCGAGCATTAAGTGCTCTATCTCGTCCAACAAAGAACAAGGCTGCAAATAAAATGTCTTATATTGTAGAGGGTGATGTTGAGCCACTAATCAAGTTAGCTAAAACATCCTCTGTTGATGCTGCTGAAACTGCTGTTGCTGCATTGGCTAATCTTCTCTTTGATCCTTTTATTGCTGCTGAGGCTCTAGCTGAAGATGTTGTTTCAGCTTTAACTAGAGTTCTGGCAGAAGGGACCTTGGAAGGTAAACAAAATGCATCTCGGGCACTTCATCAATTATTGTTGCATTTTCCTGTAGGTGATGTTCTCAAGGGTAGTGCTCAATGTCGTTTCACTGTGCTTGCACTTGTTGATTCCTTAAGAGCTATGGATATGGACGGAGCTGATGCTGCTGATGCTTTAGAAGTAATTGCACTGCTAGCCCGGACCAAAAAGGGTGTCAGCAACAATTACTCTGCATGGTCAGCTCTGGCTGAAATACCGTCAAGCTTAGAACTTCTTGTCTGCTGCCTGGCCGAGGGGCCTTCCCCTGTGCAAGACAAGGCAATTAAAATTCTATCTAGACTTTGTGGGGATCAGCCAGTCGTTCTTGGTGATTTGTTATCAACTAGTTCCAGATCCATTGGCTCATTGGCTAATAGAATAATGAACTCCTCCAATTTAGAAGTAAAAATTGGAGGGGCTGCCTTGCTAATTTGTGCTGCGAAGGAGAAGAAAGAGCTTTCAATGGATTCACTTGATATTTCTGGGCATCTGAAACCATTAATATATTCTTTAGTTGAAATGATAAAGCAGACATTTAGATATTCTTCGCTAGAAATTGAAGTTCTCACTTCTAAAGGTTATATGGAGAGAAATGGTTTTCAAGAAGTTGATGAGTTTGATATTCCTGATCCTGCCACTGCCTTGGGAAGCACTATTGCGATGTGGTTGCTTTCAGTTATTGCTTCTTTCCATATAAAGAGCAAGCTCACAATTATGGAAGCTGGTGGACTTGAAGTTCTCTCGGACAAACTTGGAAGATACACTTCAAATCCACAGGTATATTACAAATAGGCTTTTTATTAACGCTGCCTTTATCAGTTCCCATTGTCTTCTAGATAGCCTCTTCATATTTTGTACTAATCCATATCCCCAGTAAATAGAATATGCCTTCTCGGCTGTGTGATGGCATTGCTTTATGCTTTCTGGAAAATATCTATTTGCAATTGGAAAAGTTACAATAACTTTGAGGGCATATGAATTTGCATTTTAGAATTCGTTATAAGTGGATCAAACTTTTGATAGTGTGATAAAAGAAGCAGATTTTGGAAGAAAGAGGTGAACAATGAAGAAAAATTGTTATGTTTTTCACAACATCTTTTATCATTTGGTAAATGACACACTGAAACATAGATCATTCAGAAAAAATCAGTGTAAAGAACTGAATGAGAAGGGTTTAACCAAAGAAAAAGCAAACTTAGAATTGGAGGTTGACCAGTTTTTAGTAGGAAACTGAATTTGGGCTGGGCTTTGTGAAAAAGATTCCAAACTAGGGGTAGCCTGACATGAATCTACAAAAATATGTAGTGATTTATTTTTTTATTAATATGAATTAATATTTTAAATTATAAGTTACTTATCTCATAATTTTGACATATGTGCTTTCTAAACTGTGTTATAATTCAACAGCTTCTTTGAGAATTCTTTTTCCTTCCTTTGAATTAATTATTACTAATTTTATTTTAACTTACACTTCGGGCCCTCCTATTTCTATTAAGCTTGAGCTTAAGATTGAATTCTAAACATAAGTAAAGAGTGAAAAGATTAAAGGCTCGATCAACATACATTATACATTCAATTGTTATTCTGTTGCTGATCTACATATCTTGATTGCTCATTTGATTTTGTGTGTTGATCATGGCATGAGTTCTGTTGCTGAATTAAACAGATTCCTTCCTACCACTTTTGACAGGCAGAATATGAGGATACAGAAGGAATATGGATCAATGCCTTGCTCTTGGCCATTTTATTTCAGGATGCAAATGTTGTTCAATCTCCTGTGACAATGCGCATTATACCTTCTATCACTCTTCTGCTAAGATCTGATGAAGTAATTGATAAATATTTTGCTGCCCAGGCTATGGCCAGTCTTGTTTGTAATGGCAATAAGGGAATAGATCTTGCCATTGCGAATTCTGGTGCTGTTGCTGGATTGATAACTATTATTGGACATGTAGAGTCAGATATGCCTAATCTCATGGATTTGTCAGAAGAGTTTTCTTTGGTACAAAACCCTGATCAAGTTGTTTTGGATCACCTTTTTGAAATTGAAGATGTAAAAGTGGGGTCTACTGCCAGGAAATCTATACCGCTCTTGGTGGATCTCCTGAGACCAATACCAGAAAGGCCTACTGCTCCACCAGTTGCTGTTAGACTCTTGATATCCATTGCAGATGGAAGTGATAGCAATAAATTAATCCTTGCTGAAGCTGGAGCTCTTGAAGCTTTGAACAAATACCTGTCCTTGAGTCCTCAAGACTCAACTGAGGCCGCTATATCTGAGTTATTGAGAATATTATTTTGCAATTCTGATCTTGTTAAACATGAAGCATCAATTAGTTCATTGAACCAACTCATAGCTGTTTTGCGTCTTGGATCAAGAACCGCTAGATACAGTGCAGCAAGAGCACTTCATGAACTTTTTGATGCTGACAACATTAGAGACTCAGAATTAGCTAAACAAGCCATTCAGCCATTGGTTGACATGCTTAATACGACCTCAGGGAATGAGCAGGAGGCTGCTCTCATGTCCTTGATCAAGTTAACTTCAGAAAATTCTTCCAAAGTATCTCTTCTTACTGATATGGAAGGAAACCCACTTAAATGTTTATACAAAATACTGTCTTCTGCTTCATCCTTGGAACTGAAGAGCCATGCTGCCCAACTCTGCTTTGCTCTTTTTGCCAATAGCAAGATCAGAGCAGATCCAGTTGCCTCAGAATGCATAGAACCTCTTATATTACTGATGCAGTCAGGTTCCGAGACAGCAATAGAGTCTGGGGCTTGTGCTTTTGAGAGATTGTTGGAAGATGAACAACAGGTAGAGCTTGCAGCAGCCTACAATGTTGTGGATCTCCTTGTGAGCTTGGTTTCTGGTACTAACTATCAGCTTATCGAGGCTACCGTATCTGCTCTTATCAAATTGGGCAAAGATAGGACTCCAAGTAAACTGGACATGATGAAAGCTGGCATTATTGATAATTGTCTCAAGCTACTAGAATTAGCACCTAGCTCTTTATGCTCCACAATATCTGAGCTCTTTCGGATTTTAACTAATAGTAGTGCAATTGCAAGAAGTTCAGATGCTGCAGAAATTGTAGAACCTCTTTTCCATGTTTTGCTCCGTCGAGATTTCAATTTATGGGGACAGCATAGTGCGTTACAAGCACTTGTAAATATATTGGAGAAACCACAAAGTCTTGCCACCTTGAAGCTTACTCCAAGCCAAGTTATTGAACCCTTGATTTCTTTTCTGGAATCCCCGTCCCAAGCTATTCAGCAGCTTGGCACAGAACTGTTATCTCATCTTCTTGCACAGGAACATTTTCAGCAAGATATTACAACTAAGAATGCAGTTGTGCCCCTCGTACAGCTTGCAGGAATCGGAATATTAAACTTACAGCAAACAGCTATAAAAGCATTGGAAAAAATTTCCACTAGTTGGCCAAAGGCTGTTGCTGATGCAGGAGGTATTTTTGAGCTTGCAAAGGTTATCATTCAAGAAGACCCTCAGCCACCACATGCACTCTGGGAATCCGCTGCTTTAGTTCTCTCTAATGTATTACACTCCAATGCCGATTACTACTTTAAAGTTCCTGTGGTAGTTCTTGTAAAACTTTTGCACTCAACACTTGAGAGTACAATTAGCATAGCACTTAATGCTTTAATAGTTCATGACAGAAGTGATGCTTCAAGTGCTGAGCAGATGATGGAAGCTGGAGTTATAGAGGCTCTGTTAGACCTTTTAAGATCTCATCATTGTGAAGAAGCATCTGGCAGATTATTAGAAGCTTTATTTAACAATGTGAGAGTACGAGAGATGAAGGTGTCTAAGTATGCTATAGCACCTTTGTCCCAGTATCTCTTGGATCCACAAACCAGATCACAGTCTGGTAAGCTTCTTGCTGCTTTAGCTTTGGGAGATCTTTCCCAGCATGAAGGACATGCTAGATCTAGTGCCTCTGTTTCTGCATGTCGGGCATTGATAAGTTTACTTGAAGATCAGCCAACTGAAGAAATGAAGGTGGTAGCTATATGTGCATTGCAAAACTTTGTCATGAACAGCAGGACAAATAGACGAGCTGTTGCAGAAGCTGGGGGCATACTGGTGATTCAAGAATTGCTGCTGTCACTAAACACAGAAGTTGCTGCACAAGCTGCTTTACTGATCAAATTTTTGTTTTCTACACATACACTGCAAGAATATGTATCAAATGAGTTGATCAGGTCTTTGACAGGTACATCATAAACTCTCGTATTCAAAATGTCCCTGCTTCACACTGATGCATACTTTTAAGCAACTACCTTTGGAATTTGTCTCATAGCTCTAGTCATGTCTATTTTACATAATCTATTAGTAATATTTGGTTTAACAGATTAAAATGAAATTCATTTAATTGTTCATTTTTTTTCATGGATCAAGCTCATTCTTGTATGACATTTTCATGTTAGTTAATATTCATGTAATTTACAAGGATCAGGTTTTGAGAAATAGCTGTAGTAGTTAATGGGAAATGCTTTTTATTTTAAATGTTTCTTTTAATTTTTCGTTTGGAACCAATATTATTAGAATACGAACAGATGTCTTCAACTTGTGATTTAGCCTGTTTCATTTTGGACTTTTGGAACTAGAAAGACAATAAGTTTTGATTTGTTGAATTTCTTACAGGCAGGCATTACCAAGTTACTCTTCATATACATGTTTTCTAGAGTAATTAGAAATTGTCAACATGTGCAAAAACACTATTCTCCTTTCTATTTTTGTTTCTTTCGTAGTATAAATCTTTTGTTGAACATAGACTTTTCTGCTTTTAGTTTCATTTCAGAGAAATGGAGGACCAGTAAAGATTTTCTGTAATGTGAGAGTTAGTGAAATAGGTTTTTTATTGTATCGGTCTCAAATTTATATTACTGAGAAAAATCAATTTTCACATATAGATTGGGAGCAATTGTGATCCTTTTCTTTTTTATATATTTTACCAATTTTGTTATGCAGCTGCACTGGAAAGAGAGTTATGGTCAACTGCCACAATCAATGAAGCGGTTTTGAAAACTTTGCATGTGATATTCATGAACTTCCCTAAGCTCCACACATCTGAAGCAGCAACTCTTTGCATTCCTCATTTGGTAGGGGCACTTAAATCTGGTGGTGAAGCGGCTCAGGACTCTGTACTTGACACGTTTTGCTTGCTAAGACATTCTTGGTCAACTATGCCAATAGATATAGCAAAGTCCCAAGCTATGATTGCTGCCGAAGCCATCCCCATTTTGCAAATGCTCATGAAAACCTGCCCACCTAGTTTCCATGAGAGGGCAGATACTCTTCTGCACTGCTTACCAGGGTGTTTGACTGTCACCATTAAGCGTGGAAACAACCTCAGGCAAACTATGGGAAGCACTAATGCATTCTGCCGGTTAACAATAGGAAATGGTCCTCCAAAACAAACCAAGGTACATTGTTAATTTCAAAAATATGCTATAACAACACTAATATTATGTCTTAGCCAATGTATACCATTGAAGTTCTTCAATAATTTTTAAGCTGAAACTGTTGGTCTTTTGTTCTTTGCAGTCCGTTTTCTTTGTTTTCCTTTTTCTTTGAACTTTTTCTTCTATTAATTATTACAAGTTTCACTATGCCCAGTTTTTATGTAAGCACCGTGCTGATTACAATTGCAGTAATTTTGAAATCATTTTATTTAAAATATTCATAGATCTAGGAGTACCCTGCACTTAGCATTCCTGTCATAATTTTCAACTTCTCAAATCTGCAACGAGGTAAAAAGGTTCAGTTTTTTTATCATAGAATTTCACTTCAATGAATCATATTGGGTGTAATTTATCTGTGAATCACTCCAGTTTTAGATGTGATGTGAAGATTTCAGATTTACTTTTCATCGTCCAAAATTTATTTATTACATTATTAATTGATTTTTGTGCCGTCTCTTCTGAGAGTTAAACTTTATTGTACAATATTACTGATACCGTTTATGGTTTTTGGTTCTGTTAGGTAGTGAATCATAGTACCTCTCCCGAATGGAAAGAAGGATTCACTTGGGCATTTGATGTACCTCCAAAGGGCCAAAAATTGCATATCATATGCAAAAGCAAGAATACTTTTGGAAAGGTAACTAGATATTCATTCCATAAGTGATATACTCATTCTCCATTTTTATGTGTGGTAAGTGCATACCAGTTCCTTTTCCGAGAGGATGAATGTCTACCTTTCTTTTTATGATATGATGTATACTAGAGTTATTTTGTTAATAACTGAAAGGATCCCTGTCTATTTCTGTCATAAATGTACTTCACTCTTGGGTGAAAAACCTTTACCCTTTTTGTCACCTTACCTGTAATGTATCTCAACCAAGCACATGCTAAAACTGTAGTGCTTTAATTACTGACTGAAAGTATTGTGCTCTTTTTTTGCAGACAACTCTTGGAAGAGTCACCATTCAAATTGATAAAGTTGTATCAGAGGGGGTTTATAGTGGATTATTCAGTCTTAATCATGATGGTAACAAAGATGGTTCTTCCCGAACACTTGAAATTGAGATTATATGGTCCAACAGGATCTCCAATGATGACATTTGAAAATGACACTAAGCTACTTGTTGGGTGGAAGCATAAAACATAATCTGTAACATGCATGAGGGATGCTGGAAATGGTTTTGCTTGTAATTATCAGCATATTTGGATGATCCAATTTTGTAGTCTGCAGATTAAGTTGCTTCAGTTGTAAGTGTAAATTAAATTATAAATGTCTAGTGGCAAGGGTTTGAAAAGGATGCTCCCACGGTAAAGAAAAAATGTTTACAATTGTACAGGTCAGTCCACAGGTGTTAGAAACTTGAATCATAGGGGAAAATGGCATTTTAATTAAATTGTCAAAAGTCTTTTTCATTTTTTTTTTCATTTGTATCAGTCGCTGATGTTGGGATGTACACTAGCTTCTGCTGTAAAGTGGCTATGTTTTATGTTTGTAAGCCACAAGAGATGTTACATTGACAATATGTCACTGTCCACTTCTGTCGGGAACATGCTCCTTTTTCACCACCTTGCCCCTCCCAATAAACAATTCCTTTTTTCTAATTGATTCTTGGACATTGTTGTAGGTTTATAATTCATTTAATATTCATTCTTAAATATAAAAACATTACTGTTTTTTCTTCTTTTTTCATTTTATTTAATCCATGGTTTGGATCCTTCTGCTTTTCGCTCTTATAGTTTAGCTCTCAATTTGAGCCCAGATTGCATGCAGCACTTCAGCTGCCATGTATCAAACTTGACCCTGCATCTGTAACATTTTTGCACCCATAGCAGTTATTTGATTCACAGCTGTTTAGCTTGATAGTGCCACTCTTTCATTACAAGGAATAAACATGTTACCAACAACGTTGAAATTTAAACGCCATACATCAAATCTATATGTGGAACAAGAGATAAAATTTCATCTACAATGGAATTGGGCACACGGGGTTAATGTACTGAATCTATGAATTGTTTTGGACATTATCCGAGTCTGATTAATTATAAAAATATTCATTGGCCAGATTTTATTTGTTTCTAAACTGAATCATGTTTTCTTTATGCTAATTTTAAAAGGCAAATGTTGACATTGTGATTATCTTCACACACTTTGCCGCAGGGTGGTGTGAACCAGACTAGATTTTACTGGTTGATCAAATAAATTATTTTAATTTTATTTAATACATTACTAGAAAATTATTAATTAAAATATAATTTTAGAGATAAAAAATAATTAATTATTATATTAATTAAAATAGATACTAGAGACTAAAAAATATTAATATTTAAATTAGTTTATATTATTGATAAATAGTTTTTAAATTAATATCTAATTAGTTACCAGGTATATACTAATTTAAAATTATTTATCAATAATAAAAATTAGTTTAGATATTAAGATTTTTTTTAATTTCAAAATAGTATCTAATTTAATCAATATAGTAACTAGTTATTTTTTTTCTTTAAAATTAATTTCTATTTAATGTTTTTTTTAAAGAAAGTAAAACTCAATTATAATATATTCATATTATTAATTAAAAGTAAAATGAGTAATTCAATAAATCTTCAAAATGGTAAGAAATTTTTGCAAGATTAAAAATAGTGAGTACTAACTAATGGAAAAGTCAGCAAAGTGTCTCTAAAAAGATAGTTATTGATGAGATAAAAAAAAATTACACTAATAATAAATATATGATTGTGTAAAAGGGACTCATTATTACAAGTAGATATTTTTTATAAGATAACACTTGGCTTTTCATTAATTTAAAATTTTAACAGAATAGCTAGATAGGAGTGGTGAAAACAACTGAAGAATTTGAAGTATTGAACCACTCTTTAAGACATGAATCATAATGTTGATGTGGAAGAAAAAGTTAAGACATGAAACTTGTGTCTAGGCCCTGAAGGCAAGATGAAACAAAAGGGGAAACAGCATCTGCAGAGAAGAGATAGTGGGGCAAGAGGACAGTGGGTGGCAGGAGAAGGCCAAGGCATTATCATAATAACTAGAGTCCCATATTACAGGTCTACTGCCACCTAACAGGTACCTTGCAGCATGAAAATGACAAAGCATATAAGTAGGTAGAGGAGACACATCAGTGGTCATTTTGGATTAATCATGCACTAGGAGAAACTAAAGAACTGCATGAATTCATTCAGCATTGAAAAGACTTAACTATCATAATGCATGGGAAGCAAATCCAAGTAGATCTCTTCTCACTTCCTTAATCACTCACAAGGAGAAAATAAAGAACTGCATGAATCCATTTTGGCCTGTAACATATGGTTATTTACACCATCAAAACAGTATGAAATTCAAGGTGTCTCAGAAAATAGGCAGTGAAAGACAAAAATAGTTTAGCCAATTGCCACCTCATTGATCTTCTTGTTTAATGTGCACAGGTATACAATATTGTATTTCTCTGGACTGAGAATATATATATATATATATGGTGATTATGGATCTGATAATTTAAAATAGATTCCATTGTAGAGATACTTATGTTTTCTCACATAAATCCATAAATATGACCCATTGCCCAGCACTTCAATCAATGACATTTCACTTTATGTTCTTCCCTCTGTTGTTATCCCATTTCAGGATCCTTTCTCTTTATTTCTAATCCACATGATTTTTCATCCAGATTATGCTACTGTTGCATAGCAAATATTTATCATGTAGAGGAGTGATACTAACAGATCCCAATTCCAACACAGAAGACAAATTTGTCATAATTATTACAACTCATAAATTCCATTCCAAAGCTGCAGCATAATCATTGCCATAACATGCATTCGTAATTATTTATGAATATATTCCCCATGCAAACTGAATGGACTTTTACTCACATTGAAAGATAAATTAGTTGTGCTTGTGCATACTCTACTATCACAGTTCTAGAGAAAAATATAACTAACATATGTTTGTTAGACAAATCCAAGAGCGAAAATTAACATGGAAAAGAGAAGGATAGCAATATACATTCTATGTCAGCCAAATCATTTACCAAATGCACTTGTTGAACAAACCTGTGATACAGATAATGAAAATAAGATCAATTAAACAAACTGCCTAGAAATTGGACAATCAGTGGCATAAGCCTTACACTGTCATTTCTCTCCCAATATCTACCAGGACAGTCCTTTCCTTGTATTGATCCCAGTATTCCTATCTGAAATGCAAGCTAAAAAGAAAGCAAAATAATGCTTAAAAAATATTAAACACCATTATATGAAGTAAAGAAAAAACTATTTGTAAAAGTATCTGCAAATTGTTCTAGAAACTAGGAAATTTGCTCATTTTTTTTTATTAGTAAAGAATGAAATTAAATTAAGAGGGATACAAAAGGGGTATCCCAACCCTTTTACATAAACCAAACCACATTAAGAATCTCCAAGAATAAAGAGATGAACAAACACCCCAGAAGCAATAGATAG
>Ga0123342_1002395_pt1 | contig 31164 bp, 9 predicted proteins | sample Turbeawhitnodule_FD_89960 | JGI IMG/M metagenome (GOLD analysis project Ga0123342, IMG submission 89960) | Root nodule microbial communities of legume samples collected from Mexico - Turtle bean Mexico white nodule | ecosystem: Host-associated > Plants > Roots > Nodule | place: Mexico: Nepantla... | reverse complement strand
CCGAAGGATAAGCAGAAAGAAGAGAAGGATCCCAGTCCATCACCCAGCCACCTGCCCGACTGAAGGAAGGAGAAGAAGACTTCAACAGTTCTCTAGGTCCCATCTCCCTAGCAGGAACAAAATTATAAAAAAAAAACATGACGAAAAAATAGAATGTTTTTGACATTGCAAGTGATATAAAAATATTATATAGCCATCAAATTCAAAGTTGTTAGTTTGACTAAAAAGTTTTATGTCATATTTTAAAAAAATAATATTAGATTAAGTAATTAGTTTATGAATTTCAAACTCAAATAACCGACTACATTTTATATAAATATATATATATATATATATATAATAACTTTATTAAACAGTTCATATTTTATTCTATAAATATTATTTTATATATGTTATTGTTGTTGTTACGTTATAATTATCAGAGAATATCTATTTTGAGATATTTTTTAAATACTTATAATATTTTAAATTATTTAATCTAATAACCGAACTTAATCTAATTAAATTTAATTAGATTTAGATGAAAGTTATATTAAAATTAACCTTTTGAATGGTTTGTTATTATATTAACTATTTATCAAACTTGTGGATATGATTTTAATCACTAGGAATTTAATTTAAATTTAACTATCTATGTGATAAGAAGTTACCTAAGTTTGCTAGCAAATTGATCCATTCAATTACAAAGTCATTAAAAAACATTCCATTTTAATATTAGTTTTTAAAAATTAGTTTTTTTATAAAAAATTCAATAAAAATGCTTGTTACTGAAAAATCGAATATAAAATAATTAAATTAAAATATTTGTTACTTTTTCATTGATACTGAAAAATTGAATAAAAAAAATAATATAAATTAATTATAATTAAATAAAAAGTTGAACATATGTTTGTTACTGGTATAAAACATCAAACATCAATATTTATTTTCTTTCATTTCAAACATAGTCAAATATCAAACATCAAACTGTAACTATAATATGATAAATCAAATACATATAATTATATTTGCAAAGATTAGTAAGTCATAGATATGTATTACAAAATTAACATAAATACCCTAGTTTTCTAATTATGAATTTCACTATTTATTTTTATTAATCAAGTCAAATTTTGAATTATTTTACTTCACATCTCACATTAAAAGATGAAGATTTAGAACATCCTTGTATATGCAAAAGTAAGATTGTTCAGAGTTCTTATCACTAGTACTTTCAGAGTTCTTATCACTAGTACTTTCACACAGTTCTCACACCATGGCTCATTAGTTTCTAATAAATAAAATAAAAGTCTTACAAAAAATAATTTAGAATCTATTGACAATACAACTATTTAGTTATAACACATCTCGTGGTATGATTATTTCCTTTCCTTTTAACACTTCTAACAACCTTCATAATGGTTTTGAAGATGGTTCTGTACCTTCAATAATGATGACAGGTAACAATGTAGCAAGCATGAAGCCATCTTTTCTAGATTGAACACATATCAAATGTTCATCATCCCAAGGTGGTTATAGAAATTAGATTAAGGTTTGTCTGATGAATTTTGCATCGAGTGATGCATACTTTCCAACATTACATCTTCAATAACCAGGTGTAAGTATAAGGATAAAGAACAAGTATAACCCTCTTTATCCAAAAGTGATCATAAAGCAATCAAGAAATAAAAATGGCTGAGAGGCCAAAAACACCAATTTAATAGCTTGTATTTCGATGGCCATTGACTGTAACACCATTTCGTGTGTTGGTAAAGCCATTTTTCTGATTCTCCAATTTGTGGAACTCAGTTTCTATGGTTTTGGCTATTTTGGCATCATCCGGGTCTGGCTCTGGAATGTCCACATAGAACGACCCTTGTCTGATTGGAGGTGAGATTGACTCCATGATGATAGCTTGATGCTTAATATGATTGTAGAGTTGCTGGTGGAAAACATGATTGAAGGAGAAACAATTTTCAGTGTTTCCTGATGCATTATGTTTGGATGACTTGGAATCTTCTTTTCTGCAGAAGTGTGGGAGGGATGCATAGTCCATTACCTACAAGTTTCAAAAGAACTTGAGTTGGACAAAATCTTCTAGTTGTAACAAATCTAGGAACACAGGATGAATTTGATTTGGTTATGTTAGTTTGCAACTCTCAAGATGAAATTCAAACAGCACCATGAGAGAGGGAAGATTACTAATGACAAGATTAATTACAAGGATGGAGCAATGTAAAATATTTGATACACCACAGCCTCCATAATGCAGTGGTGGAACATAAGAACACTATGCATATTGTTGGAGATCTCACATTGATAAAAGATAAAATCATATTATAGTATACAAGTCACCTTATAAACCAATTTTATAGGACTGAGCTAGGACTAAACTCACTTTCTAAGACACATCTTCCAATTTTAATCTTGCCTAACCAAACAGATACAAATTGATGAAATCTTGTTTCTTATGACTTAAAATGACAAGTTAAAATTAAACATTAGCATCATTAGAATAGTAATTGAAAAATTGAATTGGAAACTAGAAAACAAATCCACAAGCATGATGATACTGTTTTCAAGACTAGTGTGAAGTGACAACATTAAAATAACAAGTGAAGTAAGTTAGACCTAGACCTGCAGCAAAATGTACCTGTTGCACTTATTTTCATTAATGTTACTTTAATTAGTCAAGAGAACCAACAAGCAAAGTCATATACATGGCACAGATGATACTATGAGAGGCCAAGCAGAGACTTGAAGGTAATGTTGATGTTTACCTTCAGTAATTCCTCCTTCCCACAACCTTGCAGTACCTGGATTTTCCTCCTTGTTCTTTCTTGCAAAAGAGGCTTTACAACCTAATAAATATTATCGAAGGAAAAAGATTTCCAGCTGTTAATCTTTGGAGTTTGAATTATGTTTTAAGAAAAATTAAGGATGAAAGTGAAGCATTCCAAACTCTTCAAACATTAAGACATTCACAAACCTTCCAACATGCAGAGAATACATATGGTGCATTAACAATATAGTATGTGTCTGTCTTTTCCGGGTAGTTTAAGTCATCTATTGTGGATATAGCAGTCAACAACTGCAGAAAGTGATTGAACAGAAACTGTCAACTATGAAGAGAAGTGAAGAAAGGGGATAAAACTTTTTTTCCCCAAATTATTGGCATACCCTCAATTGGCTCAGAGCTGAAAACTTTAAACCAGTCATATCCAAGACTTTCAAACAAGTGCCAATGTATCGTTCATGCTTCCTCGTAGCTGTTGGCTAAATTAAAATTTTCAAATCAGCAAGCACAGAATCAGAGAACTTGTAAGATTAACTAAACAGTCCAAGATACTCACCAAGATCACTCGATCCCTATATTCATTGATTTGAATGTGTGACTGTATATAATATTTGTCCTGAAAAAAATAGAATTGGCAATTTAATATCAAATAGACAATCCAAAGGAGTTTAGATGCCACATTGAGAAATATAGGCAGATACTGAAGAGTGAAGCATTCATGTAGAGTAGTGCAATAATTAATATCTGATGAACAAATAGGAGTCAAGAGTTTCTAAGAAATTGAAAAATTATCAGGAGAAAAAAAGGACCTCTTTTCAAGGAATTGGTGCATTTTATGTATCAAATTGTAAAGCTTTACTTACGTTTAGATAGGACACTCTACAATTTCCAAGACATTCAAATATATTGAATTTAAATTGATCTCATTTCAAATTGTTTCATTTCTCAAATGTCTGTTAGGATAAGGCAAGCCAAATGTATTGAATTTCAATTTTTTTGTTTAGATAAAGTATTTCAATTACCACCAAAATGTAAAAAAATATTTAAATATCAAGCAATTGTTAATAGTTAAGAAGTATCAATTACTGATGATCTTTGTTAGTTGATCTGGTTGATTTTATTTTTCGGTCAAAGTTCGTCAAGACTTTTTCAACTGACATTGACAAAGTTTTCTCTCAATTGAGATCAACTGAGATTTTTTCCAGCTGATGTCGATCATAATTATTTAGATTGATATGAATTGGAGTTATTTTTACGACATTGTTGTTTTTTTTTTCATGCCAACTTTTCGGTCGATGTCGGCTGAAAAAATCCTTTAGCTAACATATGCAAAAAAAAATTCTAGTTAATGTTGGCTGAAGAAAGTTTTCCTCGTCAACATTAGAGACAAAAAAAATCCTAACAAACTATTGACAAAGAATGACATGGTGTGGATGATAAAAAAAGAATCACTACAAAAACATTTCAAATTTTGTTATAAAACATTTCAAATTTTCTATATAAATGAACTAGGCTCCTAAAATTGTCTATCCAAACACAGTCTTGATATGGACAAAAGATGGTGTATGATTCTTACAGAAGCTTTATCATATGTACTGAGCCCAACACCAACAGCAATGACCGGTAGACCCTGAAAAATTTCAACCAAAAAAGAAAGAAAATATAAATAGCTTTTCAGATTGTTTAGAAAGATGCCTATTCTGATTTCTTATAATAATAATAATAATAAAAACATTGACAACAACGTAGGGAGAAGGAAGGGAAGGGTGAAAATAAACTTAAAATCATATCATAGATCAAAAGCTCTTAATGATCTAACTAAAAAATTAGTACCTCCTTTGAGTAACCAGACATTCCTATGAGTTGAGAATCCCGTATGTCTCTATACAAATCCGCAGGAATAGGCTTCTGTTACACAAAAAGAACAAATATAACAATGCAGCACCATTGTGATCTGATTGAAGAAATGTAATAAATAGTTTCTTATGATAAAAGTTAATGGATGGATATGACTATGAACAAGAAAGAATGTTAAATCATCCTGCTGAAGTGACAGTCCTTTGTTCAAGTTATTCATCCATGTTAAAGATGAATTAAAATTGATTTAGAAGCTTAATTCGTTCAATACCAATGTTAAAGGTTGTATACACACTTGATAAAGTAAATTTTCTCTCAGAACCAACTTATGGCTCGTATCAGACTATTCGCAGGTTCACAAGAGACTGAACATTAGGGGAATGGAGAGTGTGAAAACCATGAAGGTTAGTTCATCTATTTGCTGACATGAATTGATGCATTTAGTATTCATATACCTCCAAAATAAATAAATAAATAAATCAGTAAATGCTAATGACCTCTCTTAAGGTACTTGTTAGGATTTAAAAGTAGAAAGTATTGAATGAAACATTTTTACCTATTGTCTACTGTCCTTTTTTAGCACTAATAAGTAAAAGCCACTAAATAAACAAAGCACATGTCTAAGGAATGTTCCAAAATATCAGATATCTTCAAATAGAGTCTACATCTATATTGGTCATTTCAATATTTTCACCATCCCCTCCCATTATTTGTCTTACAATTAGCCCAAATGACCAAACTCGACATAAATGGTAAATGACGTTTTTGTCGAATATTTGGACTTCCATAAATCTTGGATGCAAGAGTTTCCATAAACATGAGATGTAGCAAAGAAGGCTTGTCAAAAGATAACCAGAAAACAGAAATTCAGGAAATAATTGCCAAATCAAGGAACTCACCGTTAAAACTTTGTCAATCTCATTTTCCACTCTCCAGTTCAAACAATCAATTAACTGTAACAGTTTAACTTGTCAGCACAGTGTATATACATCTAAAAAGCCAAGATCAAAACTGAAGTGTAATGCTAAGAGCAATCAACAAGGCTAAAATTCCAACTAATTTTCTTAACAAAACATAATAGATCTTACTCACCATTTTATGGGCTTTGGCAACATTCAAATCCCTTGCTTTGAGAAACCGTAGTAATGTTTCAGCTGGATAATCTTGGTGCATGTTCTGAACCATAAAGAGAAAGATTTCAGAAAAAAAATCACCGACTCTCACAAGTTAGCACAAAACCACACAACCAAGATAGTCAAATAGCATAAAAAAATGTTGAGAATTAGCAAATAATAGGCCGAGAATACACTCAATTAGTTATTTTTGGTTGGATAATTACTAATCCAGTATGATTCTCTTGAAGACTGTTCTTCAAATATGAAAAGACCAATTTTACTGAGTTTTCAAGTTAATCTAAAACCACCCTAAACACTAAGGTATAAGCTAGCCCGATTAAAATTCCTAACAACCGCAAGGTAGCAGTGATCCAGATCATTTTGGAAGCAAAGTTTAACTTGTGTTATAAAAAGTTATTTATCTTGTTCCCTCAAAATCTACGATGAATTAAGAAAAAAAGTGTTGATTCTTTTATTATCAAATCAGGTTTCAGATCACAAATCACAACTTCTATTCATTATTCTTTTTCAGGGACCATTCCCAACACCCAAGATCAAGCAAAACAAAGCAAATCAAAAGCCAAACCTGGAATGCGTTCTTCAGCTGTTCATCCACTGCAAAGAGTCACACACATAGAAAAAAATGAACCTCTGTGAGTGATCAGAAAAGATCAAGGAAGAATGCAATCTGAGTTTCAAGCAATTGATGCACACCATTTTCCATCAGGGACTGCAACTGCTTGACAGCCTCTTGATTTCCACCACCCATCTTCTTGTTCAGCTCTCAGCACTGCAAAACCAAAATTCAAAAGCCAATCCAAAGTGACTGAGAAATTTGCAAGGAAAATCTGCTAACCGCAGATCCTTTTAAGACACCCCAAGAAGGTATAATTATTGCTACCCCACAAAAAATTTAAACTGATTTACCTATCGTGGCTTAAAGACAGAAAAGGTGGGTGTGATTTGGCAGAAGTGAGGGTAGTGATCCCCCTAAAAATTATAGCTTTTTTTGTCCACCTCCTCTTGCCCCTGTGCAAAGCACAAAAGCATGGAACTTGGAGGTGGGTTTGTACTATGTATGTATGTTGCAGCTTCCTATGTAGGAAAGGAACTCAGTGGTCAACAAAACAAAGAAAAAAAAAGTGACAAAACTGTTAAAATCAAATAACCAACAACCGAAAGATGGGGTTTTTCAAATTGTTGCTCAAATTAAAAATACTTTTCTTTCCAAATAACTTCTCACTTTATATTACAAAACTTTTTGGAATTAAAAAAACTAAAATAATAATTTGAGGGACACCTCAGATTTTCAAATTTGGGGGTAAATGGAAGAATAACAGAGACAAATATTAGGTTTTCTCATACCGTTACAGGTCTACGGTTTAATTAATTTTTATGTTATAATAATAAAAAAATATTTAATTACTTGACCTGTAAATATTAGCGGGGACTATTATAGTTATAAACTATGTAATAATTTTCCAGAAACATAGATAAAGAAACTTTATAAATGTAATAAATGAAATGATGAAAAGTGATAACAAAATTATAAATATAATAATTTACGTGATGAAAATGACAAATAAAATAATAAATAAATGAAGATGAAAAGAAATAGGAAAAATTTAATGTAAGAATATAATGAATTTTTTTTATATAAATTGGCATTGAATAAATGTAGGATGTAATATAAGAGGTTAGTTTTTTGCAATCTATTAAAATTTTACTTCAACCAATGTTAAAATAATTTGTAATACTGTGTAACTGTAACTCCTCGTTAACACAACTTTTTGGAAACATATGCTTTTAAGATTTATATTTCATATCTTTTTTTATAAAAGATAATACTATTTCAATATGAACAATAAATTCCAAATATTTAAAAGTAAATGTTTATTCAAGGTTTGATTAGAATTAAATAATATTTAATGAGTCAACCCACACACTTAATAATTCAAAAAAGTTATGATTGAAATCAATTCTTTTTTATTAAGTTAGGAAAATGTGTGCAAAATAGGGAAGCAATAAGTAATTAAACTTAAATTGATTAATTTGAATGTAATTTTTAAGTTTGCATGAGGACTTTTTACTCTTAATTAAATAAAGCGTGCACCTTATTCTCATTTATTTTTCATGTGATACTTTTGAAGAATATTTAATGTGTTTAGTTGAGGTTATTTATAGAAATTAATAAGTTACTTATTTCTATCAGTTTCATAAATGTTTTAAAAGTAATTAAAATAATAATAAAATATTAAATATGTCATTGTATATTGACCTCTTTTTTCTTTGAATTTGAATACCACTTAATTTGTATTGCTCATTATTAAATGTGAGATTGACCAATTATAAAACTATTTTAATCTTTTGTGAAATTCATCAATTACGGAAAATTGTAGATCCATTTATTAGGGAGCATATAATTTGGGTTAGTTCATGTTTAAATTAAGTTTGAACTATTTTTTTTAAGATTATTACAGTGTGATTAAATTAAGTAGGACGATTTCTCTTGTAAGGAACCCAACTATTATCATTACCATATATGTATAAAAGCATATATCATAAAATATCTATATTTATTATTTTGCATTATAGAATTATTTATCTATGTACGATTATAAAAAATAATTATAAAATACAATAGAAAACAAGTTTTATCTAATTATTTAATTGAACATATAGGGAACAATAATAGTATATGAAAATTTTGCATGTCAAGTCTTTTAAAGATTATCCAAAATTTCATTAAATATTTAAAAAATTATCAGAATTTCATTTAATATTTAAAAGATTATCTAAAATTTCATTGAATATTTATATAATGACTAAATGCTTCCACAATATTAATATTAACTTTGAATTCAAAGGTTACCATTTGTCTTAATATTTTATTTGTATTACAATTTACTCTTTTTAATATAAATTTGTTTAACAACCTCTTATAACAAGATAATTTGGATAAATTTTCACTTTTACTTTGATTTCAAAAAAATTCATCGATTTTTACCTATTAATTCTTTCATTTATATGACTTAATGTATTAGTAGAGCATGAAGTATCATTTAATTTCCTAACTTAGTACTCACAACAACTACATCAATCACTTAGTAATATCACTTTCGTCATTACTTATAAACATCTTTCACTTATTACAAAATTAATTTCATATGGAATCCACTAATCACTCCTGGTGATTATACCTTGGTAATTGAAAACACTTCACACCACAATTATAAAGAGAAATGTTGCTTAAGCATTGACTACATCGCTGGAGAGACAATACTCTCATTTGAGCAATAATATGTATCACTTGAGTGCATCTAATTACTTGAACAATGGAACAAGGGAGGAAGGAGAAATGATATGACGTCTTTCTCGCTTGAGCTACCAACTAATGTTTGAGTGTCTAAGCTTTTGGAAGAAAGAGAGCTAACATTGATTCCCTCGTTGCTCAAGTGTCCAAACAGTGTTTGAGTGACCTAACTTAGTGAAACAACACGCTAAGTTATAGAATTTACTATAAAACCTAATCTCATCATCGCTTGACAACCGCACATTGCTTAAGTGATAAAATTTACTTGAGAGAGAAAATTGATTCAACATCTCTCTCACTCAAACCTCAACTTATGGCTTGAATGAGGAGTATTATCCCTTAGACAATAATGCTTTGCACATTTACTTAAGTTTCGCTCAAGCAACCAACTCGGTCCTTAAGTGACATATGAAAAAACAACAAAAGCAACAAAATAGCATAAATTTGACTTTATAAATCCCAAATCCATTCAAATTAATTTCATGCATTCCATTTTATTTCAAATGTTAAATGGAACCTACACTACTAGAAAATCATTAAATAGAAACTAATTTTAGAGACAAAAAATAATTACTTGCTATATTAACTAAATTAGATACTATTTTAGAGACTAACAAAATTATTGGTTTCTAAATTAGTTTCTATTATTGATAAATAGTTTCTAAATTGATATTTAATTAGCTATCAAGGTTTTAACTACCAACAATTAATTATTTTTGGTCTCTAAAATTAATTTCTATTTAATAATTTTCTTGTAATGTTACAATTAATTGAACTAAATTGTCATTTCAATCAAATTAGGTCCATTCAACACTTCAATGAGTTAAAATAACACTTCAACATATGTGTGTGCATATGAATTGACAACCAATTTCAAGAATATCAATCCAGTCATTCACTTAACAATTTAAAATCACACATCAAATCTAAATACTTTCAAAATATAGTTCAACTCCCTTTACACAACTATTGTTTCTTCACCAAGCAATATCAATCATATGATATCAAAAGTGTTTAAAGTGCACCAAAATTCTCTAATAACCTAAGAAAACACCACCTAATAAACTAAAACTTAGAAATTGAACCAATTGAAACTTAGAAGTTGTACCAATTGAGATGAATTTGTTCCTCTTATGCTTCACTTGATATTCTTCAATCATAGTATGTCAAAATTCAAAAGAAAATTTGTCTTTGATCTGAACTTCATCATACTCAAGAATGTCACTTGGATCTGATATGTATTTTCTCAACTAAGATATGTGAAGGACATTATGCAAGTTAGCCAACAACGATATGTTAATTCATAAGCCATTCGCCAAGATGTTTAATGATATTGTATGTTCCAATAAACTTGGGAATTAACTTATTCGATTTGATGGTGTTGTAATTCTTAGAAATACATGATCTCTAGGTGAAAGTTTCAAGAATATTTTTCTTTGATCAATAGAAGATTTCCCGTGACTTGAAAATGTTCTCTTCTCCTTTGAATCAATTTAGCCTTAGTTGTAATTTATTTCAACATTGAAGTCCTATTAGCGCACATTCTCTTTGTCATGATGTTGACAAAGAAAAGTTATACATTTTCTTCCATAAAAAGACTTCCTACGTTGTCATATCAATACTAGAATAATATTTGTTAAATATAAATTTTACTATAGATAAAATCTAATTTCAATTACTTAACTAATCTAAAATAAAGTCCTTAACAAATATTTTAAGAACCAAATTATTCTCAAAGTTTATTATAATCTTTACCAAAATTTCTAAGTATATCTAGAATATTTATTTAAGACTATATTAAAAGATATTTCATATAATTTTACAATTTATCGTATCTAATTCAACAAATTGTTTACAATATTATAACATTCATCAATAAGAAGTTGACCATCAACCAAATTATAATAATTTCCCCTGAATTGTGAATTCTAAAAATTCTAAATAAATAAGTGATAATAATTCATCATTATGTTTTGACACATAAATTTATATTTATAAATTATACATGTTGCATATGTGTTTATATTCTATGTATTAAATACTATTGAAATACATATATTATGGTTTATTTTGTGAACTATATTAAAAGAAATGGTTTCTTTTTAGTATACTTTCATTTGTGCAGTTTTCTATTTTCAAAGTTTTAACTGTTTATATTTAACTTTCTTAAAAAAATTAAATTGCTTAACCTTGGTTTTCCGTTTTAATTTTTTATTCAAAATAGATTATATATATAACAAAAATGTAATACATTTTTTATTTACAGAATTCACAAAGAAAAAAAAAACATCAAACTTTTAAACAAAACATATCAAAAGTACCAAACTTTTTTTTTTGTATTTTTTACTTTTATCTGATTTTTGTGCTATATTTTCCTTTGTAAGTATATACTAACCGATAATGGATTGCCCCTCTTGACATTTTTATTAATTATTGGATGATGAACATCAACAATTCGAATAATTTAAAAATCACAAGAACAAAATGCCCCGTAATTAAAAATTAAATTTAAGATAATAAGTTGAAGTATAGAGGCTAAAAGTATAACTAAATTTATATACATTTTTAAAAAATATATGAAAAAAATAAAAATAAAAAGTGTTTAAAAGGTATTGTTATTAGTTAGTAGTATTGAATTGGAAAAAACATTATGGTGTGACATGTGTCCACCAAAGTGGCACCTTAACCATCTTTCTTATTCATCTCAAACACATTTTCATTGTCATGTCACTAAGATTGTGACAAATTTTCTTTTTCTTTTGTGGCCAAGACTCTTCCACCTATGTGCCAATAAAATTAATGTCACAACCCCAAATGTCAAATTTCATTGATAGCTCAACCACACCATATGCAAACTTTAAAACTCCACACATCTTTATCAATGTGTTAAGTGAATAACATGTTCATAGCTTTAATATATATTCATGAAAAAAAATTAAAACTAATAGATTCACAAGTGTTTTTACATAGTGTTAATTTATAATTTAAATAGTAATTTAGTATATAGGTTTTTTTAAAACAAACTTTATATATATTTTTTGTATAATTGAAATTTGTAATCAATAAATTGTTTTGAATATATGAATAGTAAATGTGAGTGGTTAGAAATTATTTTTTATTTTGGTTTGATTTGTTTATACGTGTACCTGAACTTTTAATAATAGAAAATATTTTTTTCTTAATGTGAATTAATATGTACTCACATATTGTAGCATAAAACCTAGGCAATAATTACCAATGTAAATTGATGGAGTGGGTTAAATTTAAATTATTTAGAAGAAAAATTAATAGATTCTCCGTTACTTCGGATCTTTTTCTTTGACTAAACATAATGATTCAACCATACAAAACAAAAAACAAAAAAATATTTTCTAATTTAAGACTCTTTGGTTTTAAATTTAAAGCTCACTAGAAAAAATTTCTGTTTTTTTTTTCTTCTTCTTCAAATTTTAAAGGAAAAAAATGTCGACGGAAAAAATATATATCGCTAATAACATTTCAAATTTTATAAAGAAGTTGTTAGTATATATTCCGTGTAAACAAAGATTAATTTAAAAGAAAAATACTAATAATAATTAGTGTTATCTCTTATATGCAACTTATTTAAAGTTGGTTATATTATTTATTAATCATTAATATGAAATTCAATAAAATTATTCAAAATCAAGAATTAAAAGACATCTACTAGTATAATTACCCAAATTCATAAACAAGAATAAAGAGATATCTATGAACTAAGTGAGTCGATTTAAATGTTTTTATTTGAAATCATTTAAATTTTGAACAAGAATAATTTTAACTTTAAAACTCAATAAAAAAAAAAAATTTCTTCTTCTAAATATTATTTTTTCCTTTCAAATTTTATAAGGAAAAAATATCATACTGAAAACAACGATATATATATATATATGGATATAACATTTCAATTTTTATAAAAAAATTGTTAATATATATTGTTTTAAAAAGATTAATTTTAAAAGGAAAAAGGTTTTAATATAGTTTTAATTTTATTTTGGAAAACTTTTCAATAGGTATATGATGTTGTATGAGGGTTATGTAATGGTTCTTTAAACTATATTAGAAAAACTTTTATAAAGTTGTTTAAAGAGACAAGGTAATGTAATGTGTATTAGAAAAGAATATTAATAACACAAGAATATGAAGTTATTTGAGTATACAATGTCTATCTAAGTTTCGTGTTAAAGTGTTAAACTATCATTGAATTTAAATACAAGTATATATGTCTCTCAAGACTATATTGTGTTAAACTTTTCTTGAGTTTAAACATGAGAACACAATGTCTCTCTAGACAAAATAATGGAATCTCTTTGGATTATACAACAAGAAGTTGTTTGATATAAGATTCATACTCAAATAAGTGGTTATGAAATCTAGGTTTGTCCTAAAAAAACTTACTTCAGAATAGAGAAAAATATAAAAATATGATTAACTTTATTTCTAAGTTGTCTAAAAGAGAAACTATATAACTTAAGTACTTGAAAGCTTTCCCAAACTATTCTCAAGGAGGTGAGACTCACTTGTTGTCTCTTGGAACCTTAGTCTTTTCTTTGCATAAGATAACATCCTTATATATGCATCTATAAAAGACGGTTGTAAATTGTGTGTTTTAAGAAATCTTGCTACATAACTTTTCAAAAGGACAAGACTTTCTACTTGCATGTACTATGAAGTACGAGGAGATGTTTCTTCATTCTCTTTATAGTTGTTCTATTTATGCTTTAGTTAACAATACCCAAATGAGCATACACACATTGATGTATGATACTTTACATTAACATCTTCTTGGAGAGCGTTCTTAGTCAACTATCGTAGATATTAGATGATGTTATATCATACTTATGTGTCTAGTGTCGGACACTTGTCTAGCATACCTGTCTTGCATTTATATCTTCATCTAGTGCTTATGTGAGATTTTGTTGGTATTGTGTACATTAACCAGTGAAACATGTATTTGTTGCTTAAGAAAGACACATCTAGTAAAACTTGTGTATAGTGTTTACATTAGATGTGTCTAAATTTCAAAGACATCTAACACCTATACTTGTTTAGTGTTTTTCCTTTGTTTGATGCTTTTATAGAACACTTGTATCTAAGTCACTTGAGGTCCATTACACTTGCATTTGGTAAACCTTCCATCTAGTGTCAAATGTATTTATCATCTTATAGTGCATTTTGTCTTTATAAGTTTGTGACTTTATGTCTTTATAAGTTTGTGAGTTTATGATTAGAACTTTGTTTAGAATTTGACATAATGTTGCTTTATTTATCGTGACTTCTTTTCAAATGTGATCATTTTGATCATAACATGCATTTAAAAGAATGAGTGTGTCTTTGTATAATCATCATTATGACCATCTCAAAAAATTCATAGATAATTTTTTCCGTTTTGTTAAGTATCTAACATTTATTATATACTAAATAATTTTGTTATTTTTTTTATTTGTTTCCAAATATAGGTTCTTTAGTTTTGAGATAAAAAAAACTATTATCTTATTATAATTAAACTCATTTTTGTCTCAACAAAGTGTTTGAAATAAAAATAAAAACATTTTACATTTTATGCATAAAATAATTTGTAAAATAAATTATATAACCTCCTTAAATTCGTATTTTGAACTAATATACAAACTATTTTTATCTCAAAAAAACAATTTTTATACTTTCTTGTCTTTTAAAATTACTTATTCAAACACGTTTAAACTATACATAAGCAACACGAGGTTTAACCCTAAATCCTATAAAGTAATTTATAAACAGTGGTTGATAGAATATATGCAAGATTTTAAGATAAATCATCAGGAATAACATTAACGATTTCTTTTTTCTTTTGTTAATAGTGATTTATATAAAGATTCCAACGCAAGAATAATTTATGGAACATTTTGAAACTTACCTCACTCGTGAATCACACACGTGCATAATTATTATTTATATGAAGAAATTTGACAGAAATAAAATAAAATAATATATATAAGCAGTAATAATGTAATGCATACAATTCTAGTGGTGCAAATAAATATCAAGAAACACAAGCTTTTATAGTTTTAAAAATAAATAGAAACTTTCACGAGATATACGAGTTTTCTTTATTTAATGTTAGACTTTTTTTTTCAATATAATTATTATAAAATTACTTTTTTAACATACAAATTCAAAAACGTAAATCACTATCATTCATATAAACCAAATTGTAAAAAGCCCTTACATTATTATTTAGTTATAAATAATGGTAATATAATTATTAAGAACGTCATTCTAAAATTTAATAAACTTAATAATTTGTGATTAAATAACATGCCTGCTTTTATGTCATAAAATACTAAATCTATGAATGTTCTAAAATTCAATATACATAATTATCAAAATAGCATGACATGATTCAACTATTGAATCCAAATTCCAAAGAAATATTAATCAAAGAAGTGTGTAAATACGTAGTCTTAAAATAAGCAATTCCATTGAGAAAAGAAGTATTATTATATTTGAATAGGTAACTAGATAGCTAGTGCATCACATCAATTAGCAAAGGTTGTTAGACACAATTCTATTTTGTATGATATAAAAAGTTTACAAAGTCATAGTCACAGAAAATATTAATCAAAAAGCTTGAAAGCTGAAACAATTTGATATTAACAGCTAGGAAGCTATCTGTGGCTATAACCAACCAATAAACTCAACTTTTATGGCAGAGATTTGACTTTGGTCGAACCATTTTCAATAAAAAAAAATTACAAAATTTAATGTTTAATATTTTATTTAATAAATATTAAGAAATGAATTTTAAGTTTAACTCAATTTTGTCAAATCAGCTAATATTATGAAATATCTTTATCTTCCTTGACGTCGAATCTTCAACACACCCTCTCAAGTTAGGGTCCTCTAACTCGTGCATATGATTATATATTTATGGGTGGTTCAATAGTGGATAACCTGATAAATCCAACAAATTTCCATATTAAGAAGTGCACTTTAAGCCTAATTAAATCATATAAATTCAGTTTATAAGATGAAATTTACATTTACTAATATATTATGAAATGTTTTTATTTCAAATCGATGTGAGATCTTTAATAATAAATTCTATGTACAATTTTATACTTTTAATAAATAATGTAAGTATGTAAAAATATAAGCTTAATGACGAAGAGTATTAATGTAAGAAGTTGACTAGTAAAAAAATATTATTAGTACTATGTTTAAGGAACTTCTTATGAAAGTTAACAATTTTATTTTATATATGCGAGTGAATTAACATGTGATTTATATGTAATAAAAAAAAATTATATAACACACATTACTCTCCCATGTGTTTCATCTTTATGACTTTTTCCCTTTGCTTATGCGTATTGGTTTTAACTCTTATGGCCATCAAATGCTTAGAGATGTGACTTCACGTGTTTGTCTTTCGATAACAATATTCAAAGCATGCCAACCTTATGAAATTTTTGTCACTTGTCCCCATTTTGGCACAAAGCATCCATGGTAAGTTTATTACATTTTTTGGTCGATTTTTGCACCTAAATGGTGTAATTTGACTTTCTAATTATGAAAAAGAGTAAAATAAAATTTATTATGAGATTAAATCGTGTATGCATGTATGATTTATAAAGTTGTGCATGATTGAGACGATTTTAGTTGTTTTAAAACTATATTGAAATCGTATCACACATGCACAACTTTAATCATTTGGATTTAACTGTAATAAAATTATGTTATTTATGCACGATTTCAATATAATTTTTTAATTAAATTCGTTCTATCGTTATACGACTTTGACTTCGAATCTCACCAATACTGAAGTTATCTTCGTTGATAATGACTTCTTCACACAAATTTGTGCTCTCAATATACGACTTATCTAATTTCATAATAATTTATTTTAACCCATTCTCATAATTATAAAAGTGAAATTGCACCATTTAGTGAAAAAATAAAAAAGATGGCCTCTTCAAATTGAATGTGCAATTTAGGGTGGACCAAATTTTGGGTCACACTTATTGTGGTATATATTATACAAAAAGAAGGGCACGCGAATGAAAGTTGATATCTATAAGCCACAAAGAAATCTTATCTCTTGTGCAATTTTATGATTTTGGTTTCTTACAAGTGTTTCTTTTTTGGTATCTTTCCCTTAGCAAATTCTTAGAAAAACAAAAGTTTGGGAGTTGCCTTTAGAATCTTTGAAAAAAGATGTAAGAAGAATTAGATGAAGGAATTAAAGTTAAAGACACTCACACCTTTTCCCAATTGTAAGAAAACACAGCACTCAAATTGGATTAGAAATATAAGGTAATCTTTGTCTTTTGGTTAAAGTTTGTTATTGGCGAATGGTATAGAGATGTTGAATAATGCAACAAGAGGGAATTTGGAAAGAAGAGAGAAACATGGCAAAGGGGATTGAAGGTGATAGATAATGGCAAAGTGACACACTAGTCACCACAATTGCAAGCTTTTCAACGTGTAAGATTCTCCAATAACACAAAATTGTATTTGTCAAAAGTGGGGAATCACCTCATTTAATATTGAAGGGTGGCGTGGTGCTTTGGCTGGTTGAAAAATGAAAGAAGCTATGGTGCTGCTATGTTGTTTCTATATGATATTGGATTGAAAAAATTAAATGAAGTTAGTTTAGCCTTTGAAAAAGTGAGAGCCACTTCAATTCAGTTTTTAAATTCATCATGGTTTGCTTCCACTGTTTGTGGAATTCACAGTAATAGATAAACAGTTCCATTAACATACACATAATACTGCATAAATCACACTATATGATAATATTTGGTTTCAACATTTAACAATATCTAACTCCATAACAGTATGCATATATCACACTATATGATTCAACTCTTTGCATGTTTACATATAAAACAAATGTTAAAGACGGTGATTTCTTTGTTTACTAAATGGTGGAATCAGAATGTGATTTAGAGAGAATGAGACAAGGACAAAAAGAAATGCAGAATACCTTATCCGACCGACAAGTTCTTTTTATAAACCTGCACCATGCATTTATAACATGGTTGGATTAGTTTATCTCAAAATACTACCAACTTGGTTTTTAAAACTCAATTAAAAATTATAACTTTGGTTAAGATCATTAAGTTATATAGATTATATAAGAAAAAAATAACCTAGGCAAGTGGAACGATTGCTCAAAACTTTTCTGTGGAATAAAGTGGCAGGCTGCACTGCACCTTCATGGAACTTACAAACCGACATGGATTTGATAGTGATTAGTGAGAGATGAGAAGAGAGTGGTCACCCTCCCATCTGTCATGCACAAAGACAGACAACCTTTTCTTGCTAAAATGTTTTGATCAATTCCAATGGTTATTGTTCATTGAATGTCAGTTATGAATGAGTTAAAGAGTCCACTAGAAATAATCGAGTAATGTATAATTTTAGTGTCACTGTTATTATGCACCTAAAAAACAGAAGAAACATGAACTACGAGTAAAGAAAGAGCTTTACAAAGAGTTGTAAAAAATTGAATCATAAATTTATTCTAATAAATTTCAATCAATCATAATGAGAATGTTACTAGCATTCTTCTTTGCATTTGCCGCAGCATTGGCTATAATCTAATATACCAGCATTCTTGAAAATATATTTCATTAGATGAACAGCATCTGTAAGGCCTTTTTTCTTAACAAATAAAAATCAGTATACAATGAGAAGGAAGGGAATTTTGGCATCAGTCATGTCAACACAAAAATAAGAACCTGCTCCACAAATTAATACTTCTAAGCTTAACCACTACAAGAACCAGTTATGTTGAGACTAGACTCCTATAAATCATGTAAACTTTTGGTTTGAGACTATATGTAAGTGGGTATAAATCTCACCTTATGAATCATGTTTATAAAGTTGAGTTAAGCTTAAAGTTCAGATCTTAATAGAATGATTTCACTTCTTTTTGGAAAGGTTACTTGATCAGGTCTAAGTTTAGATAGTATAATATCTGAATATGTAAGATCAACTGAATTGCTGGAAAATTCAGGAAGTGAATCTTGGCTGCAAGTAAAAGATGTAAACGTTTTTGGTTTGACATCTTCACTGGGAAATTCACCCCCCATTAGGTAACCACTTTAGTTTATAGGATTTAGCTGCATTAATATCACAATATCATCACGCAAGAGAGATTGATGCAAGGTTAAAGGATAAAGTCAAATAGCCAAATAGGTAACTAAAAGCACCATATATATTATCTGCAATACCTCAAGTCCTGTATCTGCAATACGAGGTTGAGTTACTTCACGATGTCCATGTATGTAGCCCAAAGAAAATGGTGCTTTTTTCATTCCTGTCATCTCCCGCATTATCTGATCAAATGAATAAAACCAAACATAAGACTAGTGTAAAATACTATACATAACTGTAGCTAATAAAAGAAATCTCCATTCAGCAAAACACATCAACGCAAGTGAATTAACCCCTCTCATGCAATATGTCCCCTCTTGCTTTAATAAATTTAAAGAAAACTTTCAACTTGTAAAGGTATCACATTTTATATTATCCATGTATAATGTATCATTTCATAATAAGTATTTCCATAACTATCCTGAATTTGTTAATACAAACCATACATTTTTTAGAGGATAATCAAATTTAGGGGTGTGCAAAAAATTCAGTTTACTAAAAAATCGAACAGTTTTAAATTGTTCAGTCCAAATTGAAACATAATAGAGAACCAGTTGGGAGGAAAACAACTTTTCAAGAACCAGTTCTGAAGAGGTTTTGAACTAAACTGATTTCAAACCATTTAAAATATCGAATTGGTTTTGAAGTAAACCAGATTTCACTACTACTATGCAATGCATAGCTGCAATGGGTAAATGAAACAACTTTAAACAGGAATCTTACTTTGTGGGACTAAAGAGGGATTATATAACAAAGAAAGTAACATAAATCTACAGCAGTCTTCACTATCATGTGCAAAGTTTTAGTAGCACCAAAAGCAAAATGAAAATTCCAAAGAGCACATATAAATAATCTATGTTCCTTGCTCCAAAATGAAAGCTACCATTACCTATTGACTCAACCTTCATCTTATTATTACATAATTTCCTTTTTTTTTCTTTTCCATGATACTGAAAATTGTTGTGAAATATATTTCCTCTTATTTCAAAGATGATTGAATGAAAGAAAAGACTGGGAGCCTTGAATATCAGTATTCCAGGCCATATAAACACAATTCACACAATGTAATGCCTTTGATAATCTAGCTAATAGACACTAGATCCATTTGGGTCAATCCAAAGTAAATTGAGGACCTACTGATAAAAATTGGAGTAGAATAAATCCAATAATTTGAAATCAAGGGAAATAAATTTAACTCTTGCAAGTTTGCAACTCTGTCAAACTCTACAATAAAGCATTATTGTCTACAAGGACACATGTACCTCGTCTGCATTTAGAGCTGCTTGTACAGCTAAAGATTTAAAACAAAATGTTAATTTAAATTCAGAAATCTGTCAAATCTTCAAGGTATATTCATAAGTCTATATTAGGTTGTCAACAACATTAGGTCCATTAAGGATAAAAACATTCAAAATCCTAACCTCGAACAATAGCACCAACAAAATGCGTCAAAATATTTAAAAAAATCCCATCACCATTGTACACAATCATCAGGGAAGCAAAAATATATCACCTCTTGACATAAGAATTATTGGAATGCATTGGCAATTGCTGGATCAACACCAAATAAATCAAACTCCATCATCTGTAAGCTGATTCACTTCAACTTTGAAGTTTTCACAGAAGCTATCAAACCACACACTATTATCAACTCCCAAAAGCGCATAAGCACCAGAGTATTGTACAGTAAGTCTACAAACACCAACATAAAAAAAACGAAAATAAAAAACCCCTTCAAAGATAATAACAAATGTGAAAACTTGGAATCCTAACTCCTACAATTCCAGCACCCCAATTGAGAATTTAGAAACTTTATGAAACTGAGCGTTAAAAAATAAAATAAAAAATGATAAAAAAAGTGTAGCATATAAAGGGTAACAGGGCCTACATGCACAGGAGCATCGTTGTTGCAAAGAACACGCGTTTTGAAAATTTGGAGTAGTGGTTTGAGCTTTGATAGAACATTTTCTAAGCTCATTATATAATCAAATCCTAATCCATTATTACTCTGTTCCGCCATGGATTCGTCTTCTTCCGGCATCCTTGTTGTGTTCTTCTTCTTCTTTCTACGCAAAAAAAAAAAAAAAAAATTAAAAAAAATTGATTATGGTTTAAGGTTTTCGCGGGAATTAATTATAATATAATATAGTTTTTTTTAGCATATTTTTCATTCAAAATTACATAAAAAACGATAAAAAAAAAACTATATTTAAGTGTGTTAAATTAAATATTGATATTGATCTACTCCATTTTAGTATAAATACATTTTTTGCTTCTTTAGTTTAAATTTTACGATTTTTTTCTTTGATATTATTATCAAATTAACTTAAATCATTAATATATGTTATTATTATATTATTAAAAAGAGGTTTTTAAGTGGATTTTTTTAAAGTGTCGAAGTAGATTTTTTCTTCTTATTTTTACATCAAATTTTAAAGTCTATTTGTTTATTTTTTATTTTTAATAGAAATAACAATTTTTTGAATGTTTAATATTTAAATATAAATAATAATAATAATATTCTAATATATACACTTATATTTGTTTCTGTCGTAATTTAATATTTTATTTAAATTTTTATATTATATTAATAGATGGTACTATTCATCTTAAAATATAATAAATTATTTATATTTAATTTCATATTTTTTTTATTAATTTATTGGGGTGCAATAAAATTTTATAAATTCATTCAATAGTATATTTTTTTAAACTCATTTGTTGTATTGGCCTTATTTTTACGGGGTTAATATATACAAATCAATTATTGTTTAGATAAAATAATAAATATAAGTTTTGAAACTGAAAAAAACTTCTAATACAACCTAATATAATTTTAAAAAATATTATTAAATTTTTTTACTATTTAGATACGTTATATTTTCTTATTATATTTTTCACCCTACTTTTAGGACAAACAATAAAAATTGAAGAAAAAATTTCCATGTAACATTGACAATAATATATACCTATATTGTTGCCTCCTATCATAACTACTATATTTTTTAATTATTTAGTTTTCGAGTCATCACTATTATATTTTCAAATAATAAATATTATTCTAACCAAATCCCACACTATTTCTAATAATTCAATAATTACGTATAACGGGTTAAGTGTTACTTATTAGCTTTTGTTAAAATATCTACACAGATTTTTTTTTTCTCATAATAAAATAGATTAAAAAACTATTGTTTATGTATCGTATAAAATATTTTGTTATGTCATTAAGCCCAATCTATATTTTTTTAAACCTATATTTTGTTATATATATTTTTGTTTATATTTTATATAGATATTATAGTACAAAATTATTTGAAAAATATTTAATTTCGATGCATAATTATGGTGTTTGAAAAATGTGTTTAAAAAAAAATTATATGTGTTTAATATTTGTTTATCGGTTTAGATTTTTTTTTATCTGAGTAGATAATACAAAATTTTCAGCTGTCAAAATAATAATTTCAATTATGTTACATTTTGTAGTAATATATTGAAACCAGAAATGAGCAATATAAAAATATAATTAGTCTTTCCGACAATATTTGAAGATAAATATTAATATATATAAGTGTTTACTCTTTCATTGAAAACTTTTAATTTTTTATTATTAGAATTAAACACATTAAACCACCATAAAAAAATTAAATCCCTATCTAATTAAATACATTTTGAAAGAATAAATCGCATTTAAAGAATGTCTTTATATTATTAAATATAAAAAAATCTAAATTAAGAATCAAATTTCTAATTATATACTTTAAATATAAAGTAATTTATTATTTATATTTCATATAAAAAGTATAATACATAAATATTTTGTAAAGATTTAATTTCAATGTGTAATTACTATACGTTATCTAATATTTTATTAAAACAAATATGTATGAGTTCTAAAAAGAGTCCACTATATTTGCTAAATATTTTTTATAATTTTATCGAGGCCACAAATTGAATAGTATAAAAGTATAATTTATTTTTTCCATAACATTTGAAAATAAAAATTAATAACTAACAACTATATATTCCATGTTTACCCAGTTATTAAAAAATTCTTAATTTTTATGGTAATTAAAGACATTGGCTTATAATAAAATAAGCATTCGGATATTCCCATTTAGTTAACTAAGATTTAAAAGAATAAAGTTCATTTAAATAATATTTTATATTATCAAAAGGAATAATATAAATTAGAATAAAAATAATCACATTCTTGAAAGAAAAAAGTTATTGATTATTTATGTTTTATATAAAGATTACAGAGCGTGATCATTTGAAAAACATTTAACTCCAATACGTAATTAGTATACACCGTTGAAGTCTTTTTTATTTAAACAAATGAGTTCAAGAAAAAACGAATTGTAAACTGGTGAATAGTTTATTTTAATTTTTAATTAGAGTAAAATGATAATATAAATGTTTGAAGAATAAAAATAATATTCTCAATAATAATATATTGAAACTACAAAATCCATAATATAAAAATATAAATTTTCTCAAAATATTTAAAGATAAAAATGTATAACTGACTATTAATTTTCCATATTTACTTCCTAATTAAAAGTCTGTAATAATGCTCATTATAATTAAAAACATTAACTTAAGGAAAAATAAATATTTTAAGTCCCCATTCAATTAAATAAGATTTTGGAAAAATATATTACATTAAAATAAACAAATATACCCTTTTTTACACATTAACAATGAATAAAACAACTGAGATGCAACGATAAGGAATGGAAAATAGATTAAAATGAATTGATGGCACATAAGAAAAAGAAATATTTCTTTTCTGATTTACAGCTTTGCAGATGGAAAGTGAAAATGAATATCAGCAGCTAACCATGTGTTTGGAAACTTGTTTTACAACTAGTAATTCATGACTGGAACTCAAAATAACAACTACCAAAAGCTTCAACATATGACTAACTCGAACAAAAATCCCTATAAATTACCTTAGAAAAAAAAAACAAAAATGTGCCCTACGAATAGGGCATGCCTATGATTTCAGGGTACATTTCAAGGGAAAAGACAATCACCCCAGTACTCTCCCGTCACTGTTTCATCTCTTCTTGCCACTGGCTTTGGTCATTTTGTGCTTCTGTGGTTTAACACCTTTTCTCTTTTCTTCTCGTAAAGCATTTCTCTTCTCCTCCCTGCAGGAACCACAAAATGATTAAGGTTTTCATAGGAAGGTTTATTTCCATAAGCTATTATAAATTTATTAATAAAGTTATATTCTAAGTTTACACGGAGAAAACATCTAACCTGGCTTTTGAAATCTCTTCCTTCGATGGAAATTGTCTCTTAGTCCTCTTTTTGGGTTCAGATTCAGAAGATTCTTTGCCATTTTCTTTTAGACCGTTAACTGGTTTAGAGGGGAACTTTCTTTTCTTCGTCTTCTCGGATTCAGATTTAAGAGTTGCATTGCCATTTTCTTTTTTACCATCATTTGATTTTTCCTTCTCGTTCTCCAACGTGGTAACGGTACCTTCTTCCATCTCGGCTATTTCTGATGATTTTGCACCTGCCTTTGTGTTGCTCATTTTTTTCAACTGCAATATTAGGGAGTGCAAAAACTCAGTTTGTTTAAGCCCCACATATATAACGGTACTTTACGCTTCCCAACTAATGTATAACATTGGCAAGAAAGATCGAACTTTTCCAGCTGAGAGGTTAGATACTAAAACTAATGGAAACAATTTACATCTTTTATATTGCACTCCGATAAGTAGAACTGAACTCAATCCACAAGTTAACAACAAAGATAATTAGATAAGTTTCAAACAAACAAGATAAATTTGTAACTAGATTTTACCCAAAAATTTGTAATCCAACAATCTCGCTTTATTTATCCAATTTCATTTATCAAACAGAGAATACACACCTTTGCCACAAAAAAACCATCCATATTTTGCACGTGAGGATAGAAACGCCTTGTCTTTTCCAAAGAAGGGTGAAAACGTTGTTCCCTAAACCTTATAAACCTGATGGAATGCAAATGTCAAATATATTGACATACATAATTCCTAATCATAACAACAAAGAATTAGAAATAAAATCATTACCCTGGACGCCCAAAATCAAGTCCACATGGAACCAGTTTAACATCCCGCTTTTTGAGCGCATAGTCAATAACTGCTTCATTCTGAAGAATAATGAAAGAACTTTTAGGAAATACAACATGAAAAAGGAAAGAAAAGAAAACAAACATACAAACTAAGAAGTTTCAATTCAACTGAAAAACAAACCTCGGCAACCATGATTGAGCATGTAGAATAAACAATGTATCCCCCAGATTTTGAATTAGAATCCACCATGTCAATTGCCGCAAGAATAAGCTCCTGAGGAAAAAAAAAAGGTAACAAACAAGACTATATAAGGATAAACAATTATTCAAGTGCTATATATATTTGTTTTACCAGCAAGAAAGAAATTTATTGTGAGAGAGGCAGAATAACTTGTCCACTATTTTATTGGCAGACAAAAGATGAATTATGCCCCAGCCTGACTTTGCTCACTTCCCAAACAACATTTCAAAAAAAAAATGTCAATTTACCTTCTGTAGCTGCGCACACTTCTGTATATCTTCCAAACTTTTAGAGGATTTAACAGACTCATCTTTGGATATAACCTGCAGACATAAAGTCCTTCAGTGTCTTTCAACGTTTTTCAAGAAAAAACGACACAAAATTCCCCAAACATTAACCCCCGAATATTATTCACTATTTCTTACCCCAGTTCCACTGCAAGGGGCATCCAATAATACTCTATCAACTGCATTGACACCTAAAACTTTTGGAAGCTGAAATAGATGATATAGACATTAGACAGATGTAAGCATGTACAATAGAGAATATCATTATAGGGCCTACAAACCTACAAATTATAGGAGTTACAAATGAATAAAGAATGTAACAACTTCTTGTCAAACCAAACATATAATAGAGAACAGAGAAGCCAGATGGATAGTCTAATAATAAAATACAAAACCAAATGACAATAATACAATCTAATACGAGTGGCAATGCGGGTTGACCCGCCCTACATAGGCCTGCCCCGCATTGGGGGCCGGGTTGGCCCGCCCCACACAAGGAGTGAGGGCTCATTTCACTGGCCCACCTCACATAAGAGATAACCTGCGGGTTATTTTTTTTCAAAAATTAAATTTTTATTATAAAAAAACTTATTCCTACTACTGAAAAATTAAAATTTTATTCGTATTTTAATTAATTCAATTAAGATAAAAGATATAAATTCAAAGTATGAGGGTTGTTAGAAGATTTGATTAAAAATAATTAAAGTTCAGCTTTGCATCTATTTTTTTTTCATTTTTTTCCTATATATGTATGTAAATGTATAAGAATATCTTATCAAAGTTTTGCTACAAAATATTTTAATGAAGATGACTAATTTTTTAACTATCCTATTAAAATCTCTTCTTTATATTATTTTTTTATTAACAAATTTTAAATATAAGACTTTAGTTTGAACTAAATCTAGTCAATATCACTCTTAATACTTACTAACCCCTTTAGATGATTAAAATAAAACATTATTTTTTTGGTGCATTAAATTCAATTTTTTTTAAATAAAATAAAATAAAGGTCACAATAATGGAGGAATGGGGTATAATTCTTTTTTTTACAAAAAAAAAATTATTATTATTATTTATGCGGGCCAGACCGCCCCATCCCGCTATTGGCCCGCACTACGGACCAAATCGGGTCAGCAGGCTAGATTAATGAGCCCGCCCTACACTTTGTGGTAGCGGGCTGCGGGTTTGCCCACATGACCCATACCGCATTGCCATTCATACAATCTAATAGCAGTAAGGACATCAAAGCTCGTTTGTAGCAAAACAAGTAAACACTAAAACAATAATAACTGGGGATAAAGATGCTAACCTCCTTTCCATCATAGTTACAGACTACAGTATTGGATACACCCATACGATGCAAATTTGCAGTCAATGACTTAAGCCTTGGTACCTTCATTTCATTTGCAAAAATTATTCCTGCCATAAAAAAGAAGTATGATTGGACCACTAGAAACATGAATTAAAAACAAAAACTCGTTTCACATGATTTTCATGCATTAAGATGCAAGAGAAAGCAAACAGTTAGTTAAGAGACACAAATTCAAAGATCCAACAGCCTGTAAAAATACCTTGCATAAAAAATGAGCAGGATAATGCTTTTTTCTATCATCAAAATTTGATTGAAAAGTTTCACATGATTTTCGTGCATTAAAAAATAATGAAACCAGTGTAAAGTTCAATCTAATTCTGATAAAACAAATTCCACAGTCCAGAATAAAGTAAAATGTTTGGCTCCTTTTCCTGCTAGTATTTATTTATCAAAAAAATATTCCAAATCATCCAACTATATATTATATGGACAAAAAGCACATAAACATACATTAAAATAAAGACACTACATACAATTCATATGAAAAAAAAACATTGTTTTACCAAAAGGGCCACACTATAATGTATTTTTTGTAGAAGACATTTCAGCTCAGCTTTTATGCATGTAGAACACAGCATTTCATGGAATATATACTTGACAATATCCAAATAAATAACATGATGAGTAACATGATTACAAGTCCTTACAACAATATGATTACAAGGTTTACAGACTATTTAGTGCCAAATAATAGGTATAAAAGGTTTGAAATGAATGAAACAAAGAAAAACATGAAAAAATACCAGAGTTCTTCATTAGAGCAGCGATGTAAGTTGTTTTACCACCTGGTGCAGCTCTGCAAAAGGTATAAACTTCCTTCAGAAAAATAAAAGCATTGCAAAAGATATGAATGATAATATTACCATCTTATAACCTAAGAAGCACAGACATCTTAAAAGCCGTCAAGCACGTCACAATCATGTTAGAACTTGACCATGTTAGCTACTGTATGGACACTTTCAATTTTAGCTACATTTTTACAATGGTTTATACTTACGCCATATCAACAACTCGTTCCTTCTCCTGAGGAGCCAAGGCCATGACAGGCAGAAAAGAGCTCGCACTTTGTAGCTACAAAAAGAACTAGTAGTAAGTGCACCATGCAATATTAAATTAAATGCCATGAGAAGCCACAGTAGTAAAAGGCCACCTACCATGTAGAAACCAGCCATATACTCAGGAGTGGCACCAATAGGCACTTGAGAATCATACACAACAAGTCCAACCTTTGGATAAAAAATATCACCCCAGTATCTTATTAGTTTGTTGCTAGTACTCACGATAAAAACAACTACATAATACAAAAAGTCAACAGCAACAAAGAAATATAAGGTCCAAATTTGCCAGACATGAGTCCTTTACCTTTGACCATTTGCTTAAAGGATCCAAATTAACTCCCCTATTTATCAAAACATCAGCCAAATCCCTTCTGCGTGTCTGAGTGAATGCAGAAGAAAAATTCATACTATCAGTGGGGAACATGATTAAATCCACATTAAGATATAAGCCCAAAATGACAGAAAATGACATGCAACCTTCAATGTGTTAGTCCTTAGACACATAGGGCGTGGCTTTTCAAAGGCTTCAATCAGTTCCATAAGTTCAACAACTGGAAACATCTGAAACAAAACAAAATACCGAGTTTTAATACAAAAACCTAATACACATCAATAAAACACAAGTCCCTTTTCTATGTCCAGTCACCCCAAGGTAAAAATGAACACAAAGAGCAATTAAAGCATTTGGGAAGAAATTAAAGTTCACCGTGCTAGCAGTAAAAATATAATGATACCAACCTCCACTAGAGCACCCATTAGGAACTCATTGTAGCCATAGTATGAGCAAATATCTTTCTTAAGCAGGTCAACATAATCTTTCCTCGTTGCCCCATCTTGCCTCAAAACCTTCAAATTTGAAAGAACACGAACAACTACAAAAACAAACATTTAAAACAGGTACAACTTAGCATGTATTTGGATATCCATTTAGAGACTTCTAAACTGAAAATCTTTCCCCACTAAGCAACAATGGGAGATGCAACTATATTGATGGATTTGGAAAAACGTGAATTGTTTTCCCAAACACGCACTTGTAGCACAACATGAACAGTATTCTCGACAACAGTCAAAGAAGGTAAGCAGAATAGTAAAACTTACTCTCTTTAATCCTCCTTTGGAGATTGGAAAGATCAGGTGGATTCAAGGCCTCTTGCTCGAGTTCCTAAAGAAAAAGAAACATATTCAACACACATTCCATCATCCAATGATGTAAAAAACCAAGAGTAGCCGGCTTAAACTGCCTTTGGACACCTTAACTAAGCTTAATAGGATCTCTTTACTTGCTTGCTTATTTAAAAAGCACGACCAAGCAAACACACACTAACAACTTACATTGCATGAAAGGTAAAAAATTCCAAATAAGCTCTACAGGAGCTCTTCCTTAATCCAAACACACCCTTACTTACAATTAGCTTACTTAGCATTCTAAAGAAATACTCATTCTAAACCACTCCTATTATTTAAGCAAATGAGAAAGTGAAACCTCTGGGGTCGGCAATCTGAACTCATCAGACTCCTGGTTGATATTGAGCTGCATTTCGGCTTCCGCATCCTCTTCCTCTCTCGCCTTCTCTTCATCAATAGCTCTCGACTTCTTTTCGATATCATCATCATCCGAATCAGAACCAGAATCTTTGTCCGAACCGGAGGCTTTTCCTGCAAAGAAAAAAAAACACAAACATTAGATGAAAGTAACAACAGCAATCTCGAATGCTACACGCGCGAGCATGCGAACAACGAGCACCTTCGTCGTCATCGCTTCCTTGGAGGAAATCGTCGGCTAACGGGTCGTCCCCTTCGGAAGAGAGCTCCGACGCGGAATCGGAGTAGTCATCGCCTAGTTCGAGTTGCTGCGGTTGCTGCTGCGACGGCGTGTCTTCTTCGGATTCGGAGCTGGAATCGTGCTTGGGTTGGGTCTTCTTAGGGTTCTTCGGGGATTTGCTTTGCTTCGAAGGTTTCTTCCTCGCGGGAGCCATTGGAAGGTAGTGAACGAAGCAGTAAAAGGGCAGTGTGGTTTGCGTGCTGAGTTTCTTCTTCTTCTTCTTCTTCTGCTTAGCAAAAAAATTAAAATTCGGCTAGGGTTTAGGGTTTACCGGGAGAAACCCCGCGACGTCGTTTTATGCTTCGCTTACTTGATTGTATGTTCTTTGGATAAAAAACGAGATAAGGGTTGGGCCATTGGGTCTTGCATCTTTTCCAAATTAGGCAATTACTTCCCGCACCATATGACTTTTGACTTCCACCCAATCAACTTTTGAATTTTCAAAATTGTCTTCATTCTAAAATTAAAAATTTAAAAATAAATTTAAAAAAAATCTAAAATAGATGTTTGTATTTTGAAAATAAAAAATTTGAAATAGAATTGAAAAACCAAAATCCTATTCTGGAAAAGTTATTCTGGAGTAAAAAAATATATTCTGAAAAAAAAATCAAAAGACAAAATCAGGATAATTCTGAAAAAATAGAATCCAATAGTTGTAGAAAAAGAAATTCTGAAATGTGTTTTAGAAATTCAAATTTAAAAATATATTAAAAATATATTTTGGTCTGCATTCTTTTATTTAAAAACTGAAATAAATCAATAATTGCTAATTTGGTTTCATTTTATATATATTTTTATAGTTAAATAAACTTTTGTTAATTTTAAAACTAGTTTATATTGAAATTGATAGGTTCAACATTTTTTCAGTATCTTTCTATTTCTAACACTTAATAAATATATAAATATGTTTCTGAAATTAATTTTATTACTTTTTGTACTGGGCCAAGAGATTGGACCGAAAGCAAGGTGTATTAAGCCGACCGAAAGCAAGGTGTATTAAGCCGACCGAAAGCAAGGTGTACTAAGCCGACCGAAAGCAAGGTGTACTAAGCCGACCGAAAGTAAACTAAATAACGAAAGAAATAAAATAGAATG
>Ga0123342_1002394_pt1 | contig 31164 bp, 23 predicted proteins | sample Turbeawhitnodule_FD_89960 | JGI IMG/M metagenome (GOLD analysis project Ga0123342, IMG submission 89960) | Root nodule microbial communities of legume samples collected from Mexico - Turtle bean Mexico white nodule | ecosystem: Host-associated > Plants > Roots > Nodule | place: Mexico: Nepantla... | reverse complement strand
AAGGGGGGGGGGGGGGGGGGGGGAAGGAGGGGGGGGGGGGGGGTGGGGGGGGGGGGGGGGGGTGTGGATAGCTGTGGTAGGGGAACTGTGGAATCATAGGAATAGGAAGGTGTTTAGAAGTGGCAGGGTAGACCATATTGAAATTTTTGCTATGTCGCAGGTTAAGGCGTGGTCATGGGTAATGCATAAAGCGCGAGGCGCTTGTTTTTCTTTCTCCGATTGGTGTCTTGAGCCAATGGTCTGTATGAGGTCTGTTATATTTTCTAGGAACTTCTCCTCTTGAGAGGAGCAGCTGATCTGTGTGTGTAAGGTAGGTTTCTGTATAAGGGTTGAGATATCCCTGAAATATCTCTTTTTATTCATTCTTTTTTTGCCGATAAAAAAAAACCTATATTAACATATCATATGGATCTAGTAGAATGACCCAAGACTATTCCAATCACACTACAAAGGTTAAAAAATCGTCAAGAAACCAACAAAGTGTTTAATCAAAGAAAATATGAAATTTACCTATACTTGTTACCCTTTTCAATTTATCCGTACCCAAAAGATTACCATAGTGTAAACTGTCAAGAGAACAAATATCGTAATTCAATCTGGTGGTCATGATCATCTACTAAATGTGGACTAAAAGTGGACATTATTTGGTCTTCCATTATAAAAATGGTTATGCCTAGAAAAAAAAAAAAAAAAGAAAAATATAACCAACAAGTTCATCCAATCACAAATTAATGCAAAAGAAAATATTAATGTAAGAATAAAATACCAACTAATGAGTCAAAATGTTGCATTGGTTGCTGCTTCTTAGGATTTCCCCGCCTCCTCAGTCATCATGATAATGCATCTTAATCATGTTTTCATCATTTTTAAGGGGAATTAAATTTTGCCTTTTCATCCTAAACATATAAGAGTCTCAATGTGTTTCTAAACTCTCATAATCTTTGCATAACTTTTTTCCAGACATATAATGTTAATGACAAATATTTTTTAATATCAGTTGACATATATTTTCAGTTTTGAAGATCAAGAGTTAATACCTACTCTCTTATCTGCAATTTCAGTCCCCTTCACCATAAATTTCATCCAATACAATCAATGTTCTCATTAAATTTTCAATCAAATTCTCCACATCTAAGTCAGGTATAATCCCACCTGTGGAAACATCATAAATTTCATCCGATGCAATCAATGTTCTCATCAAATTTTTAATCAAATTCTTCCCATCTAACTTTGATATAATCCCACCTGTGGAAGCATGAGTCTCCAAAGCTACAACCTGTCCCGTTTCAATTAATTAAAGACATTAATTAGTAGGAAAAATAAGTACTACAGTCCTACGCCATATAAATTAATAGTGAAATTGCCCATATAAATTGTGAAACTAAGTACCTTCTTGGATAATTTGTCAACCTCCAACTTTATTTTTTTCAATGATTTTGAAGTCTTTTTCTTCTTTATAATTTTTAACTTCTCAAGTATCTTCTTTCTCTATTCTCAATGTCTACAAAAAGCACCAATTTTGACAAAATATTAAAGACTCTATAAATGATGTTTGGTATTGACATAACTAAATTTTTCTTGTTAAAAAAAGCGGTGTTTTTTATTTTTGATTTATTATTTCTTATCCAACAAGTTTGAGATGATAGAAAAGAAAACAAAGCATCCAGAAAAGGAAGCAAAATATTCTTTTGCTGGAAGTATAGTTTACAATATTCATAAAGGGAAAGGGCATTTCCTTGAAATTCGATTTGCCGTAAGTTTAATTACAATATAATTAAGGGAAAACATTTAAGAATTTTTGAAGTTGTGAAAGTCAGGTAATGTTTTCTTCCATTGTATGTAACTAGGTGATAAGTATTTAGCAATATAATAGTGCAGTGGCATTGTTACAGTTCAATTTATTAGGTTTCAGTTTTATCTTAAACTTTTGCTACTGGCTAGTACAATAGTATGAGGCATATCTCAAATTTCTTTCAATTGTTACAGCCCATGCCAGGTTTTCCATAAGCATCAAAGTCAATAAATCCATTTGAGGTAAGTAATGATCCTATTCCAGTTCAAGTCCCAACAGTATGTTACTTTCATTGATATACAAGTGCTTAATGTTCGTAGTGATATAGTATATTCTATTGATCCTATTTCATGTAGGTCGTATGTGAGTATTGTATTAAACCAATTATATTTAACATTGTTGATCATTGTTGTTGTTGGTCTGGTTGCTGCCACAACCCTTTGAATTCCTGTGATGGTGGTGTACCATTTGATTGTTATTCCTAGTGGGTATAGTTACATACTTTGCTCCACCTTCAAGTGTACACTGTTTTTTGGGTGTAGGTGCTGCCAAAGTGCTGCTGTAGTTATGTGATTTTTTTTGGGTGTGTATTACGTAGTTAAGCAAAATATTGAGTGTTTTGTTCTAAGCCATATGGAAGAGTAACCATGTGGTTGATGTATACCGTATTAATTTAATTTATTCATTGTTGATAAAAAAAATTTAACATTATTGATTTAGGTTGTAAACACAAAATTCCTAAAACAACCTCCCAAAGGACTTCATCATTTAATTCCATAATTGCTTATGAATTTGTGAACATACATAATCTCTTGTTAGCCAATTGTCTTTCTTGTTGAGCAGTAAACAAGAAAATCATGGTTATTGGAGGAATGAGATCAATAAGAAGAACGTGAGATTTGATGTTACTTTAGTCCACGCAGAAACTACATGGCTTGGTTCTCATGCGTTCAATCAATGATAGTGGAAGAAACATCACAAGAACATCTAGTTTGATAAGTACATTTAAAAATTTTCTAATTCATCCCATATAACTCAATTTAGTAAAATATTCAGTAGACAAGCTACCTTAATTTAAAGAGGCTACCTCCATTTGCAAATCAGAACTGCGAAGAAGTTTTTCTTAAGACTATCTAACCTTAAGATCATTCCAAATGTTAGTAGCAATGTTCATCCACATGATGTTCTATCTTATGGAAGTAAAAACAAAGTGGACCAGCCATGTTACAATCATGTGTTTTGCCCTTACTCCAGGTTGAGTATTTCGTAATGAGGGAGAGAGGGAGATAGAGAGAGGGAGAGAGAAAGGAGAAAGAGGGAGAGAGACAGTAGAGGAGAAAAAGCAAAAAGAAAACATATATTTTCATAATGTCAAAAGTCAAGAAAAGAAGGTATACATACAAGAAAAGAAAAAACTAATTAACAAAAAAGATGGTCTAGATAATTTGTCAATAGACTAGACAGGCTGCCAACAGACTAGACGGTCTAGTAAGATATAGACTAGACGATCTAGTGTTAAACAAGACAGTCTAAACAGTCTATCAACAAACTAGACGGTGTAATATAAACAAACAGAGTAGACGATCTATTATTAGACAGTTTACACAAATTGACTAGACAGTCTAGTGTAAGATGTCTGCACTGATTTTATGCACATTGAAGAACATTTTATCCACATTGGAGAACCAACAAATACATTCACATTGGCAACAATCCTCCACAACCCCCATTTTTAAAATATGTCACAGTAAGTCGGGGATTCAAACACTTGAAGCTTTTTGCAGATTAGAAGCATATTGTCTTGCCCACTGATCATAGTGAATAATTTCTTCCAGTGAAGGAGATGCTACTAATTCTTTTTGATGTTCTTGGCATGTTAGCTCCACAACCTTGAATATGTCCAGGTAACTAATCCTGCAAACAGAGGGAGAAGGGAAGTCAGAAGAGGATTCATCACCTTCAAAAAACAAACGTTGTAATAGAATGTGGGAAAATTTTTTATGAGGATATACGAACCCTCATCTGTGAGTAATACATGATGATGAGGCTTAAACATCACAGATTGAAAACTTCCTAAGAGTACGAAATTCCTTAATCTCGAGTAATACATGACCACGAAGCTTAAAAGATCGTCCATCGTGAACTTTTTGAGGATACAGTAGTGATAAATAAAACCATATAACATGAAATTGAACTTTTTTTGTTGTAGACTGTTTCATGGCTAGGAAAATGTTATGTTAGTTCTTCTGATGCATCCTTCTGCATATACAGAAGTGATTTGGGGGATGTATGATTGTTTGAACAACATGGATCTCCAATGTAACATAAATGTAGTGAAATTCTCAGAGCAAAACTGGCGTGAGGAAACTAACTACGAGAATGCTTACTTTTCTTCAACAAACAGTTCTACAGCTTTCTCATTTGCTGCACTGAGAACTCCTGTCATGGTGCCCCCAGCACGTCCAGCAGAATAGCATAGATTCACCGATGGAAACTTCTTATCATCAGGTGCATAAAATGTTAAAGAACCATACCTGAGTGAGGAGATGTTAAATACAATTGTGTCAATAAGATGAACATATTCACTACTAACTGGTTCATCACACATTATCTGCTAAATTTGTAAGTAAAGAAAAATGGAGCTATCTGGTTAGCAATTTGTTGAAAAGAGAAAGATGAAATTCAACCAAGAAGGGCTTCACAATGGTGATGAATGTTCAAGATAAGGTTATGAAAAAATATGATACAAGGAAAGTGTTTGTACTTGCTAAGATCAAGGCGAGGCCAAGTTATTTCAGAGCAGTAGATTCTGTCTGGCCAGGATAATGTGTAAAGGAGTGGTAAGCGCATATCAGGTATCCCCAACTGTGCAATAACAGATGAATCCTGAAAAGAACATAGAAACAAGGCAAATTAATACTAGGCTGACATTTTTTTGTATTCCCTTTTCCTTGTATTTCAATTTGAACTTGAGCAATTCACATGTTCAAGCCTTTCTATGTAGGTAATGTGATTCATCCTTCAGTATGTGAGTGAGAATTTCTATGTTTATTAACAAGCAAAAACTAACAGCATATTGCAAGGTTTTAACCTGTGTTTCAACCAAGGAATGTATGATAGATTGTGGATGAATAACAATCTCAATATCATCGTAGTCTGATCCAAACAAGTAATGTGCTTCAATTACTTCTAGACCCTGCAAAGAATTAAAATAAATTTATTATAGATATAAGCATATCAATAGATAGAATCACAAGAAAGAATTCTGTCATCAAATAAAAAAGGACATTTTCATCCAAATGCATTGAATGTAGAAGGAAACAAACCTTATTGAAAAGGGTAGCAGAGTCAATAGTTATTTTTCTCCCCAAACTCCATATGGGGTGCTTTAATGCATCAGCAAGTTTAATGTCTTTCATCTTTTCAGCTGGCCATTCTCTGTTAATCACCAGAATGACAGATAATTCAGGTCAGTTATAAAGAGCCTTAAATAGCATTATGAGATGGAATGATTGAAGATTTCCCTAATAAAACAATAATGATTCAAATAGGCTTTATCCAGAAACATCAAAACTCTTCAACTTGAACTATTTTCCCTTACCTGAAAGCACCTCCTGACCCAGTTAAAAGGATTTTCCTAAGTGCACCCTTTGGCAACCCCTGGATAGACTGTTCAGAGAAGAATCCTTTATGTATCAGTGATGAACAGCAGCATGAAGTGGTGCAATTAATAAATCCATTGCTTCAAATCAACAGAAAAGATGCAAAGATTTATATACTCAGTATATGAGATATCTGTAACTTGATAATGAACTTAAGTACCTGAAAAATTGCAGAATGTTCCGAATCAGCTGGAAGAATTTTTATGTTATGTTTTTTAGCAAGAGGAAGAACAAAAGGGGCTCCAGCAATCATTGTCTCTTTGTTGGCCAAAGCTATGTCTTTCCCAGCCTCAATTGCTGCAACTGTTGGCTGAAGAAAATAACCAATGACATTTGTAGTTTTACAATCTATACATACCAATTCATATTGCTAAGAACTTTTACCATTATGTAAATATATGTGCACTTTTTTTAATACTATAGTTGAGAGGAACAAATTAGCAGCAGAGCTATGATAATAATTATTAGGTTCAGCCAAAGTTACATTATTTATGTGCAATGAATGACATCCTTCAACTTTCAAGCTCAATAATAATCTCTTCTCTCACTCCAATATGTACAAACAAACATCAACTATTTGTTCACTTATGAGGTGTCAGCAATACACTAATTTTGTCTATCTTTAAAATTTGAAATTTCATCACAGTTTTATTTTTAAATGACACCTTAAAGATTAACAGAAGAAGGTGTATTTTTTTATACTACTTTTTGAACTTGACTCCTAAATAATGTGATTTATTTAGACTATTGATTAGAACATTTGATACACATAATGGAATGATTATGAAGATTGAATGAAAGAAACATTTTATTTAAAATTACCTTTAATCCTGCACAACCAACTATTCCTGTAACTACAGTGACTGCATCAGGGTGACGGGCAGCCTGAAAAAATATATGGTTGCTTATGAATTTTGAAAAGATTATTAAACCACAAGATGAGACAAAAAAAAAAAGATTTCAACCTCAATGACTCCTTGCTCTCCAGGGATGATTTCAGGTTTGTGTTCCACATCAGCAATAGCCTCTCTAAGTTCATCCACCAAAGACTCATTTCTAAGACCAACAACTTGAGGCTTAAATGTCTTTATCTGCAAAGAGTAAAATATCTTGAACATGAGACTTTTGTTTGCACTTCTAAGAGATGAGACATATTATGTTACTTTTAGCTTTAAAATACTAGTCTTCTCATCCAAATTGTCTTATATTGATTTTCAAGATGATTTCTCTGTTCTTAGATGATTCTTAAAATGTCTGAACAATACAATTTTGACACAGTTTATTCCTGGTAGTTATAATTCATAAGAAGAAAGAAAACTTCTTCTTTTTTATAAGATTTCAAATTCACTGCAGTATGTGAAAGTTCCATTAGATGATGTTTGGACTAAGTTAATTATTATTACCTGGTCAGCAAGAAGGGTAATATTTGAGCCAGCAGCAAGTGCCACAACCTTGAACCTTTCTGGAAACTCAGCCACTATACTCAGTGTCTAACAAGTGAAAATAATTAAGATTACTAGAAGAAAAAAAGCACCCAAAGCAATAATTAATCAACTTGAAGAAATAAAAAAAAAATCAAGTAATGGATTACATACTTTAAAGTCTAATCCAAAATAATATAGAGTAATTCAAGAAAATTATAGGGTTCAATGGGACAAACCACATTGATGAGTCTAATTTAGAAAGCCATAAACATTGGCCAAACTAATTTAGAGATATGTATAAGATGCTTTTATTAGGTAAAATTTATAGCTCAAAGTTAGGAGGAAATAATTTGAAAACAAAAGTAAATAATTTGAGAATGATAAAAGTTGAAATTGAAGAAAAATATATTGTAAGTGCTAGCTAGAAAGAATATATAAAGCCTTCAATTTGATTATATATGTTTGAAAACATTTTTGGAAAAGTAAGTTCTATCATGAAATCAAGTATTATTTGTCTTAAATGGAATGACTGTTAATAAAGATATGTGAAATTGTAAAATTAATTTTATTGATATTGTGTGTACACAAACATACACGCTAACAATTATAATATTTTTAAATCACAAGTTAAAAATTATATATATTAAACAAAATTGCAATAAGATTTTCTATATTTTTTAATTTTATGTTTTTATTTGTTTTAGGAAATTTTATACTATTCACGTCACTTAATTAAATAAAGTGGTTGGGGTTTAAACTTAGAAAAACATTTTATGAGAGCTTGTCCGTTTTATAAGATTTTTTTCAGAAATTTAGTGATTTTAAACTTTGACAATTCTCTATTTTGTATTTATTTAGAAGCATACACGAGCATAAAAGTTGTTTAATAGTGCTACTAAATAAAAAAAAAAAAAAAAGACATACCGATATCATAAAAAATAGATAATTAAAAAGACATTTTGTTTGTTAAAAAATTAACAAGAACACTTAATGCTTGCATATATCACTGCAAAAGAGAAAAAATAAACTCATAAAAAATAATATTAAAATTATATAAATATATTACCAAATGTGTAATTTATATACAAAGTATTTAACAAAAATATCATTTTATTTTTTATGTTTCCTCCTAAACTTAGAACTAAATGTCACTACCAGTTTAAAGAATCATAAAGATATTTTATCAAATTACAAGGAAAATTTCAATACCATAAAGATATTTCATGGCTGAAATGGTAATTATAGATCATTTTTCATAACCATGATTTTTTTTGTTGAAACTAAATTTCCATAACCATTAAATATGAATATATATATATAATATATATATATATATATATATATATATTTTGATGATGGAAATTGATATATACCTGAGTTCCAATAGAACCAGTAGATCCTAAGACAGTAATAGGTTTTGGTCCTTCCCATGTCTTAAAATCAGAAGGCTCTGGAATAGCTGTTCCAGGCCAAGCTGGTGGTGGTGATTGAGCTGCAGCAGAACAATAAACTCTTCTTTCTTCTATTCTGTCACTCTCTTTTCTCTTCAAACAAAAATTACCTAAGAAAAAAGAAACAGATTAATCATTAAACAAAACCTAAGTATACTTAATTACAAGTTGAAGGGCAAGTTGTTTTTAAGATAAAGTAGTTTATTAAAAAAGAAATTTCTTTCTAGAAATAATATCTTTGAAAATAATCTGTTTAATTAATATAAACTAATATGTTGCAAAATAAATTGTTCTTTTGGTGGTCCTTTTTTCTTTTTTTGTCTTCATGTGAAGTATTTCATCAAATAAATATTTATTTTATATTTTTAAAATATGCAGTGATAGTCATAATTTTTTAATTATATTATTTCATTTGTTATATAAATTAATAATATTTCAATAAAAAAAATGTTGTATTTCCTTCTTTTGTATAACCAACGATCCTTCATATACACATAAATAGTATTTTGAAAAAGAAAAGGAAATAAAATCAGCTCACATTATCATTCCAATACCATTATTTTTATGGTAAATATAATAAAAGACATCTCATATATAAAATGATTATACTTTTTTATATAAAAAAATCTCATTTCAAATGTACCATTTTAAACAAGTATAGAAGAAAACTGATCTAAATGGAAGATTGCAAAAGCAATTTGCACATCGATTAACTTGTTTGATTAGAAATATTTATTACTTTTGAATAATGGCAAAAACAACTTTCAAACATTGACAAACACATTATCCCATAGAACTGTGTATTAATTGTTAATATATTTAATCTCAATATAAATATTATGCAGTACAAAAATAGAAGGATTTAGGTCATTGTCTTCAAGAGTTTACATTAACATTATTGTTGTTATATTATTTTTAAAAAAAATTGATTGTTTCTTAAATTAATTAAAGTGTTTTGTTTTCAGTTCAATAGTGACTAAATTATGATGAAATCATTCGTATCCAAGTATATTGTAAAACAGTATACGATTATAAACTATGCTAATATTATTAAAAAATTAAATTTAAAAAACATTTAATTAACTCAAAATGCTCATATTATATATTTACACAATAAAAATAATAATATTAAAATGTCAAGTTATGCAATTCGTTCATAAGTTTTATATATGTCTATATCTATCAATCACACAAAATAAATAAATATATATATATATATTTGGTAATTAAAACATTGCTAACTAATTAGATGTCAATTTAAAAATTAGTTTATAATTTTATTAATATTATAAACTACTTTAAATACTAATTATTATTATTTTTAAATTATTTTTATTAAATTATTTTCTTATAGGGTATTAATAATCATTTTGAAAATAGACATAAAATAGTAGGTCAATAAATAATTAATTGATGCAATCTCAATAATTTATTATTTAGCAATTAAAAATTATGTTAGATTAACTAAAAGAAACTAAGATAAATTGGATAATTATTTTAGTGCAAAATATCAACTTAGTTGTAGTAAAACTATGATGGAGAATCTTTAAGAATAGTGTGGACCCTAACGTAAACATCTCCCATCGTTTCTTCCCAAAAAGCACTCAAAATTTTGTTCATTTCTAGGTGTTTTTGGTTGATTTTTTTTTCTTCCATGAAACTTATGGCTCAATTTCCATATATTAAAAGAAAAAAAGAAATCCTCCAAGTTGAGAACGATAGAAGAGAGATTAGAGTTTCTTGGTTGTTGTGATGATCCCTTTAAGCTTCGTGCCATCATTCAACAAACTCTTCCATCTTATTCATTTGTTTACGTACGCAAGGTTCCTTTTGTCGTGTTTTGTGGTCACATAGTGCAGAAACACAACACTTGCTCGTTATCTTAAAAACTATTTGGTGCATCTTCTCCATCTTTTCATCAAAACTAACCTCAAACCATAGCATCATATAGTAATTAGTGATTGCATAGATAAGATAAAGAAAAAACACAGTTTACGTAAAAGGGTATGCAAAATAGTATCATCCTATCAAATCACAAACTATGATTTAGAATTAATAAAGTTATTCACTTTTTACTATAGTTTTCTGAAAAACAATGCTAAGAAAGATTTCTGATCAGTTTAATTCATTTATATATACACAAAGAGCAGATTCTTTTCTCTTTTTTTTTGTATCAGAAAATCAGATAAAGGGTGATATTATCTAAATAGAAAATCATCCAATTACCAACAATCATGTAGAATAAATTTTGTAGAGAAACTATTGATGAGAATGATTTCTGATCAGTTTAAAGAATTTGTAGTAACCAAACAGAATGATCAGGGAATAGAGTAAAATGAAAAACACGACGTGAAAACAAGATATGAAAATGGCGTTAAGAAAAAAAAAGGGCAAAATAAATAGCAAAAGAAGAAGAGGAGACGATTTAGGTAATTGGTTGATAAAGTTTGAGAGAAATCAGAGAAAGAAAAGGTTGATAAGAAGGGAGTTATAAGCTAACACAAGTGTTGAAGGAGTGAAGAAGTGCTTATTGTTTTTGCTTATGAAGAAGCAGAAGCACGTTTGGGAGAAAGACGGGAGAAGAACCTGGAAGTTTTGGGGAGTTATTTGATGAGAAAAATAAGGGCTTCACTTGAACTGGGGAGGGCAAATTCAGAGCCATTACAGGAGCTGAACAAGCCACCACGTCTCAAATGTTCACGAATGAAAAATTGAACCAAACAGAGTGTTATTAAGTAGTTTTTCCAAGTTGGTGACAAGTATAAGGAGACAAAAACGATAAAAGAGAATAAAAAATGGCACAACAATGTGTGGTGTTAGACATGCCAGTTCTAATGACCAAGGTTTTTCCTTCTGGTTCTTTTTTATTCTGAAAAAAAAAACATTTATTTTCTTATTTTTCCTTCTATAATTGAAAAAAGCCAAAAAAAGTGGATAAAATGGTTAATTGTAACCTAAAAAAATAGTGAGGGTGTGTGTATATGGACAAAGGTGGAGTTTGAATAAGCAACACTCGTTGGTGATGTGGATTATGAAGTCTTCGTTTCATTGTCTCTTGAAGTTTCCAGATTATATATGTTAATGTGATCCACACAATAAGTGAAAGAAACGTAGGGTTTTGCTTTCTTAGACGGAATTAATATGGAAAATGGAGAAATTATGAGCATAGAAATTAAAGCAAATGATATTATGTGTTTTTAGATGGATCTGTGGTTTTGTATTCTAGTGGATTTCATGGATTGATTTTTTTTTTAATATGAAAATAGCATTAATCACTAATATTTTTTTTTTCTGGAATGAGAGAGAAGTCCAAGTATTCACGTATCAGCCCTAAATGAGTTTATGTGTGTGTGGTTTCACTTTTATCAGCCAAAAAAAAAAACTAAATATAATTATGTAGTTTCTACTAAGTTTGGGTTAACTAACCATAAAAAAAAATTACTTGTGCAATTAATTAAGATACATTAATTAAAAGATCATGCTATGATAAAAACGGGTGATTGGTTTTTAATTATTTTTATTGAAAAAGCTGAAAGATGAAAGTTTGCTTATAATAAAAATAGAATTCAGTTATTGCACCTTAATAATAATAATAATAATACGATGATTGGCTAAGTAAGAGGAAAATGATTGGCAAAGTAAAAGAATGATGTTTAATGCAAAAGTTGTAAATAAAAGGAAGAGATGCTTTTCTTTGTTAGAAGAAAGCGTGTTGAAATGGATTGGTATGAGATTCAAGAGTGTTCCAAGGTTTTACTCAAAACAACAACAAACAAGACAACTTAAGTATGCTTCATTTTGCAGACAACATTATCTGAGTTCTTCAAGCTTTGTGGAAGAGAAACATTGCACACCACACATATCTTCAGGTAAACACAAATCTCTTTCTTTTTTTTTTCAATCCCTGTTTTCATATGCATGTTTCTAAACTACTAAAAGTTCTTTCAAGATCTACTCCTTTGATATGCTTTTGTTAAAAAATAACACACATTATCATATTGTTGGTGTAATTGTTTTCGACTATTTTTTCTTCTCATTTCCAACATATTTAATCATTTTTAGGAAAAATAAAAACATAAACAAAGCTTTTATTTGGCCAAATTGGAGAGGAATAAGGGTTCATTATCAAAAAACATAAACTTTATAAAGGATCCAGGTAAGTACTTATGTGCTTTGCTTTTATAAACTTTTCTACGGCACTTTTTTTCACTATAATTGTGTATAACAAGAATATGTGTGTTGCAAACAAGTATTTGTTTTAAGGAAAAATAAGCTTATGATTATCTAAACACGAGATCATTTCTAACAAATAATCTTATAATTCTGTTATATTATGTTAGATGCATCTTCCATGACTATACTCCTATTTTAAATTAAAAATAAAGTAAAAGGAAGAAAAAAATAACAAATGTTGAAAAAAAGTAATGATGATTATTATTATAAAAATGATTAAAAAGAGTATAATTAGTGTTTGATATAAAACAAATAATGAATTTACTATCTCAGAAAATATAATTGATTAAGTTAATTGAGCTAGCCATTTCTCTCGTGTAATAAACCTTCTTGATTTGTATTCTTTGCCAACTTTTAAATTATTTCCAAACAATTTTGGAAAATATGTTGAATTATTATTCAATAACTATCTAAAACATAATGATTTTTTTACATAATTTTGATTTTATCCCTTGTCGCACCCAACAATAATAACAAAAAATCTTATCTCTTTGATAGTTTAGTTACGTAAATTGTAGAATTACACTAGGCTTGGTTGTAAATCATATAATTTTGCAAAGGAGATATTGTTTATGAGTTCTCTCTTGACAACTTTCACCCATGTACTTGTTCTCCTTTTTTTCTTCCTTTTTAAAGAGTTAAAATTTATTATTATTCATTTTTATTTGAGTATGTGAGTATATCTTTGTAAACAGTAATTTTATATAATTATGTGTTCACATAATGATTGGATTTCACATTCACAAATCCAGTCCCATGGTTAGATATAGTGTTAAACACAGAAAAAATTTCTTTTCATTTTCAACTCTTCTAAAAAAATATTTTTTTATAAAAGCTTTCATGTTAGGTATCATTATACAACTTGACATCTCACCTAGGCTAAACCTCAAGTAACAACAATGTCATCATATGAAAAAAATATTATTAAAAAAAAGAAAAAAAAAATGCACACAGTCTCATCTTTTGAGTTTCCTCTATAGCATGTATAACTTGATAAAACTCAGCAACCATAGTCGTCCGAACTTCAATAAACGTAGAGAAAGCACATACTCCCAAAGAAAATACATCCACAAGTAGCAAGACCAGGATCTTAGCAGCCCCATCAGTGTTAATTCTGGTGAAGGGAACTCCCATCTATTAGGAAGAGGACGAAGAACTTTACCAGTACGAGTATTAATATCAACAAACTTAATCACATTGAAATCCAACATAATATTAACAATACTTAATAATATTTAATAATATTATTAATATTAATAATATTTATAATGTTTATAATATTAATAATATTTAATAATTTTTATAATACTAATAATATTTAATAGTATTAATAATTTTAATAATATTTAATAATATTTATAGTATTTAATAATATTTACAGTATTTAATAATAATTATCATAACATATATAATAATTGCAATTAATAATAATAAAATAGGCATAAATAATAATTGTAGATAATAATCACAAATAATAAAAAAGGATAAAAATAATAATAAAAAAATTAAAAATAAAATATGCTGCATTACATACAGAAAAGTTATCTCGATAGTTTTACATATGGATTCTTGTCCGTGTGTAATCCGTATATAACTATATTTTACATACGGATTTAGTGTCTTACATACGAATTTGTGCTGTATGTAATACCAATTTTTCTTGTAGCGACTCCTTATATACTTTATTACATTGACATGAATTTTTGTATCAGCAATTCATGTATTATCAAGTTATTTTTCAAGAGTGTACGGGTTCACAACACCAACAAACCTTACAAGACCAAATCTATTTCACCATCTGTTCATTCTTCTAGATATAAACACTTCCTAGAATTTCTCCACATCTCTTGCTCTCTAGAATTAGAAGGAAAGTAAGAGAAGAAGAAGGATGTTGGAGCCATCATGGGACTTGATCAATCAATAATCATGCATATATTATTGATGTGTTACGTTATAAGTATTTCATGTTCATATATAATGAAAATGTATTATAGTCTTTCTTTAATTCATAAAAAAAGTTAATATTTTATTATAAATTAAATTTTATGTATGGAATTTGATTTAGATGGAGCGCATTGTATCTGATTTGGCAAAGTCAAATTTGGAGAAGTTGATTAATGCCATACTAGAACAATCACGTTATATTTGTTGCTTCACAAGCATTACTGAGGACTTTGAAAAGGAAAGGAAAAATTTGATAGCAAAAAAGGAAACATTGGAAGAGTATGTTAGAGTGGCAAAGAGAAGAAATGATAACATACTAAGAGATGTCACACTTTGGCAAAAGCAAGCTGAAGACCTTATTGAAGAAGACACAAAAACGAAAGTGACATGTTGTTTTGGGAGGTTTCCTAACTACAAATGGCAATATAGTAGGGGGAAGGATTTGGAAAGCAAGACAGAGGAGATTAAAAGACTCATGGAACGCAACCTTGATAATTTGGGAATCACTCGTGATGTTCCAGACATTGAATATCATTCTTCTCAAAATTACGTTTCTTTCAAAAGTAGAAAGTTAAAATTTGAAGAACTTTTTAATGCGTTGACAGATGTGAACAACTATATGATTGGATTGCAAGGGATGGGGGGAACAGGTAAAACAACATTAGCAAAAGAGATGGGAAAGGAGCTTAAGAAATCAAAATGTTTTGATTATGTCGTTGATACTACAGTATCTAATACCCCTGATACAAAAGAAATTCAAGATGATATTGCAGGACCACTAGGATTGAAATTTAACGATTGTACTGAATCAGAAAGGCATAAAAAGTTGTGGGATAGATTGACCAATGGTGAGAAAATTCTTGTAATTCTAGATGATGTGTGGGGAGATATCCGTTATGAAGAAATAGGTATTCCATTTAAGGACAACCGCAAGGGTTGCAAAATTCTTGTAACAACCCGCAATATGAACATATGCCATAAAATGGATAAGAAAATTCAACTTGATATCTTACCGGAGGAAGAGGGATGGATATTGTTCCAAAAGCATGCTGGCTTAAGTGATACTTCCTCTAAAAGGATTCTTAATAAAGGTCGAAAAATTTCCAAAGAATGTAAAGGATTGCCAATTGCAATTGCAGTTATTGCTGCTAGTTTAAAGGGAAAACAACGTCCAGAAGAATGGGATGTAGCCTTACAATCCTTGCAAAAGTTCATGCTCGAACGAGGTGATGATGAAAACTGGAGTCAAATTTACACATGTCTGAGGTATAGTTATGACAATATGAAGAATGAAACAGACAAGAAATTGTTCCTTTTATGTTCTGTGTTTCGAGAAGATGAAGATATATCTGAAGAAGTTTTTGTCAGGCTTGCCATAGGAACGGGTCTCATTGAGAACATTGATGAAATTTCCAATTATGGTGAATGTCGTAATAAAGCTGTTGTAGCAAAATATAAACTCATAGATTCATGTTTGTTATTGCATGGAAAATTTGGAAGTGTAAAAATGCATGACTTGGTTCGTGAAGTGGCTTTATCTATAGCTAATAAGGAGATTCTGGCAGTGGATACATCTAACAAGAATGAAATGACAGTGGTTGAAAAGGGGAAGAATATTAAATATTTTTTGTTTGAAGGGAAAAGCACAGATCTTTTTTCCTTCAAATTTGATGGATCTAAACTTGATCTTCTTATTGTCTACTTAAATGAAACGGAAAATTTTGATGTGAAAGTCCCAAATTCATTCTTTAAAAATATAGCAGGGCTTCGAGTTTTGTATTTATCAAACAAGTTTGCAAAAGCAACTTTATCATTACCACAGTCAATTCAATCATTGACAAATATCCGATCTTTATACCTTGAAGGATACATCTTAGGTGACATCTCTATTCTCGGAATCCTAAAGGGCCTTCAAACTCTCGAATTGGTTTCTTGTTCAATGGATGAATTTCCTAGAGAGATTTCAAATTTGGTGAAACTTAAATTATTGAATTTGAATTATAGTACATGTGAAAGGGAAAATTCATTTAAAGTGATTGAAAGATGCACTTCATTGGAAGAACTGTATTTCATTGGCCGAGACATTTCAAATATATGGCATAATGTAAAGCTTTCTAACTATCAAAGGTTTCGTATAATTGACAATTATTCTAAATATTTCATGTCCGATAATTTCTTTTTAAGGAACTCCCTCGGTATTCCCATGGCTGAAAAAGTTTTTTGTGAAGAGACATTCAAAAGTCTATTGCAAAAAGTTGAATGTCTTAGTTTAAGGAGCCTTCAAGGAATGTGGAAAAATCTCATACCTGAGATTATTTATATTGATGATGACGGTGAGTCTAATCTAGTTGAGATTATTTTAAATGATATTCCACAACTCAAATGCCTAATCGACAATACTAATTATCGTGTACAAAATGCCTTATCCAACTTGGTTGCACTTACACTTTATGAAATGGAAAATTTGAAAGAAATATGTTGTGGACCCCTTCCCTTTCAACTTTTGATGAGTTTAAAATCTTTCATTCTCTATGATTGCATACATTTAGAAGGCATGTTGTTTAAGAGCAAGATATCCCTCTGCAATCTTAAGAAATTGAGTATACGGAAATGTCCAATGTTAACATCTCTATTTGAGTTATCAACCACACAAAGCCTACTATTGTTGGAGGAGTTGGAGATACAGGATTGCGAACAACTGAAAAGTATAGTGAAAGATGAAAACAAAAGGAAAGAGGATTCAGGAGAAGAAATAGTTGATGCTCATAATCATAGCAAGAGTTTTACTTTAACCTTTCCAAATTTAAAGACGCTTATTATCTACAAGTGTCCCCAATTACTCTTTATACTTCCAGTGGTTGTTGCTCGAAATGTTCCAAAACTTGTACGTATGATTATAAGAGAGTGTAATCTGTTAAAATACGTATTTGGCCCATACCAGCATAAGCATGAAGAGGAAGATTTACATCATGAGTCAAAGGATGTCATATTCACTATTCTAAGTGAAGTTTATCTAGTAGACTTGCCTAATTTTGTGGACATTTATCCAGAATGTGAGGAGTTCAAGTGTTTATCAGTGCGCATATCATCTTCCAGGTATGAGTCCAAGGCACAAGTAGAATCAAACCCTATGAAATGTAAGATTTTACATTGGATCCATAAATATAGAAACAAATGGAGAACTACCAAAATTCCTTTAGATTCCAAGGATCAATTACAAGATTGTTCTCTCTCAATGGTAACCTTCTTTTTATCTTACATGTGTTTCTATTTTTTATGCATATAATTTATCTTAATGTAAAAGTTTATATTTTTATATAATTATGAAAATATTATTAACAAAGGTTAAACTAATGGCAAAAATTTGAAAAAGTCACTTGTTTATTGATAAATAAATTAGTCACTTGATTGGGTAATGATTTTTCGTTGTTGTCTAATGTTTTTTTTTTTTGGTAGTAGGAGGAATTAAACTTTCAAGTTATTTAATTAACATAGCTAAGTGGGAGCATGTCACATTTTTTTGCTATGGTGAATCACTTGCAGGTAAATGACTCCAGTGCAAATGATGTGATTGGACAAGAAATGACTGTAAATTTGGAAAAAAATGCATTTAATTATATGCCTCAGACACATGTGGGTTCCAAGAGTTTTTTTACTCTACAAAATGTTACAGTGTTATCAATTCAAGAATGTAAAAAAATTGAAGTAATATTTTGTGCTTCTATGCTGGAATGCTTACCATATATGCATACACTTGCCATATTTAGATGCAATGAATTAAAACAGATAATTGGTGAGGATACAAAGAATAAGACAAAGCCATTTTTCCCAAGGTTGAAATATCTTGTGATAGTAGGATGCAACAAATTGAAATGTGTCTTTCCCATTTCAACTTCCAAAATGTTATCCGAGTTAGAAGTTCTGGTAATCGTAGAAGCATGTATGCTAGAACAAGTATTCCAAGGGGATACTGATCAAAGAGCTGAGATTCCAAATATGAAAACTCTAGTATTTGTTGAACTTCCAAGACTTTGCCAGGAGATTGAGTTTTTTACTGTAAAAGATTGTTGTGTGAAGAATTGTCCAAAACTTTCCTTGTCTTCATCCCTTCAAAGTTTCCAAGATATTATTAATTCTGTAACAGGTACTACATACGATACTTTTACACATTATTTATATATATTTCTATTATTAATAAATATTTTTTAAATTTATATTTCACTGCAGAAATATCATTAAATAAAAATCAATTTTATGGGCAAAAAATAATTAATTGTTATATTGAATAAATTAGATATTATTTTAGATACTAAAAAAATTATTGGTAGTTGATTAGAACAATTTAGAAACTAGTTTATAAATTGTATTAATAATAGAAACTACTTTATATACCAATAATATTTTAGTTTCTAAAGTAGTATTTAATTTAGTTAGTATAAAAACTAATTATTTTTTTCTTTAAATTTAGTTTTTATTCAATGATTTTTTGTAGTGTGGAATTAGTTATCAAAAGTTAGTTACCAACTTTACAATTTAATTAGTTGGTAGTTAATTAGATACCAATTTAAAATTTATTTATTAATAACTGAAACTATTTTTTATATAAATAATTTTTTAATCTTTAAAATAGTGTCTAATTTCGTTAATATATATAGTGATTAGCTAGTTATTTTTTGTCTCTAAAATTAGTTTCTATTAATGATTTTTTTTAGTATATGTTTAAAATTTTAACTTTAAAATTATGATTCATAAGCATACATATTTTTTTATTCTTGTGAGTACTTCCTGAGGAGGGTGTTAATCTTTCGTATTGGATTTTTTCTAGAAATATCGGATGTGATATTAATATTACATCAAGCTCTTCACGATAAGTTTTATGAAGACAACCAACATGAACATGACTTTGAATCAAATGAGTTGGAGGATGTAGTGAAACAAAACGAAGAAAGAATAGAGGAAGAACAAGAAATTGTTGTAAAAGCTTCTGGTCTTGGGATACCATCAATGGCAATATCACCAACAGATACTGCACTCGATAAAAGACAATCACTAGTAAGTTCTTTTGTATTTGGTGACTTCAGTTTTTTGTTTTATTATAGTAGTAGTTCAATGACCAAATAACTAAAGAAAATATCTATGTTAGAGAAAACCCTAACACTCTTTTTCCTCATTCACATAATTAGAAAAAATGTCATTGATACCAAAGTTAGAAATGTTTTCTCCTTCGTCTTTGATGTAGCAAAATATGTTTTTCGATTTTTATATTTTGTTTTTGTTAAGAGAATGTTTCAGTAGCTACTTCTAAGTGTAACATACATATACATAAACAACTTTATTTTATGGAACCAAACTTTCAATAATGCTCCAACCATAATTATTGTCACATTATTTAAAAGAATCAAGGCTATTATAAAAATTGCCAAAACAAAAAGAAATTAAGGTACCATACTCAATCTAAAGAACTAAATTTTTATGAATACTATGATTTGTCGATCTTATAATACAAATTTGATGGGTTTTTCATGGAAATTGCACCCAAATTCAAGTGAAAATATTTAATTGTTGAAATTTTAATACTAATTTTTGTCACTTATTTATCCTTCATATTCCTCTAACATTGAAACATGACTATAATAAAACATACACTTCAATGTATATTGCTAAATTAAGTTTATGGACATTAATGACCTAAACGATGATGGTTTTATTGAATCTATGCAGGAAAATGAAGAAGGACAAATGGTCATACCTTCTTCAAATCTTAACATGGAGCCTACTATAACAAAAGATGTTAATTATGAAGCTTTTCATGGAACATCTAACTTTGTGGCTACCCAACCTAAGAGTACTAATCCTCCAGGTTATGACTCTTTCGTCTATTTATTTTCAGAAGTTACCCATTTGATCTTGTTTTCAAAATTATAATGTTTCTACGTGGTTTTATTAAAGATGATGACATATACAAATTTAAAACGTAGGTCTTCTCTAAGCATAATTTTTTAATGTACTGCATTCTAATGTTTTTAATTTTCGTTCAAATGTATTTTATATTTATATATTTATATTTTCATTAGGTGATTTTTTTCTTTATCTATCTAACTTGTTTGCTTTCTGAAAAATAGATTATTTAAGACATTCATAAACTAAAATGAGACCCTACATAGATATCTTATTTCATTTATGGTAATTTGGTTTAAGAGAAAATAAATGGAAAAGTAGCAAAAGAAGTTACACTAATAAAAAAAAATAATTTTAGTGACAAAAGTTGTTTGTCTCACAAAGTGGTGAAACAATAATCACCAAATTTTGTATTGCAATTTGTGATGAAATGTGAATTCGTAACTAAAAGAGGTCTCACAAAAGAGTTGTGATCAAATCGTAACAATAATCACCATATAAAAATGAAAATAATAACATGGTCTAGCTAAACATGAAACATTCATTAGTTAGTATATAAAAAGTTATATTTCCATCCATAAATAATTCATATAAAATATTTATATACCCAACAATTGATTTTGAATCTGCTTTTGTTATTTGTACCCCTTTAATACAATTTTTTTAGGCATAAACACCAATCAAAATATGCAAAGTTTGTTTTATGTACCTTATTTGTAATCTATGTCCATGCTTTCAATTGATCATCCACTTTGCCCTTTTTGAAGACAACAGAGTTCCTTTTCTCCGATAAGCATTTAATAACAACCATCCACATTATCTTCTAGATGTTATTACCTTTATTATTGAGGTCAAATAAGCAAAATACATGTTAATCCCACCCATTTATTACAAATATTCCAAGCATGGTTTCATATTTTACATTCAAAAAATAAATGCTCAATTGATTCCTCCTCATCTGCATATAAACACACAATTTGCTAGTTAATTATGCCTGATATTGCCTTTTTTGACATACTATTCACTTCCATTTTTCAAGAAAAGTGTAAAGCACTTGAGATTGTCTTTATTTTCTACATTAGTCTGAAGAAAGTATTATCATGCCCATCATAATTACCCTGCAAACACTTATAAGTTGATTTAACAATATATGTTTCAAATTTGTATCCCTTCCGCACCCATGTTCCTTCTTCTTGCCCTCTTACTTCATTTTGTGATAATTCTCTCATAAGATGATTAACCTAAGATAATTCTCATTGAAACCACTCATGTCTCCACTCCATTTTCCATTCTCATTTATTGTTGATCCATACTCCCATATCTGACACCTTAGCTGACTTATTACAATAGTTTTTATATAACCACTAGTACAGAATATCAATCAATGATCCTATATGAAAACGGTTTTTACATAACCATCGTTAAAAAAAGCGCGGTGGCAAACTTGTAATTATTTTGTGTGAACTGTCGTTATAAGTTTGACTGGTGTTTTTAACAACGTTTCCAGCATGAACTGTCGTTATAAGTGTAACTGGGAGTTTTTTAAGTGGTAGATTTTTAAATCTTGTCCTCACTATCGTTTGCGCCTTCACTATTTTCTTTACTCCTTCATTCTTCCGTGCCTTCAATCTTCTTCACTCCTTCATTCACCCTCTCCTTTCTTCTTCCTCTCTTCACCGTTGTTCTGCTGCACCACTGTCAGCTCTGTCACACCACCGCAAAGCACTCACCTACAACGCTGCTACACCTCATCACAAAGCCACTGCGCCGCTGCCTTTTTCAACAGAGCCACTGCACCGCTACACCTCGTGACAGAGCCACCGCGCCGCTCCACTTCTCCCCGTGACCCGCTCTGCTTCTCGTAGTGACCACACCATGTCGCTAGCGACCCTTTCCTCCCTTGCGACGCCAACGAACGCCCTCCTTTCCGCCGCTAATGATCGCACCACGCTAATTATTCACATGCTTAAGCATGCAAATCACTTTTAATTTTTTTACCGTCTCATAACTTCAATATCTTTCAAATTTACTCACTTAAAAAGAACTATCTCTCCACTTAAGCACCCTCACATATTAAATAATTCGCTTTAGCATTATGAAGCCATATTTAGTCACAAATATTTTTGTCACTAATATTTATACATTTGCATTTGTTACAAAATTTTAATTTATTATTATAAAACTAGTACTTTACATGCACGGAATTTTAAAAAAATATTAATTATAATTATTTAGTTCAGAATCACAATTTTCATTACATAGCACAATATTAGTTTTGTCAGTAGTTAATAAGAATTCAAAATAATTAGTGCAAAGAAAATTATTGTAATAAAGTATATGTAAAAATATAGTGAAAAATGATATAGTAACAAATCAAATTGAGAAGCCACAGACACAATAAGTATAAACTCATTACAGTATATTAATAAATATATTATAATTTTAATTTAAAAATTATGCAATTGATATAAATACAAAAAAAAAATTAACACTATAAATATAATAATAACTACTCTTTAGTAGTGTAAATGAAAGAGAGAGAAAATAGACAAAGAAAATTGTGTTTATAATCAAAATAAAAATTATATGATTCAAATGTAAAACATAAGTACAAACTAGTTGTGATTATTTAATTTTAAATTTTATATTATTATGTTATTTATTTCTATTATTAAACAAAATTTAAAGAAGTAGAACTCAAATCCATATAAGATTTTCACAAATCTTCTCATTTTTACTAAAAGTTTTTTTTTTTTTTTTTAGTTTTCACACATGTTAGTCCTATATCCAACATCTTCTATTTTTTTATTTTTACTATTTTTTATTTTCATTTCCTTCTTCATCTCTCTACTCCTACCCTACCGCCAAACATAACCTTATAGTTGATTTTCAGGTAAAAGTTGTGTCACCCTATTAAGTATTTCAAAAAAAGTTATTTCATTTATAAGCTATTTTTACTTGACTCAAATAGACCTATTTAATCAATATATTATACACATCTTTCAGTGTTGTGAGTTACTTTCTGAAGGGTGTTTAATGTATATTATAGGGTCTGAAGTGACAAATCAGTGTATAAAGAACATATCACAGGAGACACTGGATGATCTTGGTGAAGACTCTAAAGGTAGCAATCAGAATGAAATGGCAAAAGCCACTGAAGACTTTCCAATTGAGGCTAAAGCTCAAGTAGCATCAGGGAGTGAGTTAACTTCATCACAGGTCAATACAAATCAATGTATTTCAGTTAACATATTTAAATGCTATACACATGAAACAAATTCGTATGTTAGTGTAAGGTTTTCTTGGTTTGCACTTGATTAATGTTGAAGTTAATTGCACCAACAATAACTACTAAGACAAAACAACTGTTTTTGTATAAATCTTCCTTGAAACAAAGTGGCAATATTAGACTCGTATGTAATAAGAAAAATACTGTACAAAATCGAATACTACTTTGATTGACTTCTAGAAAGATAATTCAAATTATATACATTTTCAAATTATGCAGTGTCTTGAAGAAATAGTAGACCAAAGTAATCAAGAGGGTTCCATATCTGAAAAATCCTCAAAAGAAACACTTTCCAGTTATCCAAAAACAAGGGAAACACCACGTGAACCAGTTTTAACTCCACCACAACAGGCATTCTCCAGTTATTTTTATTTTCCTTTTCACCATATAGTCCACACTTTAATATCCTTTTCAATTTATACAGGAAATCAAGAGAAGTTGTGAAGAAGGAACTACTTCAAAATTTGCTGAAACAATAGCATCGTCCACTGGTTCAAAATCAGTTAGTTCATTATTTTTGGTCCATTTGTTAATTCTAATTTAGTAAAACACACATACATACATAGGTTTATTTTATATAATCAAGTTTTGAAACAAGTCCTTATGCTTAAAAGTAACGCTGCATGTCTTTTATTCATTAACTGTCATGTATTTTGGGCTTAAATGAATCAAGGTTCAAACCATATTTGGGAAGGAACATCTAAACTGAAACATGTAATGAATTGTTGTGTTTAATCTGATTTGGCACCTCAAAAACATGAAATCAATATGGTGACATATTGTTTAATTGAATCTATGTAGGAACATGGTGCAGGTCAAATATCCCTACCTTCTTTTTCAACTGTCAATAAAGAACTTGCTAGCACTAAAGATGTTGGTGTTGGAGACGTTCAAAAAGCTTCTAGCTCTACGATTGCCCTTTTTGAAACTAAAAATTCTCCAGGTTAAGACTCTTGTATTTATAAATTCTTCTATTTTCAGATACATGAATTTTCCATTTGAAGGTATTTTTATTGTTTTATCTTCTGATACATGCCTAATCATGCTTCACTAGCATACCTTTCATCTCCATTTAAAGGTATTTTTCATTTAATTGTATATGGATTATGTTTGTTTAGATGCTTGAAACTTTTTCCTTAAATTTCAGAGAACCTTTCCCAGATCTCTGAAGATTCAAGTTTCACTTTTGTTATCACAAGGGAGCTTGAGAGACTGGTCTCTAATAAGCATTTGGCTTTGGAGAATATGTCTTTGTTGGCTGATTTTCTTGTGAAACATCCTTCAGTTGGTTTGACAGACAATACACTGAGTGATAGATACAAGGGTTTTGCTTACACTTGCCTAGCTGAGCTTTTGAAATTCCTCCAAACTCATAGTGTGTTGGATGTGTTGGGGTCAAGCCACTCTGAATTTGTGGAGCTATTGAAAGATGTGCGTAGGTTTTCTTTTGATAGGGTTTGGTTGGATGGTGTTGAAAGGCGTGCCTTGTTTCCTGGGTTACTACTGTCTGAAGATGCATTACAAAAAGTGTCACACTCAAAGCTTACTTTGATTCAACATTTAGAAGATGTTAAGGATCAATTGGAGTTGAGCATCACTCAACAAGAGGAACAAGTCCTACAAGTCAAGGCCACTTTGAGCACCCCACTTGGCTATTAGATGATTGCTTGTCTTATCTTTCTCCATTGTTGAATCTTGCTTGTGTTTAAACTCTGCTCTGTTTTTTCTTTTCCAAGACTTTTCATAATTCCCAAATAAAAGGAACTAAACCATCGGTTTATTTGTGTATTTTACTTCAAATACATCATGAATTTACTCCAAATAGTGTTCAATGTTTATTATATCCTTAATATCATAATATTTTTTGTTTATTTTAATTTTAAGAGAAGGAAAACTTGTTACACCATGGTACAACAACATCAATAGGCCCAAACGTCAAATTAATCAACCTAAATGGATGGAAAACTTCTTAGTTTAGTGGGCTTGCGTGACAGTTTACTTATGGCTTCTTCTTCTTGCACCCCAAGTTTTTCTTCCTGCACCCTCACAATTTTAAATATCTCAAAAATTAACCTTGACCTATAATTTGAAAAGGGGCATCACGTTGGACTTCCTTTGTCACTATTCATCTTCATCATTGAATATCAACCGTTGGTGAAGGGTTTTTGTAGTTGTTCGAGGCAAGGTGGAGGAGTACGCTATGTTGTCGAAGAGTTGTTTGGGTTGTAGAGGTAAGAGTTAAGTTTTTTTTAGGAACATGGTGGTTATGGAGATTTTGGGGTTACAGGGTATCGGGATCTGGTAATGTATTACGGATTCATGAATCCGAAATTGCTTAAATTATGTTTTCTGGATGAGGGGGTGTTTTGGAAGCAAATTTTGCATAAATTGTTGATTTCTAGATTGCTAAATCTGAAAACCTAATTCTTTTACGGATTGGTGAATTCGGAATTTTTTTTTTTTTAATTATGGATTTCTGAATCCATAATGCATATTTCTATTACGGATTGCTAAATCCGAAATGTTTTTTTTGAATGATGGATTTCTGAATGTGGAATGTATATTTTGAATTATGGATTGGTGGATCCGAAAGTTTACTGAAAATGTCAATCCGAAATTTTTCTGGATTCCATAATCCGGAATATAAAAAAATAAATATAGTTTAAGTGCATTTTTGGGTTTTTAAAAAATAATAGGGATAATATGATCTTTGCATGATATTGTGGGGTGCAGGATGAAAAATGTAGGAGTGCAGGAAGAAACTGACTTTACTTATTTGCTTTCAGTTTTTAAATGTAATGTTTCTTAAAAGTGTAAGGCCCATTGGCCTAAGCAGATCCTATTTTAGGATTGTTCCCTTCATGAATACACAAAGAAAAATTTAATTATCCTAGAAATCCTTAGTGTTTAGGTTTTAGTGTGAATGTAGAAAAAGCCTAGCATTGATGCTTTAACTATTTTTCCTTATTGTTTCACAACATCCAAGACCGTCTCTTTACCATTCAAGTCCAGCTAGATGAAAGCCAAAACCACCAGACCACTATGGAAGCTAGAAACCATTTCATCCAGTCCACCCTCACACTCCTCTTAGATTAGGTTCATCTTATACCTCACCTAGAACACCATTTTTTCCCAACTGAAGAAACCTTATTCATCACCTATATCGACAACGCCCCTCTCCACCCATACGCATGTTCCTATTCAATAGACCATTCTTAACACTACTTATAACTACCTTCAATACCAACAACTCACTCCTCCTACTATTAGACCACCCAAGTTACAACTAGCCTTCTTTGAGCGTCTAGAGCCCTTGGATTGGCTATTTCAAGGCGAACAGTACTTCGCCTTTTATCAGATCTCACCTGAACAACAATTATCTATGGTTGCTTTCCACATGAAAGGTGACACACTCAACTGGTTTAAATGGATGCACCATAACAACCTTGTCACGGATTGACTATCCTTCACCCACGCCATTGAACTTCGCTTTGGGCCTACAACATACACCAACCATCAAGCATCCCTATTCAAACTCCAACAGCTCACCACAGTAACATAATACGAATCACGTTTTGAAAAACTTTGTAATTTCATTCTGGGTCTCACCCCAGATATTCATCAATTGCTTTATTTCTGGTCTCCATCTGGAGATTTGCAAAGAATTGTCCATTCTTAACCCATATTCGATCTCCCAAACCACTGACCTTGTTAAATTAATTGAAGACAAATATTGTGATTCCAAACCCAAAGCCCCATGTAACCTCACCAATATCTTTTCAACCTCACGTAACCAACCTCACCAATATCTTTTCCCAATCATCAAGAACAAGAATCATTCCCAATTACCACACACTGACTTCCTTACCTATTAAACGCCTAACACCAACTCAATTGCAGAAGTGTCGTGCACATGGTTTATGTTACAATTATGATGAGAAATTTATCCCAATGCATAAATGCTCAACTTCTCATTTCCTGTTACTATTAGATGACCCAGAACCACCCTCTGATCCATTGGAGGAACCACCCACCACTATCGAATTCCCTAATACAATCCATTTTCCTTTATCACTCATTGCCCTCACTGGTAATACCTCTCCCTAAACCCTGAAATTCACTGGAATAATTCAAAACCTTTTTATAACTATTCTTATTAACTCAGGCAGCTCTCACAATATATTACAGTCTTGTATTGCTCACCAACTCCACCTAGCCATTAAACCTAGCCCACCCCTATCCGTGATGGAAGGCAATGGCACATTTATCCAGTGTCAAGGCATATGCCTTTCGGTTGACATCTCACGCAAACTTCTACATTTACCATTTCTTTTTACCACCCATTGAAGGAGTTGATGTAGTATCAGGTATTGAATGGTTGTGTATCCTAGGACCCATTAAGGCAGACTTCTCCATCCCTAGCATCACATTCAACCACCAAAACCAACATATCACACTACAAGCCACAACCATATCCACACCCACCCAACGTCTTATCACCTGTTTTGCCAATATGTATATACCAACTCCACCCATTATCAATTTACCTCCCCATGCCTTTTAGAAAGCAACTTACAAACCCCATCCTCTCCATTGTATTCTTTACCTTTACCCATCCAAGCCATTCTCCTACACAATCAAAAAAAAATTCAAATACCCCACAAATTCTTAGTCATGCCCTTCGGCTTGACTAATGCGTCCTTTATATTTCAGGCTTCTATGAATGATCTTCTTCGACCTTATTTGAGACGGTTTGTCCTAGTCTTTTTTTTATGATATTTTGAGTTACAGTCCTACATTGCAGGATCATATTACTCACTTACAAATTATTCTGGATCTCCTAGAACCTAAGAAATTCTTTGCGAAGTTAGCTAATTGTAGTTTTGCTACTACTCAAGTCAATTACTTAGGCCATATCATTTCTCCTACTAGTGTTGACCTTGACCCAGAAAAAGTTATTGCCACACATAATTAGCCTCTACCACGATTACTCACGAAATTAAGGGGCTTTCTCGATTTCATCGACTTTTATGGGAAATTTGTTTGCCACTACGTCACTCTCATTGTTCCTCTCACCAATTTATAACATAATAAAAAATTTGCATGGCTGGTTTCAGCTCAACAATTACAAATTGTAAATGATCCTACACTACACCTCCCAGATTTCAACCAACCCTTTGTAGTGGAGAAAAATGCATCTTCAGTGGTCGTGGGGCAATGCTCAATCAAAGGGACCACACACTTTCGTTCTTCAGCAAGAAAATGGGTCATTGACTATAATTGTCCTCCATATACGTTAGGGAGATGTATGCAATAACAGAGACAGTAAAGAAATGACATCAGTAGTTGTTAGGCCAACACTTCAAAATATTCACATATAAAAAAAAGCTTGCATACATTACTTTCCCAAACAATTCAAACTTTAGAACAACAAAAATGGACAAAAAAATTACAAATGTATGATTTTCAAATTTTATACCGACCTTGGAAACAAAACATAGTTGGAGATGCTCTAATCAATGTTAATTTAATGTTTTTATAATATTTATTAAATTTAATGGTGTTTAGATAAATACCAATTTTATTTAATTTTAATATTTATATTTATTTAATTTAAATTCGTGTATACATTATAATATTTGTTAAAGTTAATGTTGCCTAGGTTGATTTTGGTCAAATTCCTCCATATTTTTTTTAATAATATCTTTTTCATGTGATGACAAATGATTGTTGTTACTTAAGGTGTCGGCCTAACTGAGATGTCAAGTTGCATAGTGATACCTAACATGAATGTTTTTCTATAAAAAAAATGTTGTCTAGGTTGATACTAATTTTATTTAATTTTAAGATTTATATTTATTTAAGTTAGAGTTTAAGGTACATCAACACTAGTGTAATTTACTTGTAACATTATTTTTAAAATTTATTTGAATAATTATTAATCTAACTTCCATTAATATTGTTTTTTTTAATATTTATTTAAGTTAGTGTCATCTTAATTCATACTAATCTTACAAATTATGTGCCTCCATGACTTAAAATAGGGATTGTAGATAAGTATGAAAGCTCAAGTTTAATTATAGAAAAATGTGGTGATTCGTGTGAGCCTAATTTGCACTAATATGAGCTCAAGATCTCTCTCTTTTTCTTTTCTGTATAAATGTCCTAACACTCAACTTTTCTTAATACATTTGTTTTCTCTACTTATATAAGATGAAATCTCCTCTTCCACAAGGCATAAATTCCTATCACACGAACAATTATTCTTTATCTTTACTCCAACCTCATTCTTGAATAAAAAAACCATACCAATTTTTTTAAATTGAATATGAGAACGGAATGAGTATTTTTAAATTGGGTATGAGAAGGGGATGAGTATGTACATGTATTTTATCTTATCCCATTCCCAAATTCTTAAAGCCTCTCCAACATATTACCTTCCGTTATCTCAGTTTCAACACTTTAACTGTGTTGTTTAACCTATTACAAATTTGCTTGCATGGAAGAGAATGCCTTGGACAAAGCCTCTAACAATGGTCTCAGATCTTCTGATTTGGATTTTTGCTTCTTTCACCCGCATAATTTTTCCCTACACCTCATCAACCATAACTAATATTAAATTTAACAAACATATATTAAATTTCCAATATATAATATAAAATTTTAAATAAAATACAACTAATCATATTAACCTTATTTGTAACATCTACACCACGAAATAAGTGCATATAAAATAATTACCATTTCTTTATCAAATAACTAAAATAAAAGATAATAGACCACTTAACCACATATTGAACTTGGTCCAATAAACTATTACACAACAATAAACATAATTTTTCTTATGCAATCAATTTCTACTTATCCCAAATAATAATTTTTTTTCAAAAGAATCTTTTTAATTCTAATAATACTAGACATTTTAGTTTCGATAAATGCAAATTATAATTTCATATTTAAGATCATAACCTTAAACTTTCTTACTTAATTGATAGTATATTTTTTTTACTTATTTCTTTATTTCATGTGATTTATTTAGTATTACTACTGGTTTTACATCAACTACTAATACTACGAATTATACTATCTATCAATATATTTAATATACTATTTATACTACATTACATAATCAAATTACTTTTCTATGTGTGTTGAAATAACGTGTTTGAACGGTTTTGTGTCTGCACAGATCATCTATTTGACTCTGTTGCATTAATGCTTTCTCTTCTTCTAACACTTCACCTCGTCAATTTCTTCCATGGAATTCGCCTCTTCAACATCAAAACTCCCAAAGAAGTACGATGTGGTCATAAACTTCAATGGAGAAGACATCCAAAGGAAATTTGTGTCTCATCTCGATTCTGCCCTCTCTGCTGTTGCCTTCACCACTTTCCTTCACCACCCCAATGCACACAACCCACTTCACTTCCAACAACCTATTCTCAATCACTCTCGTGTAGCCATTGTTGTT
>Ga0123342_1002393_pt1 | contig 31165 bp, 17 predicted proteins | sample Turbeawhitnodule_FD_89960 | JGI IMG/M metagenome (GOLD analysis project Ga0123342, IMG submission 89960) | Root nodule microbial communities of legume samples collected from Mexico - Turtle bean Mexico white nodule | ecosystem: Host-associated > Plants > Roots > Nodule | place: Mexico: Nepantla... | reverse complement strand
TTATTTACAAATTTATACAAAAGAAACTATAAAGAGAGATATTAATTGAAGCCCATTCTTGAAAGCTTGTAGTCTTCTTTTGGCTTTAGGCTTGGTCCTCTCTTTATTTTAATTCTTCTTTAAATTTTTTGAGAAGACTAGAAGGAAGAACTTCAAATGTTTGGGTGAATGACCTCTTCCTCCATTAGTAAAATCCTCTCTTATTTGATCTCTATCAAGCGCTCTCGCGTTTCCCTATACAAAGTCCAGAACTTTCATCCTACTTTGATCAAAAGGTACGAACTTTACCCATTGATCGCCCTTCTTTATCAATTTCGATGCTTGATAACTGCCTGAGACTGTTTAAACTCCTTGAATTTGAGCTCTCTCTATTTTTCTCCGTTCCTCTGTTCTTTTGGGTTTTTTTCGAGCGTGAGGTTTTTCTGGGTTTTCGCTGAGTTACGCCACAGCCCCTTTCTGAACCTTCATTTCCTTCTTTTTCTTGTTTTCTAGCTTTCTTAGACATGGCTCGAACGAAAACAACATCCAACCCTCCACCCCAAGTAGATTACAAAGCCTTGTACCCCTAGGCCTCTGCGGAGCTTCTCGCTGAGACCTCTACTCTCACCTCTAGCGAGGATGTGAGGAAACACAGGGACGGAGAGCCTGACTGGGTAGGGCGTGTCTTCATGCGTGAGAGCGACGCTTACGTTTCTGTTCGACCCTGCACTAAGGGAGAACCCGTGTGCTCCGACGAACGGACTAACAATGGAGAGCCCTACTTTTTCCTGTACCAAACTGTCTCAAACGGACTAAGTTGTGCCTCTCCCTCACTGGCTTTGAGAGAGCATTGTTGACAGAAATCAACATGGCCCTCGCCCAGCTACATCCCAACAGCTGGGCTTTCGTGAAGGCCTTTTCAATTATGTGCAACCACTTTGGGCATCCTCCCTCTGTGGATGTCTTCCTCCATTTTTTCGAGGCTAAAAGTTCGGGGAAGAATCTCTTGGTGAGTTTCAATGGTGTGGCAGGGAGAGTTATCCTCACGTTGTTCCAACAATCTTATAAGGGCTTCAAAGGGAAGTTCTTCAGAGTGTGTTGCACCGACCACGATCGCACCCTTCTGGATGGCTTCCCACTCTACTGGGTGAGGAAATTAGGGTTCAAGAAATCTAAGACTCTTGAGGAACTAACTCCTTATGATCGCAAGTTCTGCCAGGTCCTTGTTAGCCTTGAGCGGTGTTCAACACTGTCCGACTGATCAAACATGAGTATGATGTTGAGGCCCTCAAGGGCTATATTGGTATCGTCTTCACCCTGTCTTGCTTGTTTTTGCCTGTTACCATACTATTATGTTTGTGCTTGTACATTCTGCCTCTTTACATTCGCATGTTTACTCCCATATTTTGTATCGCTTCCTGACCTCTTATAGTCTGAAATTTGGATATAGGTATGGTGCTAAACGAGGAGAAACGGGCCAAGTTGGCTGACGCCCTTACTCACCGTCAAGGGGCGTATGGGCCGTGGGCACCTCTGCTCCTCACGCCTTTGTTTCTGCCGCTGCTGCATCCTCTCCTACTCCTTCCACCCCTATCGCCGCGGTCCCTCTTGTTGTTGCCCAAGCATCACCCGCTCCACCCCCCGTGAAAAAAGGGTAGTGGAGATCGAATCTGATGAGGACTCCGCGGAGGAACCGTTCTTCAAGAGGCTTAGGCCTACGACAACGACAGCCTCCCACTCCTCCACTGTTGGTCGCCTGACATCGCTCCGAGACCAACCGCCAAACGCTTCCTTGCTCCTTGGCCTCCTCATGCTTGAAGATGGCGGTGAGAGTGTCCTTGCGGCCCCATCCGCCCCCGAACTGCCCGTTTTCCTGCAACATGCCCTCAAAGGCTTCCAAATAGGGGTGACGGAGGACTTGGACGAGACCGCGACAAGGGAAAGGTTGGGTCTCAACTTTGGCTCTCGTATGGCTCAATCCAACACCCTCATAACTAGGACTGAGGTGAGGGTGGCACTGGTAAAGGCCAAAGCTAAGGAGGACACGGCCCTGCTGGCCCATGCATTCACTACCCGCGAGACTGCCCTAAAGCAGGAATTGACTAGCTTCCGCCAAGTTGAAAAGGACCTCTCCAAACGACTTCATGACAAGAGCCAAGAGGCTGTCGAGCTTGAGGCAAAAATCCTGCCCCTGCGAACCCGGGCCATCGAGCTAGAAGAGGCGGCTGAGGCATCTAAAGCCAAGATGACGAGGCTTGAAGAAAGTTCCACCAGCCGAGAAGTGCAGCTGGGCCGTGTAGAGGCCGAGCTCCTTCGACAAACCGAGAGGTTCAAAAATGTTGAGGCTGAGCTGACCGAGGAGGTTGTTGAGCTTATGCCGCAGGGTTCGAGGACACCTTTGCTCAGGTTGCCTGCGCGCAGCCCGAGATGGACACCTCACCCTTCACAATGTCAAACTGTGTTGTTGACGGGCAGATCGTTCCAAGGGCTCCTCCCTCTTAGCTTGTACTTGGTTACCAAACGAACAGTTTCTATTATTCGCTCGTAACTTACTTGCTTGGGTGTTTGGCTACTTTATCTTCCTTGATCTTGATTTGACTAAAAACTGCTATTTCATCTTACTCAACTGCTAACTTGTGGTGTCTGGCACCGCGATGCTTCTACTAGCGCCTTTGGTACCCTGCCCTTGCTGCATAAAGCTAAAAGGGGGGGTTTAACTGTGAACTAGGTCGTTCTACCTTGGCATTCTCACTCGAGGGGGGAGGCGTTCTCTACGAACCTACCATTCCACTCACGAGACCTCTAACGCAAGGAAAATAAGTTCTTAACTGACCTCAGCTTCGCTCAAGGGCGAGGAGGATTTATCTGGCGAACTTTTTCATTCAACCTTGGCGTTCTCACTCGAGGGGGGAGGCGTTCTTTACGAACATACCCTTCCACTCACGAGACTTCTAACGCAAGGAAAATAAGTTTTGAACTGACCTCAGCTTCGCTCAAGGGCGTGGAGGATTTATCTGGCAAACTATTTCGTTCAACCTTGACGTTCTCACTCGAGGGGGGAGGCGTTCTCTACGAACCTACCCTTCCACTCACAAGACCTCTAACGCAAGGAAAACAAGTTCTAAACTGACCTCAGCTTCGCTCAAGGGCGAGGAGGATTTATCTGGCGAACTATTTCATTCAACCTTGGTGTCTCACTCGAGGGGGGAGGCATTCTCTACGAACCTACCCTTCCACTCACGAAACCTCTAACGCAAGGAAAACATGTTCTAAACTAACCTCATCTTCGCTCAAGGGCGAGGAGGATTTATCTGGCGAACTATTTCGTTCAACCTTGGCGTTCTCACTCGAGGGGGAAGGCGTTCTCTACGAACCTACCCTTCCACTCACGAGACCTCTAACGCAAGGAAAACAAGTTCTGAACTGCATTGTACAAAACTCGAGAAAATATTTCAAATTTATTGGGTGACCTCATTAAAAAACCCTTATAAGGGAAAAAGAGCGTCCCCAAATACAATGTACAATCTTATCGCTTGACTGAAATAAAACTTGAAGTTGACCACATTCCATGTGCGAGGAACCGCGCCTCCTTCCTCGCGTTCGCCTACCTGGGTTTGCATATCCCTGCACAATTCCTCATTTGAACGATGCAGTTCTTCGTTCGTTGCCCGCAACGCTACCAAATCAGCCTGGATGCGTTCCTGGTTTGCTCTTGACACAGCCACTTCTTCTTGAAGGGCCTGCATTGTTTCCATAACCTGTTGCAGGGTGAGGCTCTCGCCCCCGTTTGGTGAAATAGATCCCTGCCTCGTATTTCTCATCTTTTCAATCTTTCTGGTTCTTGCTGGTGGGACAATGTTTTGTATCGTGCCCCACAGTAGGCGCCAAATGTTCCTGCCGGTTGACCGGAAATGCCTTCTAACGTCTACGACAATCTTACGCCCAACAATCCCTGTGTTCACTCGTGTTTTCCTTTCGATTGAACACCTGAAACACAAAGACAAAGGGCGCCCTAGAGGCCGTTTGCACTCTGATGCTCAAGTCAAATTTAGGGTTAGGAAACACCAAAACTATTAAGCGTAAATCTCTGTGTGTTTGTGTGCGTTAAGCGACGCAAATGAATAACGTACCTTACTAAGTTTGTTACTTCCTTTTATATAGCCTAGGGTTTTCACTATTTCCGTTACCCAAACTAGGATTCTTGAGGGGGTGGGCCCAGTGCCACTGTTACCCACTCTTAAGATAACCTAGTGCGTGGGGTTCCCTAACTGGAGTGCAACCACTAACAGGATGACCACCTGGATGCCTCCTCGTGCACCTGATCTCTGGGGTCACCCATCCTGGCAGTGCTCTAGTTGTTCACGTGCCATGCATGCAGCTCACCCTTGGAATGTGACCCTCGAAGGTTGTATCCTTTCCAATGGCTCTATACTCGTGTTACGCCTGAACGCGTCATCCACTCCACACACATGGACTCTCGTGACCTAGGCTCCTCCCTTACTGATAATTGGTGTGTGGTCTGGGATCCACCTCTCGTGGCCCAGCTCTGTTGTTCGAGTCCCTAATGTCTGACCTCTCCACACTGCCTAGTGGCACGTCGGTTCATCCTGGTGACCGATGTCTGACCACTCTTTGGTTCCTTGGCGCACGTGCCTCGCGAGACACTGACCCACGCCGCTCGCGGGACCCCGCTTACATGGCCCCAACATTACTAGTGGTCAACGACGCCCAAGGACTGGTCGGTACACCCTTCATGGAGTTCTGCCATTATTCGTGCGCACTGCTCGCCACTTACACATACCAGAATAGGGTGGGTGAACCTGTGTGTGAACAACTCTCCGTCAATGAGGGTGTACTTGGTCGAATTTTTCTTTATTTTCCTGTCCTCTGTGGGTTCCAGCGGGAGTATCCCATCAGCCAGGTAACGCTTGTAGGGCGTCATCCAGGTTTCTCTTCCTTCAACCAGGCATACCTGGAATGACTATTCCCTAAGAATTGGGTATGTGTTTATCCTGGGCGTTTTTAATGTCTTCTAAGTCAATGACCGATGACTCCTCTTCCTCCCTTCCGACATGCTAACTTGATGGACCTCTACCAGATTTTCCGCAGTGAAGGTTTGAGGTGTCTGCAGGGTTTCCTGGATGACTGTCCTCTGTCTGCCTCCCTTGCTCGAACTGGCGAGCTTTGCTAGCAAGTCAACTTGGGCATTCTGCTCTCTAGGGACATGTACCAACTCGAACACCGTGAATGACTTCTTCAAAACTTGGACATACTCTAGGTAGGCGGACATCTGCGGGTTCTTGGCCTGGTATTCCCCTGTTACCTGACCTGTAACTAGTAGAGAGTCACTCTTCGCCAGCAGACTCTGCGCACCCATCTCCTTGGCTAACAGTATGCCAGCGATCAGGGCTTCATACTCTGCCTGGTTGTTGCTGGCCTTGAAGGCGAACCGTAGGGCCTGCTCGATCAATAGCCCTTCAACCCTTCCAGGATGACGCCAGCTCCGTTGCCTTGTTGGTTAGAGAACCCATCTACAGAGAGCACCCATCGGAAGTCGGATTCTTCATGGTGTGCGTCTGCCAAGGAGAGCTCTACCAGGAAGTTAGCATAAACTTGGCCTTTGATAGGGCCTCTGGGCTCTTACAGTACGTCAAACTCTGATAGCTCTACTGCCCAACGTACCATTCTTCCTGCAACGTCCAACTTCTATAAGACCTTGCGGATAGGAAGGTTTGTCATCACCACTACAGTAAAGCTCTGGAAGTAGTGGCGGAGTCTCCTTGCTGAGAACACTACTGCTAGAGCTGCCTTCTCTAAGGCTTGATATCTCACCTCGGGTCCTTACAATACTTTGCTCACAAAGTAAATTGGCCTCTGCACCTGGCCTGTTCCTGCACGAGGACCGAACTGATCGCCCGATCTGTGACCGCAAAGTATAGGTGAAGCGGCGTATCCAGCTACGGTTTGCATAATACTGGAGGACTGGCTAGGTACTCCTTCAGCTTGAGGAACGCCTCTTCACACTCTCTAGTCTAGATGAACCTATTTTTCCTCCTCAAGCACTGGAAATAGGGTGACCCTTGCCCCCTCCAACTGATACGAATCTAGACAGAGCGGTCATCCGCCCCGTCAACTACTGCACCTCCTTGACTGAGATCGGGCTCCTCATTGCGAGGATTGCGGCACACTTCTTAGGGTTCGCCTCTATCCCACGCTCGGTGAGTAGGAAGCCTAAGAACTTGCCCGCTTCCACCCCGAACACACACTTCTCAGGGTTCAACTTCGGTCTATATTTGGCTATCGTGGTAAATAACTCTTCTAAATCAGCTACGTGTTGATCCTTCACCTGCAAGGTCACCACCATATCATCCACGTAGGCCTGTACATTCCGCCCTATCATGGGCGCGAGTACCCTATCCATCAACCTCTGGTAGGTGGCACCTGCATTTTTCAGCCCAAAGGGCATCACTATGTAACAGTAGCAAGACAGCTCTGTCATAAATGCCGTCTTGCACTCGTCCCTGAGATGCATCTTGATCTGGTTGTACCCAGAAAAGGCATCCAAGAAGCTGAGCAACCTGCAACTTGAGGCACTGTCTACCAAAGCATCAATGCTTGGCAAGGGGTAGGAGTCCTTCGGGCAGGCCTTGTTGAGGTCTGTGAAGTCTACGCACATTTTTCACTTCCTGTTGGCCTTCTTCACCAGCACCACGTTTTCCAGCCGCTCTGGGTACTGAATCTCCCTAATGTGGCCGACACTCAGCAACTTTTGTGTCTTTTCTTTGATGACGTGCCGCCTCTCCTCGTTGGACTTTCTCCTCCTCTAGAGAATAGGTCGGACCTGGGGGTCCATTGTAAGGCGATGGCATAGGAAGTCGGGGTCTATGCCAGGCATGTCCGAGGCGGACCATGCGAAGGCATCCAGGTGTCGTGCTATGACTTCGACAATCTGGTCCTGCGTTCCTTCGCCTAGAGACTTGCCAAGTTTGAACATTTTGCCACCGATCTCCCTCTCCAGGACATCTCCAGCTGGTTCGGGTCGCCTTTCCGGGCGACCTCCGCGCGGGCAACCCCTTCTTCATCTGGGACCCGGGTGGTGACTGTGAATACCCCTCTCTTTGTTTTGAGGTTATTCTCGTAACACCTCTTAGCCTCCTTCTGGTTTGATCTGATGGTGATCACTGTTCCCTCCAAGGCAGGTAGCTTCATCTTCATGTGCCTTGTCGATGCTACCGCTCTCAGCCTGTTCAGGGTAGGTCTACCCAAAAATATGTTGTAAGCTTATGGAGCATTAACAACAAGGTATCTTATGTTCTTTGTGTGGGAAGTGACACCATCCGTGAAGGTGGTTCATAGATCTATGTGCCCATGCACTTCTACCTGGTCTCCAGCAAACCCATACAGGCAGCCGGTGTAAGGCCTCAATTGGTCGGGAGACAACTGTAATTTGTTGAAGGTCAACCAGAACATCACGTCTTTCGAGTTTCCCTGGTCCACCAGCACACGGTGCACCTTCCTTCCTGTCGTCACTACTGAGATCACCACTGGTTCATTGTTGTGGGGGACGACATCTCGGAGGTCGGCCTTGGTGAAGACGAGGTCGATGTCAAGGGTCTGGTCTGCTTCTTGCACCTCTACCGTCATCATCGCTCGTGCATACTTCTTCCACTGAGAAGCGATGCATCCTCCGCCCAAGAAACCTCCTGAAATGGTGTGAATTTCACCATGAACGGGCATCTCGTGCCCTTGATCACCCCCCGACACTGCCAACGTTTGGGCTCCCTCCGGTTTCTGCAAGTAGTGCTTCAGGAAGCCATTCTTCACCAGTTCGTTCAACTGGTGAATGAGTGACAAGCAGTTACGAATGGGGTGGCCATACGCCTGGTGGAACTCACACCAAGCCTTCTTGTTAGGCCCTAACCTTTTGTCATTTTTCGCGGGAATCTTCAGTCTCTCCGCTATGTTGGGAATAACGATTAGCTCCTTCAATTCCACCAGGAAGTTGTGCCTTGGGGGCACATCTTCCCTCACGCGCGCTCTGGCATGGGGCTTCCTAGGCTCGTAGGGTTTTTGCTTCCCGGGAGCCTTCTTCTCTATCGTCGCCTCAAGTACTCTCATGGGCTGAGCTCAACTTGGCCCTCGCGGGCGAACGGGAACAACGGTTTCGCGCTTCTCGGTGAGTTCCCCTTCCGCGACGATATGAGCTACCACTCGACGCCTGATCTCGCAGAAGGTTTTAGGGTGACATCTAATGAGTGACTCACAGAAGGGTCCTGGCATGATTCCCTTCCTGAAAGCATGCACCATCATATCCTCGTCCTTGGTGTGCAGCCTTACCACCGGTGACCCAAAACGGTTTGAGGAAGTCCTTCAAGGATTTTTCCTGATACTGTCTTACGTCAAAAAGATCGTAAGAGACTGGCGGGGGAGCCCGATTGGCTATGTATTACTCCCTGAACAGCGTAGAAAACTGCGCAAAAGAGGTTACATGCCCGTCAGGGAGGCTGACGAACCAGTCTAGCGCTACACATGTCAGCGTGCTCATGAACAGCTTGCAATGCACTGCATCAGAGCCTCCAAACAGCATCATTTGGGTCCTCTACACCTGTAAAGGTGGCCTTAGGACCTACGAACGTGGTGGGTATCACGGCGTCCATGATCGCCTGCGAGAATGGCATTGGGAAAGCCCTGGGTGGTGTGGGTGGCGCTCGCTCATCCACCACACGTTCCCCTGCCTGCTGCAAGTTCTTGCACAGTTCCTCGTTGGTCCTGCGCAGCTCTTCGTTCTTTGCTTGCGACGCAGCCAAATCAACCTGGATGCGTTCCTGATCCATCCTGGATGTCGCCACTGTTTCCTGAAGGGCGCGCATCGTCTCCATGATTTGCTGCATGGTGATGTTTTCCCCTCCATTTGGTTTGACGGATCCTTGCCTCGTGTTTCTCATGTTGATTGATCTTTGCTTTATGCTTGTGAATGAGACAAAATTTTAATTGTGCCCCACGGTGGGCGCCAAATGTTCTTGCCGGTTGACTCACTCGCCGGTGGATTCTAACGATGATCACACGCCCGCTTATCTCTGCCTAGGTTTGTGCTTTTCTTGGATCAAAACACTTTGTACCTGCAAAGACAAAGGGGCGCCCTAGAGGTCGTTTGCACTCCGACACTCAAGTCAATCTTGGGGCTAAGAAATAGTAATGTGTGTAATAGTTCTAGTCTCAAGAACTGCGTACCTTGTGGCTTCTCTTACTACCCTTTATATAGTCTGGAGGAATGCCCTTGCGCCGCTATTACCCAATCTTAGTATAATCTAGCGCGTAAGGCTTCCCTTGCTGGAGTGCAACCTCCAACGGAATGGCCACATGGGTACCAACTTGTGCACCTAATCTATGGGGCCACCCGTCCTGGGGTACCCTAACTGTTCACGTGTCATGCATGCAGCCTGTCCCTGGAAAACGTAACCCTAACGGGTCTTAGCGCCTCCAGTGGTTCTTTACTTGTGTTGCGCCTGAATGCGCTATTCACACCACACGCATGGACTCTTCGGGACCTAGGACTTCCCCTTAACTTTGGTTGGTATTACTGATAATTGATGTGTTTTCTGGGACCCACCTTTCGTGGTCCAATTCAGTTGTTTGAGTCGCCGATGCCCGATGTCACATCGACCTCACTCTGTTGCTGAGGACACGTCGGCACACCCTGGTGATCGACATTCGACCACTAATCGGCACCCTAGCTCGTGCCGCTTGTAAGACACTGGCCCATGCTGCTCATAGGACCCAACTTACGCGGCCCACCTTTACTAGCAGTCACGATGTCCGAGGACTGGTCGGTACAGATAATATTTAAATATTAAAAAATTGAAAGAATCTCCTACATCATAGATGTTATTTTTTATTTTATTACGTGATTTATTGTTTAATATATTTTTTATTTAAATTTAATTTTTCATTTTTATTTACATGTTAGTTTAATTTAAACTTATTTTTTCGAATACTTAAATGTGTTAAATAATTATATTATTATAGAAAAGCCTATAATGATTTGTAGTTTTGTAGGATAATTACGATTACAAAAAAAAACCCAATTGTTATTATGAAATAAAACGAGTGATATGTATATCACCTCTTGTGACGTGTGCAATTTGAGTTCCCAATGACAAAGAGACAAATTTTACCATTCCGAGTATGAAAACTAAGAACAACATATCCACATCAAGATCATATAATACCTCTCTCACTGTTGCGATTTTGATAGTCAATTGTTTTGAACGCTAAAATTTATTTACATATCCACATCAAGATCATATAATACCTCTCCCACTCTTGTGATTTTGATAGTCAATTCTTTTGCAGTACACAAGAAGAACCCTAAATTTTATTTTTAATTCTGTTTAAGTAAACATGATGATAATAATAATAATAATAATAATAATAATAATAATAATAATAATAATAATAATAATAATTGTTATTATCGAAAATGTGTTTGGAGAATACTTTGGGAGAATCTTTGTGTTTTTTTATAAATCCGTCTTGATCTTAAAAGAGAAAAGTTGATATGGAAAAGACTCTCCAATAATTAAGTAAGTAAAAACATATAATGATAAATACACATTAAATTATGAGAGTTCAAAGTGTAAATATACTGTAAAGAGTTAATATTTATAGATATTTTAAATACCATAATAATCATTTATTATTTCATAAATAACAATTTAACAATAAAAATGTTTTGAATATACTATTTTATTCATATTATCATTGATAACAATAAGAACTCATTTATGGGATATACATTATCGTTCTGAATCATAAATATCTATACCAAATAAGTAGAATAATAATTCAAGTTTATAACTCATAGAACATTAATTTTATAAAATAGAAAGAAATTAATAAAAATCTGAATTACCTGTTGGAGATCTCAAAATATTTCATTATTTGTCGATTTTATACTATTAAGATAAATTTAAAATTTTCTCTCTATTATAATATCCCAATAAAATTTGTTAAAAAGAAAACAATATTAAAAAACTTATGACTAAAAATATAAATATTTCATAAAATATAATTAAATTGAAACATCATCATATAATTTGGATTTATAAAATTAAGTCAAAATAAATTCCGTTTATAATAACTATGATTGTTTGAAAGAATTGATAAAAGAAAATGTAAGTAGACCGTACACGTGAATCACATATTCTTGTATCTACCAGAACCGTGGCAAGATGAGGCTATGAACAAACTACAAGTCAAACCAAACATTTATGATGGGCAGATATGATGTCTTTTAGGTAAATTATGGGCGACATCATAAATAATGTTTCAACTTACAGCCAAAACACATCACACAACAGACGTGCCTATTTCTCCAACGTTTCCTAATAATCACTTTATGAGCTTGCCGTGTCAAACCCTTCCTGCCAAGGAATTTTTACTTCCTTCAAATGCAATTTTCCATTTTAAAGTTTTAATATTGTGTCATATTTTTAATTCAATTCGGTGCACGTAACCCATCATAAGTTTTTTTCTTTTTTATCACCCATCATAAGTTTAACACACCTTTCTTTATTACGTAAACCTTACTATCATTTTACATTTAGTAAAATTTCTCTTACTCCACCGGTTCTATAATTATTAACGAAAACACAGATACAGTAACATCGGTCTATCTATAATATAATAAGTAATATATAAAAGAAAAATAATAAATTGATTAAATATTTTTTTTCTTTTTTTTAAGTTTTTTATCTTCTTCCATTAGTAGTTTGGGGATTACAGAGTGTGATGATGTGCATGTTAAAGTTGAGATTGACTCAATGGTAAATAAAAAAAATAATGAATTTACTAAAAAAATATAGTTGCTTGAGATACAATGAAAAGAATGATTGAAAGTAAAAGTTATTTTATTTTATATGTGAAATTTGGTGTGGGAACAAATAAGAGTAATACATTAATATTAATTTTAAAAAAAAATATTTTTTAAATAATTCATATGAAATGATAAAATAATTCATTATACTAATAAAATGAAATATATTAAATAAAGATTGAATAAAAAAATTATGTAGAAAAAACAGTTATAAAAAGAAATTCTATTTATATATAAATATATATTACAGTTATAACTGTGTAAAAAATTGTAAATTTTCTAGCATTTTAATGATTATTATCAGTACTTAATTTAAAACTGCAGATATAGATACACCACAACAAATGTGACATTTAGAGACGTATAAAACCGTAGATGAAAAATATGTTGACATATACTCACATACAATATTAATATAGTTTTTGAATAAAATTTAACAATATATTATGCATTATTACATAGTTTATAATTAAAAAAATTATAGTTGTGAAAATAAATTTGTTAACATATATATACCGTTATGATATGTCATTTGTAATTTGAATAATGATATTATAACATATACACTTAAAATAGCATAGAGACATACATTGACATAATACTATAAAAACACGGAAATATATATAATCTCACACGGATATACGGATCTATATATTATATAATTATGAATTATATAAATTAACAATAAAGATTCATGTGCATAAGTATGTTTCAGTTTTTTTTTTAGCAGAAAAATGTTGTTTCATGACTGGTTTAAAAGGATTTATTCTTTATTTTTATAATCATACTAAAAATTTATACAATAAGTTTGAGTTTTTAGAAAATTAATGTATTTCTCCTTTTTAAAATTGTGTTAGAATCATGCTAGAATTGTCAAAAATTCAACAAATATTTTTTGAATTGACACTTCACCGATATGTGTCTTACGAGCTATGAAGCTCGGACACTCCTCTTAAATGGTGTCGGTGTCCGATACTTGTATTGGACACCGACACTCGTATGACACCTGTAGGACACATATCCGTGAAGTATTCAAAATGTATTTGTTAGATTTCTGAAAATTCTAGTACAGTTCTAACACAATTTTAAAAAGGAAAAATACATTAATTTTCTAAAAAATCAAACTTTATTGTATAAATTGTTATTATGATTATAAAAATAAGAAACAAATCTTTGTGAACCAGTCATGAAAAAAACATTTCCACTCCAAAAAATAATCTGGAACATATTTGTGCACATAAATCTTTATTGTCAAATTATATAATTCATAATTATATAATATATAGATTTGTGTCCCTGTGTCCTACATTTTAAAGATTTTACGTATCTCCGTGTCCGTATCCGTGTCGTATCATTGTCTGTGTCAGTGTATGTGTTACATAACTTACGAGTGTCATACGAATATCAGTGTCCGATACGTATATCTGACACAGACACACCATTTAAAAGGAGTGTCTGAACCTCATAACTTAAAACACTTAAGAATAAAGTATTGGTACAGGACTTTAACCTACACTATCCATTTCTATAACATATGTATACATATTCATTATGTTTTCTATTATTATTATTATTATTATTATTATTATTATTATTATTATTATTATTATTATTATTATTATTATTATTATTATTATTATTATTATTATTATTACATCTACACATATAATCTAAAGATGAAAAACATTACAAATTTCAATTTAATTACTATTACTCGATTTATTATTCAAAATTTTAAACTACGATACTCGAATTAGATAAAACTTAAATATATTACCTTGTTTAGATTGTGAATCCAATCAATCATTATATTTATTGAAAAGGACTTAATCAATCAAGAGTTTATTTTAAGTCAATATCAAATTGGTAATAACAGATATAAAAATAACATACCAAATTATAAGAGTACTAATACATGCTATAAGGAATAGTAATCACATGGTTCTGAGCTGAAAAAGTTCAGGTTCATTACAAGTGCATCTCATGTCTTTCTATGTTAGAAATACTAAAAATAAATATCCAATTATCATCACTATTAAATACATGATATTGTCCATCAATATATAAGCTAGTAAAATCACCATTTAATTCACATTAAAAATATTGATTTTAGAGAAACTAAAAAATAATCATGACTTAAAACTATTTTTCTTACCATTATTAATATCACTTAACTATTTTCCTTTTTAGTTGTTCCAAAAATAATTTTACAATCACTTCCAACATTAGTATGACCATCACAAAATATATATCTTTATAAAATATCACTTTTTTTCTCAACAAAGAAAATAATAAATTAATTAGAACATTTAAGGAATATCTCAACATTTTAAGTTATCAAGATATAGATGCATATGCTATCTATGTTGATTCCCAAAAAATTCAAATACTTAGAATCCAATAAATAGCAAAAAAATGTCTTTTTATGACTACATCTCCTAATTCAAACACAACCTATTTGACAACAACCACTATACAAGAGTGTAACCACATGCATGGCAATTTGTTTTGCTAGACTAAAATGGATATGTCCTCCAAAGACTCATGGTGGTCTCATGTTGATTAGGTTTGTTTCCACTACAAACCTCTAGAGAACCATACCCTCACTAGCCTCCCTTAGTATTTGAGTTGATACCTGTGGAAATGTTGTGTCAGTTATTGTTGAAGTCTTTTGTTCTTCCATGATCCATTTTCTATAAGATTACAAGAATCTTTCCCAACTTGATCAAGGAGTTAACGGTATTATAATATACATATACAACATAAGAAATATATTGTTGAACAATAATGGCACAAAGAGTTTCAATAAAAGTAAAGAACGCATCCAGAGAATAAAATGCAGATAAACTGTGTACAACAACACAACAACATGATACAGAACTTCACATAAAAACTCACAACATCTTAATACATACCTTCACATAGAAATTGATAACTACTTGAATGATATAAGGCATTGATTTGGATACAAAAGCTATCCAGAATAAGATAAATTGACAATAGCCAATTTATTTTCATCCATACTCATGCCTTCAACTAAGCCATATAGAACAATTCTTCCTCGTCTACTCTTTCATCTTTAAACACTACTAAATTTCTATGATTCCATATACTCCAAATCATTGTTATCCACACACTTTTCCACACCAATTTTTTTGTTTTTTTTGGTTCAAATACAAAAGTTGAAATTGTTCAAAATGGTTCCCCATATTATTATGTTGAATTGACTAGATTCCCACTTAGCTGCAATAAGTGTTCCAGACTTAAGGGGCTAATGTGAATGTTAGAAATATGTGATGCACAAATTCTTGGCACAGTTGGCAAAACGAACATAAGGTATTACTAATGTGGACCCCTCTTATAACTAAATTAAGTCTTGAAGGTATTTTGTCAAGTAACACCCTCTATACAAAAATTTGGACATTAGGTAAAGTCTTCACATCCCAAAAGTCCTTAAACATATTGTTGTTTCCAATAGTGGTTATGTTTTGTAATACAACATATGTTGACCTCACATAATAAGTGTCATCTTCTTCACCTATCCATTTTCATCTGTCAATTTTTCCCTTATACAAGTGCCCTGAAATTAATTCGCTCAACAATTGTTCTTCTCTCTCTCATTCAACATAGTCATTCTCCACTGTAGATTTCACTTTCGACTAGAATCTGACAAAAACGACTAGTTTCCCCATTGATCTCTCTTGGTTAACTGAAATAGAATACAATATAAGAAATCTAGATTTAAGATTAGAATTTCCTTGTCACTTGTTCTACCAAAATCTAATCAAATTACATGAACCAAATTCACATTGTGTAGCTTTATAAAACCAACTATCCATGTCTCCTTCTTCATAGACTTTGCCTAAGTCTCTCCGTCATCTTCATGTAGACAATAAGACATCTCTTATTTTCCTTTTATTTCATCAAACATTCTCCACTTTCCATTTAACTAGTAGAGTCTTATTAAATTTACCTATACCTTTAATTCCCAAATAACTCTCCTCCTTTATCCTACATAGATTTTTTCAACTAATACATGCTATTTTAAAGCTTTCACTCCCCAACTCCACACAAAATTTCTCTTATATTTTTATTTCATAAATGATCAAATGCATTTGTTAGAGTTTTTACCTCTTAATAATATCATTAGTCTTTTTATCTCCTCTGAAAATCGTGTTTGAAGAAAAAAAAGATATTCAAGTACTTTTTATAATTTTTAAATTATATGTTTGCTATAAAACTTTTAAGTATTTGAAATTTTTAGGTTGTAGAAGTTTGGCAAGACAACACAAATATCCTCTTCTCTTCTGTCAACATCCTTTCACTTTTGAATAAATATCATTCTTCCAATTTGTATAATCATGTGTGGTTTGAGAATCTCCTAAAATTTTAGCTTGTATCACTTGCTTCTTTAATTCATTCTACATGCATGAACCCATTTAAAATAAAATAATAAAATTATTTAATATAAAATCTTAATCAAATACAGTCAATAATTTATATTATGCTTTAATAAGATGAGTTTTTATAATTATATGACGTGCCTTTTCATTCACAATACTCTCATCTTCTCAAGTTTGAGTATCAATAGAATTTGCAGTGGGTGAGAGTTGCACTCCTTTTTTTCTTCTTCCTTTAATTAATCATATTTCTACTATGAAATAATTAATAATATTTAATTATCTAAGTAATATAGTTGAAATTAAATATTATTGAAAGAAATAAAATTACCTCGTGAATGGAAGACTCTTGGTACCCATATAATGAAAATCCTCATGTATATAACAACTTTTGTTTATGTTACTTATGGGTTGTAATCAAATGTTATTAATCTCAAGCTTTATTTTAGGTAATATATTAATGACGTTATATACACACCTATCTTTTTTTAAAACATTAATAATGTACTAAATCATATCTTTTATTAAGGAAGTTGGTAGTCATTTCTTCTTCCATTTTACTTGGATCATATATCCCCTTAGACTTCAAATCATGTTTGAATTGATACTCATTTCTCTCACATCTCTATCATGAACAAGATATTTTCAAGTAAAAAAAAAACAATAGAAATGTTTTCTCTTCCATAAATTTTCTTAACATATTCGTCCAAGCAATACATGGAGTATTCACCATCCCTCAACTTTCTTATTATAAATACTAGATCATAAGGGAAATTTTATTGTGTCGTGAAAAATAGCAATGAATTGTAAACTATACCAGCAAGATTTGGGGTTCTCAAGACTAAAAAATTATGGTTTTGTTATATTTAGCAGACACAATAAATAATTCATGAATATATCTCAAAGAATACTAAATAAATAATTCATAATTAAATTGTTTTTTAAAGCACCAAGGCCTATTCTATTCTATATAAATACATTGCTTGGACCATAACATCATACAACAGAAAATTGCTCTGAATAAATAGCTGCCTTTAATAATGTAAACTGTGGAAAATGCTAGTGAATGTACGTAAAGGACTTGTCGAAACCTTGAATTTAATATACTCTAACATTAGTAATGAGATAATGAACAAAGTAACAATAGACCTTGCATGACTTTCAAATAACAAAAACTCTCGTACTATTTACCTTCATGAATCAATTCTGAAAGCAATTCAAAACCTGCAAAACATGGAGAAAGGTATATATATATATGTAATTAATTTAAAACAATATTACAAAAATTAATATAAAAAATAACATGAGATGGTAGTACATTTTTTTGTATTGTTTTGCCTATAATGTAAGTAAAAATGTGTGTAGATATAGTGATAAATACATATGGAGAATTGATATATATATATATATATATATATATATATATATATATATATATATATATATATATATAAAAATAGAGACAAAATGAAATAACGGAAAGAGAAGCAAAAGTTTGTATGAAAGGAAAGCACGAAGTCGACCTTTTTGACAATGCAATACTGATGCAGCACAAGAGGATACCCAAACCCAAACCAAGTTTTGTAGTTTTGTTCAGAGGGAGAAAATAGTTTTAAAAAATGACAACACAATGCCTAAAGAGACAATGTTTTATGTTAATTTTTGTTAACAATTTTATTTTCATAATTACTTAAGTTATTATGAATAAAACTTTATTTTTAATAGTAAAGTTTAGGCATTGTATTTTAAATGCTTTTAGTGTTACTTTTAATTAACAGGAATTATCATTTTGTTATTTTTTATCAGATATTATTTTATTCATATTATTTAGGTGAATCATTGTTATTAATCATATTTTAAATATATGCATTATCTATCATCAAACATTTAATATGGTAAATTTGAAAAAAAAAAGTGTTATGTTCCTATTGACAATTGTGAACATTTTTAAATTCTATTCTGGATAATTTTGCAGCGGTTTATTTAGTTTTACTTGTCTCTTTAGTTTTTTATTTTTTCCTTTTAAATAAACCAATGATTTCATTATATTTGAAAATAAGTAAAAAGTAGCAATGGTGAATTTCAACATTACAAATTAGATTTATGCTATAAGTAAAAAGAGTTTGAAGAGAAACGATACATATTAAAAATAATGCATCGATTAATGTACTGTTTTATAAGAAAATTGGATTCTTTTTGTCAATGCATATATTATTTATACAATAAAATTAATAATTTTATTTACTAGCTATGGCTTAATAATATTTTTAAATTTTTTATTTAAAATAAAACGAACTAATGAGACTATAAATAATTATTAAATGAATTAATTCACAGTTTTTATAACTAAGTTTTATTATAATTTTAATTGAACAATGATACCATAAAAAATTTAAGTGGTGGACTTTAAAAGTAAATATGACTTTCAAAATATTTTATTTATTATTAATATGTTCCTATTCAAAAGAGAAACAGATATTGATCAAGGTTGGTTGCTTTAGAATTACCTTTTAACGTTAATATTTTAAAAATAATATTCTTCTAATAATTTTTCTACAATTTTGATGAAGTTATAACTTTACTTATTAAAGTTAAAATGAAATTTTATTGAAAAAAACATATTTTTTATTAAATTGTTTAATATAATGACAAATTCTTAGAAATAATTTGCAGCATACTATCATATATTTTATATATAAAATAACACATGAACACTAGTTCACGAATTTTCTAAATAAATCAATTTTTTAAGTATATTTACTTTGGTTTGAGATGTATTTACTTCGTTTTGAAATTTGGTGAATTCTGTCCTTTAAAAACATATATGTGAATTAAGAGAAGATAATATATAAAAATTATTTTTAATCTGAACTCACAAGTGATATGAAATTCAATATAGTAATATCTAAGTATAATATATCATTAAGAGTTCAAAAACCAACCGAAGATATTTACACCTTATAGTCCTTAATTGTGAGTTTTACTATATACAAAAGTCTATTGTTGCTGAAGAGTTTAAAGATACACCAACTTTTTTTTAACTAATCAATATATTTTTTTAAAAACAAAATTATGATAAGTGTGACTTAAGTTCAAACATATTTTTTTTTTTTTATATAAAGCTTTCATATTATACATCATTACGTAACTTGACATTTTACTTAGGTTGACACCTCAAATAACAACAATCATCTATTATCACATGAAAAATTATTATTAAAAAAAAAAAGGAAAGAAAATACAAAAAAAATATTGGAAAGTTAGACCAAAATTCATATATTAACAAAAATGATACATAGGTAGACTATACATGTTCATAAAAAGCTTTAAGATTAGACTAGATTAAAGCCTATTATGAGTCTCTATGAATAAATTCTAAGTTAGTCAACTTATTCACACACGCATTCCTCTCACGAAAAATATGAATAACTTAAACCTTATTTTTCCACAATAATTAAAACAAGTGTTCCAGCAATTACGAAGTATCCACAGATTCTTAGTCCTAACATTAAATGCGCCACTAACAAAGGTATAATCACATTCAAGCCATATATTAGTAAGACTTGTGAGCTTCCTCCATAATATATATAATTCCATAAAACTCAGCAACCAAAACAATATGAACGTCTAAATTTTTAATTAAGTTTTTAAGTAGTTTTTTTAGTGACATTAGTTTATTAGTTTAAAGGAGATAATGAATATGATTTTTTTTTCTTGCTAAAAACACTAAAAAATAATACTTGAACAACTAAACTTCATCTCTAACCAATTAAGTGCTTAAGAAATATATGTTTAAAACTAAAACCTAAAGAAATAAATCAAAACAAAAACTAACTTTAAAAAAAAAAGCAATCCTTTTTTATTTCAATTGCAACTCAAACAAATATGTTGTTGTCCAATCAAACTAATAATTTAATATCACATTAAAAAATATTTTAATAATTAATTCACATCAAAATAATTTATATAAACCAGAATCAACAAAAAAATTCTCAATTATCTAACCTAATGTTTAATTCAAAATTAATTAATGATAAATAAATTAAAATATATTACCTACTTTAAAATCATGTACCTTTTAAAAAATTCACTCCAAAAGCAAAACAACACAAGATTCACAAAGTACGAAATTGCCTTAAAGAAGATAAATTAATTTAAAAACCAACCACATTATCCACCCGCATAAAAAATATACACTTTCTACTATTTTGAATGTTTTAAAATTCTAATTCTAATTAAGATAATTCTGTTGTGTTTTAGTTTAACTTCGTGTATTTTGACAACTTATTAATCTCAATCAAAATATATATTGTTTATTATTAAACATTTAAATGGAAGATTTAGAAAAACTGTTATGTTTTTTTAGTTGATATTTTGAAAAACTTTAAATTATCGCTAATGCATCAGTTAACACATTCATTTATATAAGAAAATTTTGAGGTTATGCTCAAAATATATAGTAGGCAATGGCTAGGGTGAACCATAAGTAGATTGTCACTGTGAAATCGGTTTGATCCGTGAACCGGACCGGGGACGATTCTCCTCCGGTCTAGTCCTTGTCGGAGCCCCTGAATTAACAACGAGACTCGGAGGAGTTACCAAAATTAACAGACTTAGATAAAAAAAAAAAAAAATCAATAAGATGAAAAATAAATTGTCATGAATTTTGAAAATTAAATTCCTGTTCAAAAATAAATTGCACACTTAAAAAGTAAGGCATCAATTAACACATTAATTTGTCGTCTCAATTAATTCTTACTTAAAATAAATAAAAAAGAATTAATATGATTGGAAGTTACTGTTAGATAGAATAATATTTATAACCAACAATAAATTTTGAATAATAGAAAGAAGAATTTGAATAAAATATTTCTTAAAACGAAATTTAGAAAAGCATAAAAAAAAGAGTGAGAAAGTAAATACTGTTATTATAGTTAGAATGTGAATGAATAATATAATAATAATATATTGATCCATGTGTAGGGTAGTGGTATATGGCGAAAGAAGAATAGGAGTTGGTCCATTTGGATCATGTTTTTAGCGTTGAACATAATAGCGAGTAGGGCCCACCCACAATGAGTGGCGTTTCCTCGGTAACAACTAACCACGTGCTGTTCGAGAAACGCAGAATCGGACAGACGTAAGAGTCGCTTTTGTCCATTCATTCACAATCTTCATGGATTATCAGCAATCAAATTTAAACACTTATTAGTAATTAATCAATAAGAATAAATAATATGAACCAAAGCATAAAAAATATTAATTTAATGCATAGTCATGAAAGGTAAAAGCGAAAAGGCAAAAAAATGATTTGTTTTCCCTAAGGAAAAAAAATAAATAAAAAAGGAAAGAAGAAAGAAGGAGGAAACAAACAAGTCCCCCTACATCTGCACCAAGTCCATTTTTCAACTCCAATTCCGTGTGCCCACTCACTATATCAGACCGACCAGAGGCCTAAATCTCAATTCCCAATTCCTCCGTTTAGGGTTTCTCTCTCTCGAAGTCCGCTCGCTCCAATTCATGTTTCCATATGCTTGATTGATTCTCTTCGCATCGATTCTCTCTTTGATTCGATTCTTCTATGGAACCGCAGCTACAGCCCAAGCCGCAACCCGCGGTGGAGGTTCATGGAGGGGATATTGAGAAGTCATATGTCACGGAGGTTCGCAACGTTGACATGGCTGAGGCAAACGACGGTTGTTGCGTCACCGTTTTGAAGCGAAAGCGTGGTCGTCCGGCCAAGGGAAACCGTGTTCCGAAAACCACGGCACCGCCGACTAAGCATAAAAAAGACGAGGAGGATGTTTGTTTCATATGCTTCGACGGTGGAAGCCTTGTTCTCTGCGATCGCCGGTGAGTCGTCACCGCTTCGTCCTGTTTGTGATTGATTTCTCGATTTTGCGATAATTGATATTCACTTTGTAAATTCAGTTTCAGTTTGGGTTTAATACTGTAAGTAAGGGGTTTTTACTCAGTTGTAATCATTGGAAGATTCATGCATCTCACTCTCTCTCTCTCTCTCTCCAGGGGATGCCCTAAAGCGTATCATCCCTCGTGTATTAAGCGGGACGAGGCGTTTTTTCGCTCAAAGGCCAAATGGAATTGCGGTATTCTGTTCTAAGACTGTGTTCATTCTTTTCGTGTATATGTGTGCTGTTTTGCTTGAATACCCTAACTGGCATGCAAGTGGATTCTTTATACTGCTGAAACTGAAGGAATAATATCTATGGTTGGTTGTACTTGCATATAGTGTGTTTTCTATGTTCAGTAATTAATGTAAACTGAGGAGTTTTAATTAAAGTATGGAGTTGCAGAATCTTGTACATTTTTATCATATGAGAAGGGATATTTCAATTGATTCAAATTTTGAAACTGAAAAGTTTTAATACCTTGCATTTACGTTTCATCCCTTAAATGCAATCTGATTGTTGTAAATGAATGAAATCTGAATTTGAACTTTTGAAAATTATAGTTAAATATAGTGTTGGTGTACTGGTGACAAAATTGTGTCATGGGAACGTTTCTTTGGAGGGGGAAATGCATGTACAAGTGACATTTACTCCTATTGCATAGATAACTTAATGTAGTAGCATATATTTTCCTGTGCATTCTCTTCTTTTCTGTGTTTTTGTTTAGAAGATTTGAATAAATTTCCTCGATTATAGAGCACAAGCTCAATGTTATTCAATGATATCAACTTATTGTTGCCCATTAAGGAGTTTAACAATTATTACATTTTCCAATAAGTGGACATTTACTTATCATTTTTGAGAAGTCAATCCTCTTTCTTTGTTTTGGGTTTTAATATTTTAGCATGTATTAAAATCTTTCCTTTAATAAACATTCATTTTTTCCACTACTCAGGTTGGCACATATGTAGCCTTTGTGGGAAGGGGTCGCATTATATGTGCTATACTTGTACATATTCTTTGTGCAAGGGGTGTACAAAAAGGGCAGATTTTGTCTCTGTCAGGGAAAATAAAGGCTTATGCGGAATATGCAAGAGGACCATAATGCTGGTAGAGAATTGTGCTCAGGGCGATAAGGCAGTGGTATGTTAATCTTTCATAATATATATATGCATGCACAGCCTCTCCTCTGTGTCAGGGATGGGGAAGCAGTTTGTTTGATGCTACTTGTTCTTATAGTTTTTTTGTTTGTTCCTTGTGTTGTTTTTATAGTCTGAAGTGGATTTTGATGACAAGAGCAGCTGGGAGTATCTTTTCAAGGTTTATTGGACATATTTGAAGGAGAAGCTATCTTTGACCATTGATGAGATCCTTGAAGCTAAAAATCCATGCAAAGGTACTTGTTCCAGAATGTACCTTATGTTTTAAGGTTCAAACTTGCCATTAACTTTATCATTTTAGGTTCACATAGAAATAGACTCACTTAATTTGAAAAACAAGACTATAAGACATGATAAACAGATATAATTGGAATGGTTTCCAAATGATGTTAGATGCAGTACAGAAAACTTGCTCACTACCTGTGTGCCAACTGTGAATATATGTATAATACAGAACCAAATTGAAACAGAAGATAATGATATCACTAATGCAGGGGTTGCGAGATTAGAAGTATCAGGTGTTGCAGCAGGTGTTTCATCATTATTTCTCTCTCCAAAGACGGAGCTTCCAATTGGCAATATTGCGAATGATAAATTATGGCATTATCAGGATCCAACCGGGAAGGTTCAAGGACCTTTCTCTTTATTGCAGCTTTATACGTGGAATGTGAGTGGATATTTTCCGGCAGATCTCAGAATATGGAGGATAGATGAGACACAAGATAATGCTGCATTGTTAATTGATGTGCTGAGTGGGAAGTGCTCAAAACTTGTGTCATTGACATACGACAGCCAGAAGCTGTCTTTGGAGACCAATAGTACATTGGAAAATAAAGAAAGTAGTCAGGATGGTGGTGGTGAGCACAATGTGACAACAAACGGAAATTCTGCTAATCACCAAATTGTTGAGCAGTGTGGGGAGCAAAAATTGGTTGATACCTGTACACAATCTAATGGTAAAGATGAATCTGTTAAGAGCAATGGTTGGCACTCTCAGTCTCCGGGTTGGACTATACAAGCAGATGGGAATAATAATGAGGGGCAAAGTGGAAATTCTGAAAGGAGGGAGGAGTCACCCAAATGTGAGGACCGTCCTCATTTACATCCTTCACTACCTTCAACTGCATTTTGTGAAAAACTCGAAGAGAATCCCTCTGATAAATTAGAGGAAGTTCATAAGATAGAGGTGAAGTCTGAAGATAATGGAAATTTTGACTTGAACAGAATTTTTGATGGTCAAAGTAATAGTGGACAAACTTATCAGAAACAATCAGACAGTGAGGATAATTCAGGGCAATCTTCTGGTCAGAACTGGAGTTGCCCTAGTGTAACTAATCCAGTTTGTAACCTATCTACATGGCTTTCAATCTTTGGCGAACCAAATGATTTGGATGAGTCAGTTTCAGATCTGTTGGCTGAAGTGGAGGCAATGGAGTCGCGTGGTGGTGGCCTGGAATCTCCCACTTCGATCATGAAATGTGGTGAGGAGTTGACTGACGGTTCTATAACTGATTGTCTTAGTTTTGCAGATGGGCTTAGCCCAATGCTTGATGCAGCAGGTAAAGGTGACGCACTGAGCTCCTCAGGTGATTTACACTTTCCATTAAAAACCACAACCCCAGATGAACCAACTAAGCAAGCCGATGTGGACCATCAATATCAAAAGATATCTGGGAAGCATACATCAAAGAGTTCAGAAGTTGAGGTGTGTTTTAGGCTAAGAAAAATATTTTGATAGTCTCATTTTTTAATATATTAGTTTTAGAAGGGCTACTTTTGGTCGACTAGAAAGTAAAATTTAACGTATTATTTTTTATGCAGTCTACTTTCTCTAAGATTAGCTGGAATCCAACCATTCAATTTTCCTGGGATCCTCCTAATTGTAAGTCTATCATATTTCGTACTATTTTGAATATTTTGCTTGCCATTCATAATTTACTAAATCTGGACATTTTGCTAAAATGGTTATTTGGATTTACAGGTTGACATGACAGATTATGTTGAAGGCCATTTTTCTTATCTTTAGGCTACACAGATCTTAGAAAAAACTTAAATTGGATACATATTATCATGTTCATAACAGCATTCTTTGCAAACATAACCTCTCGCCTTCGTTGTTTGCTTGTTGATGAAGAAAAGAAAGAGCGGTAGGGTTCTTGTTAGTCTTGTCTATTCTGCTATGTAATCTCATTGAATTTTAAATGTGAAGTACTTTCTTAGGTTTCATTCTCGGACAGTACCGTATTTGACTTTCCTTCAAAATTTCATAGAAATTAATAATTAACAGCTTAGATACTGTTTTTCAAAATCCTTACATTGAATTCTGCTATAATTAACGCATTATAAAATGGATATCATCCAGCCTGCTAGTGACATGAACGACCATGCACCAGGAAACTAGGAATCAAGTTGCTTGTAATAGGTTGTATATATGTGGACAAACTGGGTTCAACATTGTTAGCATTAGACTGCCAATTGACATTCATTGTGATTGCAATAACTCTTGTTTTAGCACTGTTATTTCTTTTAGATTTGTAAATCATGTAAACTATGTTCAAGATTTATTCAAATAAATTTGCTTGTATGCCCAAAAGCTTGGCTGTTTTAACTAAAAAAATAAATTCAGACTGGTCAATTAGTTCGTGAATGTGTGTAGAAAGGTTTTTTTATGAATGGATGTTGGTTTCCAAGTTATATTGTTATATGAAAATAAAAAAAAATAAAAAAATCTACTATACGTATTTACTCATAGATAACAAGATTCTAAAAAAATATTTATTTTTATATAATCAAAATTTATGGATAGTGTAATAGTTGTATATTGTCATCTAATCAATTTGTTACTTGTATTAAATTTATTATTTTAAAAATATATTGGCAATTTTTTTAAAGTAGGACAAATTTTCATCACATATATTAGTTTTGTGATTTCTTCTTTCATGTGATTTTTCTAACCACAATTTGTTTATTATGGAGCCTTCCTTTTCTTATATTCACCTCTATATTTTTTTTTCTCTTCTAACTTGTTTTCATTCTCTCTCTTATTCTCCATCATTTTCTTTGTTTCAATAACAAAAGGTAGAACAAATTGAATTAAAGATTAAACTTTTAACTTAATATTATAATCCAATATTTTCAAGCATATATATAGTATATGCAAGGCAAGAGAGCTTGCAACTTAATAACCAAAAGGTTTCTCTTCTTGTATGGGGTTGAGGTTTAGAGAACGATTGAAGTTGTTCCTCTTCTTCTTTGGTCAGTCGATTGGATTGTCCTTCCGTTCCACTCCCTACAAGCTTCTTCCTCTTCTCTGTTCGTTCTACTCCTCGGTCTTCACATAGTCTCAACCTGGATGGTACCTGCAGAAGGCACTCCAACGCTCAAGTCAAATTTAGTATTCAGCACTCATATCCTGAGTACTGTGTAATGATGTACCTGGTTCTTGAAATTTGTGTTATTTATATTATTTTGGTAGACCTTTCTTATTGAACCAGATTAGGGAACCGAGTCATGTTTAGAATTGCATTACATATCTCTTGATTGTTGATTAGTCTCACTAACTTTGCTTAAGCGTAATTGGATTTGTGGTGTCCGTCGACGTAATGATCAAGTTCGAGATATGATCTCGGTCGACGGACTCAGTTTAAAAAAAAAAATCCCTTTTATAATCACCTAAGAAAAGAAGGTGTGTGTATATATTTGAGAGTATTTAATATTCATTTAATTTGTTAAAGAAGATCAAATATATACTACCTTAAGAATGTTCACAAAATATTTTCCAAAATAATGACATCTAGAATATTCAACCATGTAAGGAAAGGATTGGTAACCTTAAGTTGAAAATATTGAAATTATGGTTAAAGGGAATAAAATGTATAAAAGAAAAAATGGTGAAAATCATAATGTGTTGTCATAGTAAAAAAGGGAAAGCATTAAAATTAAGATAGTATTTGTAAAAGATTACAAAATTAAGATAAATTATGTAGAACATTGATGCATTGTGTAGAATTTAAAGGGTGTAATGATTCATACCAAAATCTATCAAAGTATCTAAATGAATAAGTGTTTATTTTTTATGGACATAATTTATCCGAGTTTAGATTAATTTAATTTGACTGAGATAAATAAAGTTCCATTAGAGATTATATATTTTTCCAAAGATTTAACTCCAATGGTAGAACTACATTGGGCTTAATTCAATAATAACTTGTATTTAACCCTTTGGTTAAATAAACAAATTTTTACATAGATATAACTATTTAATATATTGACACATCTTTAAAAAATCATGAAAAAATTCAGCTACAATATTTTAATGAAACTATTTTTTTTTTCTTAAAATACATGTTTATATCACAAAAATATATGACGCGGTGAATAATTGAAGAAACAAATTACACAAATAATTACAAATTAAAATAAATTACACTTATGCGATTGTATTTTTTGAGATTATACATTTTTTTATTTTGTTAATGTTTGTAATAACTTATAAAGATAAGCAATGTTGTATTTTTAAAAAATTAAGAAGATGGTGCAATATATAAAAATTGTCAGGAAATATTTTGAATAATTAAAATTTTCATATAGGAGTAGAACAAAGGCATATAAAAAAAAAGAAAAAAAACATTATTTAAGCAACTTTTATAGAAGAATAAAAAACAAGGATATTGTACATTAAAAGTATATGTTAACCTAACACCTCTAAAAATTAGGAAGTTTCACTTGGTATATTTAAAAGACAAAACATTAGTTATAAATATGAAATTAATGAAAGTTCTTTAAGTAACTTAGATAATCATTACTTAATATTCTATGAAGAATTTAGAATTTTTTTTTCTTCACATATATAATGCATAGATGATGTTGCATAGATGAGAGACTCAATGACTCGATGTTTTATGGAAGTAAATGACAATCTTTATATAACATATGTCATCATAACTACAGAGAATCCAATATCCTCCATCAGAGCATTTAATGTTTTCCTTACATATTTTTGAAATATGGAGGTCCAATAAATGATAACTTTTGAATAAACTAACATAAACATAAGTATAAGCACATCACATACTAAGTGTTGCAATATCATCTAATTATTATTTAAAACTAACATATCCTAAAGATAAGACTTTTTTAGCTCACTTACTAATTCACTTTTGAAATTCTAAAATTCTTTCTCATTCTGTAATTGAAAATTCACAATTAAAAAATACATTTTAAAAAAATAAATCTATAATAGATTTTTTTTATTTTAAAAATAAAATTGAAAAAACAAAATTTCATTCTTGAAGAAACAGTATTGGAATAAAAAAAATACATTTTAAAAAAAAATCCAAAAAATAAAATGTGAAAAAAGAGATTTCGAAATTCAAAAAAGTACTTAAAGAAACTCAAATCCAAAAATGTATTCTGGATTATCAAAACTAAAATATATTTTGAGTTGTAACTCACGTCTATTTAAAAACTAAAAAAAATATTTTGATAATTTCGCATAAGATATTGGATGCATATATAAATTTATTGGGTGGAAGAAGCAATTGTGACTAAATAGATTGAGCCCATAAAAGTTGGTCAGAATTGCCCACAAACACATGGCAAATTGTTCCTGCACCTCCATACTTCCTTCTTATATCTCTATATTTTTTTTTATAATTTCAACCCTATCCTTATGACTATTTTAGTGGAGAGTTTGATGACTTTTTCTTTCTTTTCAAGTGGTCTTAGTTGGGTGTGGTCACTGATGTTATTAGGTGATTGTTGGTAAGTTGGTGGTTGAAATAAGTTTTGTAATTGTTATTTTTTGTTTGTTCATTTTTTTAACTTTTTTTTATATCAAATTGTAAAATTCATAACACCCATTACTATAATATGTATTCTAATAATTCCAAATCCAAAAAATACACTAAGGATGGTACATTTCAAAATATATTTTAAAATTATATTCTATATTGTACAATATGGAAGATATATATTTTCAGATTGTACAAACTGAAATACATATTATAGTAAGAGATATTACAAATTGTACAAAATTATTACCTTATGAATTTTGTAATCCTTGATGATTTAAAAAAAAAATATTTTAGATTTTAAAATTTGGAAGGTATTGAGAGGTATAAATAGAAAAAAATAACATTTCCAGATGTAGAATCCAAAAAAATGGTCTTTCCGAATGACCTATTGGGTGTCTAAAAAAGTTATAGAGGTGCATGAAGAACAACCCAAACACATTACTAAAAAAACATGTTTCTTCTAACACAAACTATTAAGTATCAAGCAACACATCTGATATTTCACAAAACCATGACTCTGACACACATTTTCATTCCTTCCCTAAGGGCTTGTTTGCTTCCAGGGGTGGTCCTGTTGTCGACGACGGAAGTCACAACACCACCCCATTTGGATCCATGAATTGTTGCGGGTGAGGATGGAAGGAAAGAGAAATGAGAGTGAATTTCGGTTCTCTCCAAAGATGAAGAGAAAGTTTAGCTGAGGAGAGGGAGTGCCACGTCATTCATAGTAAGTTACTTTGGTGCCCTTGCTTTTGTGTTGAACAGTGCCCCTGCATGCATGCCACATGAAAGCATCAGATTCCTAACTTGGCTCAGGAATCGTTTGACCGTGTGAAAGTGTGAAAGGTGAGTGAATGCAGTGGGTGAGGTAGGTGGGTGTGGAATGAAGCTGGCTATATAAAACGAAACATGAAGGTGGTTCCTCCATTCACAAAAAAGCAAAGAAAGCGAGCCATTAGAGAGTGTAGTGTAGTGTGGTTGGAGAGATTTGTAAGCCATCATAGTTTGTGGTAGGGGCTTGAGTTACGTATAGCTTGTTCATCTCACGTCCTGGGTTCATCTCTGTGGTTCATCTGGGTTCATCTGTGGGTTCCTCTGAGGTGAGACCATGTCTTTGAATGGTGCTTAATCAATTATGGCTAAATTAGAACTGGTCACATAATCGATTATGGTGAAGATAATCGATTAAGCAAAGTTAGTAATCGATTATTTGTAAAAATTTCAACCCATAATCGATTATCTGAAGTGTGGAAAAAGGGTCATAATCGATTATTTATTGTCATAATCGATTATGCTTGATTTTTGCCTACTAACATAATCGATTATCCATGGATAATCGATTATCCTATGTATATAACTGAAGGGATAATCGATTATGTTCTAAATTTTTTGAAATACTGTGTTTCTTATTTTGTTTTATGTGGTTTTCAAGCACTCGTGGTGGTGTGTTCTTCATCCTATCAGTCATCCTATTGTGTTGTTCTTGCTTATCTTCAGGTTTTTAAATTTTTTATGTAAAGTTATTTTTTTTATTTCTGTTTTATATTTATGTTTGAATGATTATGGTTTTGTAATATAATTTGTTTAGAATTTAGTTTAGTTAATTATGTTAAGGAGTTAGTAAATTAATGTTGATTGTAATATAATTTGTTTAGACTTTAGTTTAGTTAATTATGTTAAGGAGTTAGTAAATTAATTTCTTTATTTGATTTATTGTTTTAATTTTTGTAGATAGTTATAATTTTTATAAGATTTAAGAAAAATATTTATTTGTATGAAATGACATAATGGAAACAAAAATTTGTAAAGTTTAAGTTTTTGATTATAGTAAACATAAATTATTAATGTTATAATTAAATCAAATAAAAAAATGTTGTAGTGATTAAAGAAAACTGAAAAAGTTTAGTTAAATATTGTTTATAAGAGAATAGATTTATTTATTTTAAATGATTGGACAAAAATTATTAATGTTATCATTAAAAACATTAAAAAAAATGTTTTAGTTATTTTTGTTATAAGATTTAATTGTTTATAAGAAAAAAATTAA
>Ga0123342_1002392_pt1 | contig 31168 bp, 16 predicted proteins | sample Turbeawhitnodule_FD_89960 | JGI IMG/M metagenome (GOLD analysis project Ga0123342, IMG submission 89960) | Root nodule microbial communities of legume samples collected from Mexico - Turtle bean Mexico white nodule | ecosystem: Host-associated > Plants > Roots > Nodule | place: Mexico: Nepantla... | reverse complement strand
TAGTGATATGAAACGAAAATACCTTTTTGTATATTCAGAAGACTCAAAAGGGACCTCCAAACAACTCACTTTGATGAATACTTGGCCTCAAGCAAGTGATGAAAGTGAAAGCACAAAAAATTCTCAAAGACTCAAATCTCTCCAAAAAGCAATTTACTTTAAATTCGTTCAAGTTTTGAAAACAAGTATGTATGTGTGTAGTGAAGAGATATTCAAATAAGAAACAAACACTCATTTTATAGATTTAAAACAGAAACATAATTCAAAACAAATTTCAGTTATGTTAAGAAAAACAACAGGTTAAAAGAGAAAATAATTGGTTGATTTTTCGAAAACCACTTAGTTAGTTTCAATGAGATTTTTAATAAAATGAAAAAGTTGAAACTGAAAATTTGGAAACAAACTAACTCAAAATAGTATTTAGAAATAAACTCATCAAAGAAAATTTAACAAATTGTTTCTTCAATTAATCAATTGAAAAAATAATTCTTACTAGGTAAGAAGAAAAACAATTTCAATCAATTGAAAAAGTTGCATAATTTCAGGAAACAAAATTTTAATCATTTCGAAGCATTTTTAATTGATTGAAAAAACCTTTTAGTTATTTAAAAATAGTTTAACTAAGTGAAAAAAGTTTTGTGCTTGGACCCTTCATCATATACTTGAGGTAGTATATAGATCAAGACACAAACACTAGACAAAGCTACCTATGCTCTTATGAGGTTGCAAGTCTTCTCTTCAAGACTATGTCTTCATCAAACACATTTAGTTGAGTAGCTTGAGATATTAACACATGTAATATATTTTACTACTCAATCTAACAATTTTTTTCCAAATATTTTTATGTAATTCAATATCAATATATGGTATTTGATGTTGAAAAGACTACATGTTAACTATTGTAACTTATAGTTAGGATTGAGAATGAAAAATGATAAACTTTGATGTCAAGTACTTGACTTAAATGTATAGTTTTTACTTACATATTTTATTTGAAAATGATGTGTAAATTGATCAATTGTATTGACAATATCCTAAGATGTGTGGTACCTATATTTTTTACATTGAAATAGGAACTCTTATGCTTAAATGGTGAATTAATTAAGTTTGGTATCAATTAAATTTGAATTGTAAATCTATGATAAAATTCATTATGTTTAATATTTATTTGTATAACAAAGTAATCTTAAGTGTTTTTGTATGCTAAAAACTAGATATATGAGATTAATCCCATTTATTTGCATGTAGGGGCACTAGAAGAAAATCATTAAATAAAAAATAATTTTAGAGATAAAAAATAATTAGTTGATATATTGACTAAATTAGATGTTATTTTAAAGACTAAAAAAAATATTGGTTTAGGGTTTAATAGTATCTAATTTTTTTAGTCTCTTAAATAGTATCTATTTAGTTAATATAGCAACTAATTATTTTTTTGTCTCTAAAATAACACTAAGACTCCTAAAACACTAAGAACATAAGACTCGGTAAAAAGACACAAAATAATTCAAAAGCAGAATTTAAAGTGCTTAATGAGTAAAAAACGAAATTGTAAATGACAAGGAATTTAAAGACTGAATTGAAAGGTGTTGAAATGTAAAGCAGAATTTAAATTGCTTAAAGATAAAAGAAAAATTAAAATGTGTTGGAATTTAAAGGCAGAAATCTACTCAAAAGCAATTAAGCACAAAACAACCATGCTTTGAATACCACATGATGTGAGTTGATTTTAGGATCGCACATTTTAGAGGTTGCACTTTGTTTAAGATTTTTTTGAATTAGCAATTATGGTGATAAACTCAAAGAAGATTGCCTCACAAACTTAACCAAGTAATTAAGTAAGTGTGAAGTTTCTCTTCTAGAGAGCAAAAGAGAAAACACAATTATATGGTAATGATGATGAGGTGCGGAATTTTAAGACAACAAAAGGTAGAAATGGCAAAGATGACCAAATGGAGAAGAACATTAAAGAACATGAAATGGAAAGGAATAATGACGTAAATAAAGACGAAAAAGATAAAGAGTAAGAAAAGCTTATGGATGATGGAGGGGTGGTCACGCCACTTGGAGTGGTGGAAGACTCCAAGATAAGTGGTGAGAAGCCGCCAGTTGAGGTGCATTACACTCAAGATAAGACCCAAGAACAATTTAGGAGACAAACCTCACTAATCACTCAAGCAGAGTTTCTGTTCTATATTCAAATTCAATGTGTAAATTACATAAGGCAAGATACCCTTTATATAGGAGAGAGTGACTTGGGGAGCAAGAGTGAAAGGGGTAGGGGTGTCATTTGTGAGAAACCTTCTAGAAGGTAGGTCAAAAAACCCTAAACCTAGGTGTACTTGTCATGAAAGGTGGGTTTGACACAAGCCCAATTTATGCTAAGGACACCCCCAATTTATGCTAAGTGAACCCTACTCTTATTCTTCTATTTAGACCCCCAAAGTGAGCCCAATTTATTTACATAAACTTGTCTTGTGAAAAGACTAGAAGGAGAACATCTAATATTATGGTTTATGTCTGATTCTTCTTCTACTAAGGCTCTCTTGAGGTTGGTGGGGGCTGGTCTTGTATGCTGAGATGACTGGCCTAATTGTGAAGTGTTTGTTATGTCCTTAGTCATCTACTTGTCAAGGTTTGTATCAGGGTGATTATGAAGAACATATTGTTGTAGTTTACAATCAATTGTGACCCCTTAGATTGTTATGCTCTTAAATAGAAAATGTTATATCATATTGATTATAACTTTTGACCTAGTGGTAATTGTTCGATCCAATAATTGATATCAAATCCAAAGTTACAAGTTTGATTCCCAACGAAGAAATTATTGGGTGAAAGATTATTGAAGGTAGATAAATTATCTCACAACGAAGACCAAGTCACAATTGAATTATGATGTTTAAGTTATTATATTCTTAAGTATACTTACTCACTATCAACTATAATTTTTGATATAACAATAAATACGCGATCCAATCCATATTAGAAAAAAAAATCATAAAACATGTGTATCCAATTATCTTTTTGATGATCTCATATTTTAAGGTATAGATAATATGTATATCATTACATTACTTTCATAAAAATATGACTCAATTTATAATTAATTTTTCTTTAAGTCAAATATCCATCAGCCAAACATCATAAACAAGGTAAAAAGAATGATTTAATAAACACAAGATTAGTTATTACAGTTTTATCAATGTTTCGATATATGATTACAAGTCACCAAACATTGAGTAGAATTTGGATGCAAAATATTGAATTGTATGCAAATTTTGAACTTGTTTTCATTTTTTTTTTTTGAACTTTTAATAATCATGGAAATATGTATGTTATTTATTTTATTTATTTATTATATTATTTTCCTTAATAACTTAAGTTCAAGTGAAAAATGATTGTAAGAGATCAAATTCTGACACATATTTATAGTTTTAAAATTCATACAAACATTGTAAATCTATTAACCAATTATAACACACTTAACTCGTCACAAAAGAGAGAAAGAGCCAAAAAAATTAAATTAGTTAGTTAAGGACAAAATAATAAGAAAAATTGTGTGATGAAAATTCATTTCAACGCAATTCTGTCACTAATGTTTTTATAATAAAATTCAATTACTTCATTGTCAGATTTCTTCTGTCGCCAAAATCTATTTTATTTTCTTCACATTGAAATGATTCATTGAAAAAACCATACTGATCAAACTTGAAATGAGAAGCTTAAAGCTTAACCAAATACCAAATTAAACTTTCAATGTTAGTATTAAATAAACTGATGATGTGGAATTAGTGTGAGAGTAATGAGTAATATTTCAACTTTATTTCACACATTTTTTGTCATCAATATATAGGTAACAAATTTCTCATCCAAATTAAATAATCCTATGATCTGTTAATTAAGTTTACGACATATACACATAAAATTTAAAGCTTAATTTTTTTAAAATATTAATTGACACTACACATACTGTACAAATGTAAATCACTAATGAGAACTACGAAAAGAAAAGTAATTACTGATGCATTAAACATATAAACAACTACATTTATTGACGTTCATATAAAATTGTTTAATAATAAAAGAATAAATAATAGTGTTTGCTTGAAAAACACTTTATGCATTTGAACACGTTTAAAAAAAAGAATAATACCGACACTGCATGAACAATGAAGTCCAGTGTTCACACATGACTGATTACCATGAAAGAATTATGATCAGGTCAAAGAAATTTGATCGAGACGTGAAAATAACTGCTAAGATATGGTGTGAAGACTGAAACAGTAAGCTTTTCTTCTACGAAACAACAATTGTGACTACTTTTTGTACAGTCCATTGAACTAACATGAATGTGTTTTGAGTTGAAATAAGTTAGTTTTCTTTTCCATCTTGAATTTTTTTTTTTTTTCTTTTTTAGCCAAACGAAACTCAAATATTAACTTTACATAAGCTAATTATTAGGTTTTATTGGGAGAAAATTAGCATATATATTGTTTTCGAACGGGTGTTGGGATCTAGAGAACGATTGTTCTGCTCCTCCTTTCGATCGGTTGTTGTCACTCTCAACTTTCTGCTTCGCTTTCCTCTTTTCGATCGTCTGGTCTCATAGGCTGGGATGGTACCTTCAGAAGACACTCCGACGATCAAGTTAGTCAGGGTGTCGGCACTCGGTTATCAGAGTACTGTAGATAATGACGTACCTGATTCTTGAAATCTATGATATTTATATATATTACCTTAATGGGCATTCGTTGGTGGGCCGGATAAGGAGGTTGACTCATAGTTGTGCTAAACGGCTCTTAATTATGCATTAACCATGTTGACTTGGTCAACCCATGACTCATCGTCGTGGGTGGTCGGCCATGTGTTATCATGTGACCTTCTTATCATGGTTGAGTGGTCGAGTGACTCGAGTTCCTTACCGATTCACCGAGTGGTTTGGTCGTGTATATGTTAGGTGCATGAACTTGGTTGAGTCTTCGTGTCATTGCATCCATTCTTGATCTTTTTCATTTCATGGGATTCCCTAACGTTCTTCAAATGGTCTCACTTTTTCACGTTTTATGCCGTGTCATTATCATGGAAGCAAACTAGCTCCTATAATGCTCTCCAGGACTTTTAGCAGAAAAGAAACGAAAGTTACATTCCTTTTTCTTTTTCTGGTGCAAAGGAAACTTGAAATGTTTTTTCGTTCGTTACTAACTTACTGTATATTTCTCACATTTTATTAAGTTAGATACTAATCTTATTTATGACAGTGTAATGAATGCTTATTCAATGCACACAATACAACTTTTGAGCATGTAAATACAAAATATCTAATCATTATATGAACACGTCAAGTTGAAATGAATAAATAAGAAAGTAAATACAATAAATTAGCTACTGTGTTCATAAAAACAAAAAGTACATTTAGCCACTTTCTTAGACCAAGATACCATCAAGAATACTTTTTTTTATCTATTTTGTACTTTAGTAGATCTTGATTTTAGAAGATAATATAAAATTATAATTTTTTCTATAGTAGTCAAACGGCAAGTAGAGTAACTGAAACAACTTATTGTATGCAGTTCATCTCCAACTATTTTGACCACTGTGAAACCACCTCCACTTCTATACATTCCTCTACCACCTCCTCCTTGTCCTCCCCATTAACGCATTGTTCTCCCAATCATCGTGTAACTACGTCTACAATCTCTTTTAATTTGATAGCTAGGGCAATTCATTTAAATTATCTCACTTGCAAATTCCATTACACACAATTGTCAAAAGTTTTCATTATTTTATTATTATAGTATATATCATCATAATATTTATTCTCGTTGTAACATTATTTTATGTTTTCTTTAAAAAAATAATAAAACTTATAAGGTTAAAGCAACTCTTTCATAAATAACAATTAATTATTTTTTGTCTTTAAAATTGATTTTTATTTAATAATTTTTTTAGTAATGAAGGTATGTAATATAATTTATAATAATGATCATAAATAAGTAAAAAAAATTATTTAATAAATAATAAATATTGATATAACAAAATTATGAATTTGAACTTTTCTATATCAATGAACTTGTGTCATTTGATAATGAGGTCAATAAATAAATTTAAAAATACAAAAATTAAAGATTTAATATTATTAATTATAAATTTAGGAAACTAATGGGTTCAATCACTCCCTCATCTCAATGCAGATCATCCCATGTGTCTACTCGTAGACATACATGTGAAATGTAAGATTAATACATTTTTGGTTCTTTTCTTTTATCTGCAATGAACTAATTACATTAAACAAAATGGGACAATTAAGAAATTTCTTAACCCATATATACAAAAAGACTAGATGTCTTTAGGCCAAAACTCATTACAACCTAGCAACATATCATATCAAAAACCTATATGCAGTCTGTGATGAAATGACTTAAAAAAAAACCTAACTAGAAGCTTAAAACCTCATATAATGATGCAACAACTAACAAAAAAGACCAAAATCACCAACTACCTAGAGAACCTAGTTTCCTTGGTAGTTTACAGTTGTGGCTATTGAATAAGATGCTTTGATGCCTCTAAATATTTGTGGAAAGCTTGAAAACCATGTTGCCATGTGTGTGTGTTATCTAGTAGTTTTTGACTTGTTAATTCAGTTCATGTATTGATCCAAGCTCACTTGATTCTTTATCCCTTTGAAAAGAAGTGTTTTCTAAAAAGTTGTGAAATTTCAACCTGTTGAATTGTCAAAACAACCTGTTGTTTAACACTTAGTGGTTTTCAAAATGATTTGGAAAAACTTTGCTTTGTTTTGTCTTTTCTGTCACACTGAAACAATCGATTATTATTTCTAAAAAGCTGTGAAATTTTAACTTGTTGAATTGTCGAAACAACATGTTGTTTTTATAAAATCCTTAACAGAAAATTGATTTCAATCTGTTGTTTTGGAAAACAATCTATTGTTTTTATAACAGAATTCTCTTAAGAGTTTGAATTTATTTTTAAATGATTCCAACTGCTTTTAATTAATGATCTAACAACTTTGACCAGTTGCTTCTTGAGTTTATATAAAGGTTGTTTGACATTCTTTTCAAGACTCTAAGAAAAAAATATTATTAAAAACGTTTTTCAAGAGATCAAGAGCTTTGGATCATCACTTGTGTGTGGAATATGATTGGATGTTTGTATACTTCTATAGTATAGCTTTGTAAAGCTCAGGTGTATCCTATTTTCTTCTCTTTGAACATTGTATTACTGTGTGTTCTTGTATAAGACAATTTCAGAAAAGTGTTTATGAAAATTGTGGTGTTGTCAGGGAGTGGTGTGTGTTCTTGAGGGGTTCAAGATCATCACTCTTGGTGTGTGTTTTGTAATCTAGGTTTGATTACATAGTGAATTATCAGTGATTAGTTGAGGACTAGATGTAGCTCTTGGTTAAGAGTGAACTAGTATAAATCTCTTTGTGTGATTCTCTCTATCCCTTCTCTTATACATTGTCTTTAACATTGTTATATATTTTGCTGCTATAAACAACTTGTTGTTTCAAAAAAAAAAACTGGTTGAATTTTTGTAAAGAACATTAAAATTGAACTTTTATCTAGTTGAACAGAAAATCAATTGGTTGATTTTTCAAAACTTTTCACTCTACTTCCAAACTTTGTGAAAATTTTATGAAAACAATTCATCCCCTCTTGTTTAGGGCACTAATTCTAACAATGGCAACCAAAACCCAGGAAGCACTACGCTTCAATATGCTATGCGTTCCAGATGCACCATTATAAATCTGTAGTTGCAAAAGTGCAATAGCTCAAGACCCAAAAGTACTGACAACATCAACCCTTTGACCTCACCAACAGAATCCAAAAGCATGCTTGTGTTAGAAACCAACATGAAATGTTGTTCTCTAGAAAGCAAACTCCACAACAGATACAAACTTCAAAGTGTCAATTGCTAGAAAAACCTCCAAGAAGACACTATAAGGCATGTCGAATAGCCTTCCAAAAGTCTCCACATCAGTTGTAGTCTTCCTTTTATCAGTTCCTCCATAAAACTTCACCAAGAGAATATGAAAAAAAAAATACAAGAACCTTTGAAGGAAGAAGCCCAAAATCAGGCCCAACTACTAGGTCCATGGCTAGGAAAATACAAGAAGACTGGGATTCTGCTACTGATGGCAAAGAAACCCTCTTATACATGTTCAAAAATGCCATAAACCTAGTGTAGAATTGTAGAGTAGAATTTATTTTCTTGTCAAAAGTAGAATAGGAATTTTACTTGTAATTTTTCTTAATTGTAATTAGGGTTGGATTTAGGCATATAAAAACCAACCTAGGTTAAATTAGGGTTTCTAGATGACTCATAATTAACCTAGGTCGGTCATTTAGACCTAAATTAGTCACATGAAGAGGCACCATTTCAAACCCATTACATTTGAAATTTCCCACATATTTTTGTATTGAATGGTCAGACCTCTAGGCTATATAAAGAGGTGTTTGGCTCATGAAAATTCAAGATCAATATATGAGTGAATTGTTGTCAAGTTTGCATGCTTTCTTACTCCTTTGTCTAGACCTCTGTGGGATAGACACCCTGATCTTCTTCTTCACCTCTCCAAGTGATATGGCCCAACCAATCACTCTCCCTACCTCTCATCCACCTTCAAGGAAACCATAACTCCATTGGAGTCATCCTTATACGCTTCCTCCATCAAGCTTCCGCACAAGTTCATCAAAAATCCAAGAAACCCATTCGGAATGAAGGCTACACCATCATTTGGTATCAGACCCTTGTTCTTTAAGAGATAAGTGTCTTCTCTTCATTTTATTTTTGTGTGTTCTTCATTTCCGTGTTGTTCATCAATTATTTCTGAATTGTCTTGCTATTTTAATTTCAATTTCATGTTATGTTGTTGTTTTTAAAATTCTATTCGGTTTAAATTGTTCAATTGTTCTTGAACATTCCATTTTACATTTTATAGGTTTCTATTTGATTATGTTGTTTTGTTTTTTTTATTATTATTTTAATTGAGTCTTCTTGATATTTCAATCGGTTAAATTGTTTGTGTTTGAGCCATTTTAATTTTTGGAATTCATTCAAGTATTGTCAATGTCATGTTCATCCAGAATTGTCATCAATTATATGTAGTACTTTTGTTGTTAATTTTGGTTGCTTGATTTTAATTTGAGTACAAGTTATATTATGAATTCGAGCTTTGGTGCCTTTTAATTTTTCTAGATTTGAGTTCATACTTGTTGTTAGTTCCATACAAGTTCATTTTCCATTCAATTCAATTATGTTTTTGAAGTTTCTAATGCTATTTTTAATTCCAGTATAGGTTTTCCTCTGTTTTACAATTTCTGTGCTGGCTGAAAATGTTTATCAAAATTAATTATGCTGGTGAAAAAGTTTGTAATTATGGATTTGAGCAGTTTGATATGTTAAGAAAAAGTAAAAAAAAAAAGTATATCAAAATTCAAAATATAAAAATAAATGGTAAATGAAAAATGGATCGAGTGCAAAAAAATCTGACTGTGGAAAATTTGAATCGATAGTGAATTTGAAGCAATTATTACAATTATTTGGCGCATTTATTTGTGAAATTCCAGAACCTACATTGAGCTTTAACATTGAAGTTTTTGTGGTTAAAATTTCAAATTCAAATTTGGAGTAATCTGTCCAACATAAATTCTGCAAGTTAAAAGAAAATTTACACAAAAATTATGTAGTGTTGTTTTGGTTTTATTCATCTTTTCTAATTCCATTTACTAGGATTCCATTTTGTGTTCTATCTTTTCTTGAGAACTTTAATTTCTTGTTTTTCAATTTCTTGGTCACTCTTTTAAGTCATGTCAATTACCAATTCCATTTGAAGTAGTCCTTAATTTTAATTTTGATTTTGTTGCTTTGAAATTTTTTTACCTCTTTTGGTGGAAGTAATCTATTGTGCTTTGGTGAGTTGTGGAGCTGAAAATTTTTGGTGCAAGCTACATCACTATAGAGTTAAAAACCAAATATCTAAGGTTGAATATCCTAAAGAGGCAAATCAAGGGACAACACCAAACTCAAACAAAAATATACACAAAATACCAAAAGGAGTTACAAGTGAAGAAGTGCATAGAATAGGCCTTTAATTTTTTGTACATAAAAAAAATTGTTGACCTAATTTTCTTTGTAGTTCATTGAGTTGTATTTTGCAGACTTTGATTAATTAGTGGATTAAATTCATCTTAGTCGGTGAGTGTGTCTTCAAGGTTCAAAGTGCCAAGAAGCCTCACCTTAGAAAATGCCTAGTTTAAAAGCTTTCTAGTTAGCAATTTCTTTCAAGTGTTTTATTGCTTTGCATTTTTTCTTGCATAAAATTTTGTTTTCATCTTTGATTGTGCTCTAAGTAAATTTCTTAGAGAAAGGTTTGTGAAAGTATTGTGGGATAGTATCTAGCAAGGAAAGACTTGGTATTTAAGATATCCTAATGATCCACCTTCCTTTCCTGGGAAATTACCTACTTCACTCCACCTATCTTTCTTTTTGGAAATTACTTTTATCACATAACTCTAAACATGTCTACTTATTCTTCAAGTCATAATGAAAGTGATAGAAAATCCACAAAATCTCTTTTGAAACAATTGGCTAGAGATTTTCAATCACTATCACTTAGACAATTGCAACATGAGGCTCAAATTTTGGAAGACAAAAAACAAAGAGAGGTCCATCTTGCAATCTTAGAAGAAGAGTGAAGATTGTTAGAGAAAAATATTAATACATTAGAAAATTAAAAAAAAAATCACATGCATCTAGTTGTAGGTTAACTGACTCATAAGCTGAGGGGAGTCTGAGAGTTGATGAATATTATAAACCTCCACCTAGAAGAATTAGAACAGAAAGCCCAAAAGAGACTAGGGTAGACTTACCTCATTTTTATGGAAAGGAAAATGCTGAAACATACCTAGATTGGGAATTGAAAGTATAATAACTTTTTGTTTGGCATCATGTTAGTGAAGAGAGAAAAGTACCCCTAGCCACTTTAAGCTTTCAAGGAAATGCTATGTATTGATGGACAGTCATAGAGAGAGATAGGCGCCTCACAAGAACCCTCCCATAGAATATTGGAATGACCTTAGGGGAGCCTTGAGACGCCACCATATTTCTTCTTACAACAATAGAGAGTTGATGGACAAGCTCCAAAGACTCCAACAAAAAGAACATGAGTGTAGAGGAGTATAGGCAAAAGATGGAACTTTACATGATGAGAGCCTCTATTAGGGAGGAAGAACCCACCACCATAGCTAGGTTCCTCAGTGGTCTCAATCTTGAGATAAGAGATAAACTGGAACCCTTGCCTTATATGGACTTGAATGACTTAATCCAACTTTGCATAAAAGTTGAGCAACAAATTTTGAGAAAAGGGCCAAGTCGCAAGGAGAGTTCTTACTCTAACTCTTATCCCAAGAAAGAGTATAAAAGAGAAAGGGATGATAGTTTCTTAAAAGATAAATCTAAAGAAACTCCCAAAAATATAGAAAAAGATGTGTTTATCCCACAAACCCACAGTAGAGACATTCAATGCTTTAAGTGTCTTGGTAGAGGTCATATAGCATCCCAATGCCCAAATATGATAACCATGATCTTAAGAGGGAGGGATGAGTATAGCAGCCAAGATGATGAGTTTAGAGGGGAAGAAGAAAAGGAAAATAGCGAGGGGGCATATCCATGTGAAGGGGAATTAATGATGATTAGAAGAACCCTCGACAATCAACCTAGTATGAACCATGAAACACAAAGAGATAACATCTTTCACACAAGATGTAAAGTTTTAGAAAACATTTGTTCTCTCATTGTGGATAGTGGATCTTGTTGCAATTGTTGTAGCACTAGGATGGTTGAAACGCTTGATCTCTAAGTAATACCTCATCCAAAACCTTACAGACAAACTGCATACCAGACAACAAATAAATAAACCTGCTACTGCAAATACATTTACAAATAACAAGCACATAATAAGGCAAAACTTCCAAACAAATATGGAAATATAATAACACAATATGAGACAGAGAGACTCATTTCACATATTTCAAACACTGAATAGGGCAGAGCATCCAAATTTGATAGGGAGAACAAAACAAAAGATGATCAACTTTTCATACAAGTTCATGCCTTCAATTATGTCATATGGAAGATTTCCTTAATGTCTACCTTACCTTATTTAAGCACCACCTTATTCCTGTGATCCCACATGGTCCATATACATGCAATCCACACACCCTTCCATACCTTGTTTTGCTTTGAGTTGCATTGGAGGAGATAGAACTATTGGAAATGGGACTTATGGTCATGGTGTTGAACAAGCCTGATACCCACCCAACTACAACAAAGGTTCCAAACAACATGAGCAATTTTGCATGTAAAGAAAATGTGTTGATCGTTTCCTCCCCTCTGTAAATAATAGACATTTAGTTGAGTGTAGATTAATTCTTCTCCTGACCAAATTATCCCTTGTTGGGACCTAACATAATAAGACTCTCCATGCAAAGGTTTGGGTATTTGGAGATGCCTTAACAACTCACAAATAATTTAGGATGGGACATTCCACAAAGATTCTATTATAATGCAACAATGCACATATGCAGATTTAACAAAATATTGATCATCCTCTTCACCTTTCCATTTCCAACAGTCATGATAACTCCTGTGTAATTGAACTAAATTGATTTCATTAATCAACTGGTTAAGAAGTACCTTTTCCTACTCAAACCTTTCCCTCCTTCATCCTAGTCTCCACTCCCACCCCCATGGTGTTCCACTCACCTAGTTGTTGAGCCTAATCTAGTCATCATATAGTACATAAAATCTCACTTCACTGAGTCATAAGCTTTTTTCGTACTCTACCTTGAAAATAATTCATTTTTTCTTCTCCCTTCTTAATTCCTCCACCACTTCATTTGCCACTAAAATAATGTCTAGCAAACCCCTATCCTTTTAAAAAAGTAGTTTGAGATTTATCTATAACTTTGGGCAACATTTGTTTTATTCTATTAGCCAACAAATTAAAGATTATTGTGTACATTGCCCCAACCAGAGAGATAGGCCTATATTGTTCCAAATTTATCAGGTCATTTACTTTAGGCACAAGTGTTATGAAAGAGACATTATAACCCCTAAGAAACTTCCCATAAACTTCAAAACATTGTATAACTTGAAGCATCTCTAGTTTAATAATTTCCCATTTGTATTTAATGAAGTTAAAATTAAATCCATCTGACCTTAGACTTTTTAATCCTTCACCATCTCAAATTGTTGCCTTGATTTCTTCTTCAGTGATTTTAGAGGTCAGCAAAATATTATCCTCTAAATCAAGAGATTTAAATTCTACATTTTCTAACCACATACTACAATAATTTGTTAAGAAAAGACTACAATAATTTGTTATTTAAATCTAGATTGGAACATATTCTTTATTACTCTCTTAATCACCTCATAACTCCAACTTCCATCTACCTACATCCCTTTAATTTGATTCCTAGTTCTTCTCCATATGATTAAAGAATGGTAACTTAGAATTTGTATCTTTCAATCTTAACCAATTTGCTCTTACTTTTTGTTTAGATGGAGTTCTTTTTAGCATTTAATATTTTCAATTGAATAAACAAATCCCTTCTTTTTGGTTCTCAACTCCCCATTCAAATCACAATGTTCATCCATCTTATCCAAATCTTCAATTTGTCTAACAAGACCTACCTTTGCTACACTAGTATATCCGAAAACTTCTTTGTTCCATTTCTTAAGATTCATTTTCAAAATTTTCAACTTATCTTTAAGATTCACCAATCCATCACCATAGATGGAGTAAGAGTTCCACAAATTCCTGACCAACTCTATAAACCCATCACTTGGAAGCCATACATCTAGATACCTAAATCTAGTACGGATTATTTTAAGACAATTGTACAATGATCACACCTCCCTAAGTAAAATATATTGTATACACACCACATGTTACAATTTTTAGATTGCTTAAGTTACGTTATCTCTCTCCACATTTGTTGTTTGATATCCAGGACACAAGATGAGTACATGTTAACAACACCTACTCGGACTTTGTGTGTACTAAACTCTCCCAAAACTGCTATGAACCCATTACATATAGTAGATTTTTCACAATTAAACACATTTTGGTTCTTGGGTTATTGAATTGGTTTTCTCAATTTTGTTAATAATTACATCAGAGTTACTACGTTATTTTTTCTAAATACAAAATAAATTAACTTATTGTTATCAGTTTTGCATGAATCCTTAAAAAGAGAAAACGTGTTTGTTAAAAATTAGAATGGAATAAAAATATATAATTTAAGAAAAACTAAAACGGTAACAAAATAAATAGAATAAGGACAAATCTCCTAGAGGAATAAATATAAAACCTCACATTGATTCTCAAGAGAGTTTTCATAATGAGAAAGAAAATACGATTAATGTTAAACTTTATGGATTTAGATTATTCTTGCTAGGTGCATTAATTAGCTTGTTATATTTTTATTATAAATCTAAAACTAGAAAATGTATAAATAATTCAAATAATGATTACGTTTGCGTGTTTTCGAATTTATGGTCTAAAACTGCATAGTATATACGCGTGTTTAGATATAAATAATTTAATTTAATACTACTTATTTTATATATTTATCTTGCTATTGAATTGATTATAGATTTTATTAATATAAACTGAAACGTATCTTACCAAGCTTTAGGAAGACACTGATTTTATTTATGAAACTCTTGACGGCGTAGAGGGTCCTCATAAATCATTGCTCCTTAGACGAATCATGTGCTTGCTCCTGATTTAGCAAGAAAATATACATAAAAGATTTTTTTTTTTACATAAAAGAAATATTTTTTTTAGAACAATAAAATATTTTAAAAAATGCAACTGAGTTTCATAAATGTTATTGTAAATACTTCGTAAATCTACATGAAACACTGATTCCGTTACTAGTGACACATTGAAGATGGTAAATTTTGTTTCAAAAATGAAAGTCATAAGGTGATTTGATGGAACTATAAAATTATGGTTCTAAACTTTAGTATTCAACCTCTGTTTTCATCATGAGATTATTGCTCTATCTCTTGGTTTTCCAACAAAGCATTAATCATATTTAAACAAGGTTTAGATCTCAAGCTATAACTCGAATACTAAATAATATCAAAATATACATTATGTTAAAGTAATTGAACTAAGGCCTAACCAAGATAAAGAAACAGTAGTTCAAATAAATTCAATTATACACAAAAGAGGTCTATGTACTAAATATAGATAAAAGTATTAATAGAAAAATCAATTCATTATGATGTGGCAATAAATGACTTTATGGTGTTTCTTAGTCCAAAATAGCATATTTTAATTAATCACAAAATAGCATTTGATAGATTCTTGATATGCGACAGTGAGAAATTGTGGAGTGATGAAGGATCCTCCAATAATCTTAAAAGATTGAGACCATGTATAATAGCAATGACTTTTTGTTGCCAAAGAAGAAAGTTGTCATCATACAATTTTAGTGAGATTGGAGTAGAGAATGTATGAGGTGTGAAGGATGAAACGTCAGAAAATTTTTCGAGATCGTTAGCCGAAGGAAAAGAAAAGGTGGACATGAGTAAAGAGAGTTTTGTATACCATGTGAGTAAATAAGGCAAATGGAAAAAAGAGAAATCACAAAGAGAAAGACTTTAGAAAATAAACTGTATTCTCATTGTTGTTGAAATAGAAAGTATTTACAAGTATATATAAAAGATTTGTAACCAACTAGTGGTTACAGAGGAAAAGACTAGAAGTGATTAGTCATGTATCTAGAATTATCCCTTTAGAGAACTTGAATGATTTTTGTTCGATAGGTCTTTATGACATTTATATGATATGTTATTCTTTAGTATTATTGTTTCAGATACTATATTTCCAATAAGTTAAAAGGTTTATATTATATATAGTCAAAAGTAAAAAAAAAATTATTATCAAAGAACTTAAATATATATATATATATATATGATATAGACTTATTATCAATTTCAGCAAAATAAATAAATTATTTTATCTTATCAAAAATTCAAGTTGAAAAAAAAAATGTACTAAATGACATTTAATGTGTGATGATAATTTACTCTCATATCAAGAAATTTGAGAAGAAGTCATACAAACTTTCTAAGACATCTTTAACATCCTTCCAACTACTAGATTATTGTTAGAAAAATAATTGAAGAATACTTGGGATTTGGAAAGAATATGAAGAGCTAATGAAACTTAATGAATTAGATGTATTCTTAATGATGAAGATGAATTGATATAAAGATATGCTATTTTTTCTATATGTTTTTATTAAATGTGTCATTATTGACTTTTTTTCCATTGTTTGAAAAAGATATTATTATTTTATGTCACTAAGTTACTCTATAATGTTTTAAATAAATGGTTGTAGTAAAAGAAAATAAGAATTGGGAAGTTGTTTCAATTTCAAGAAAAAAAAAACACAATTTATTGGTTACTAATGGATTTTTATTACAAAGTTAAATGTAAATGGAAAGATACATTAATCGATTAGTTACCTAAGACTACACCAAACTGGTGGTATATATTAACATCGAAAAGTTGTTTTGATATGTAAGTTGTTTTGCAAAAGATCTTACTGGATTAGACTGGAACTTAGACCTTCAACATGTGGGTTTGTGGCTAGAGGTTTGGTTAGTATAAGTGGAGTTATGGTCAAAATATACATATATGGAAGATCATGATGTGGAAGCAATATTTGTTTATTTTTTTGCATTTAGCATCATGCTATTTTATTGTTATTGTAATGGGGTGAATGCTTTTTGATTGGGTTTGATTTGTGGTTTGGAAAGTTAATAGTATGTAGCACACAATTTTGATTAGTTTTTTATAATTCTAAGAGGTTTGAGAAAGTCTTTTCATATTAAGGTTGATACATCTCTCAAAAGTATATTATTTATATTCATTTTATTCTTTGTTGAAAACAACTAATTAGAAAATTAATTTTAATTAAAATTCCATAATTTATCTTGTAACAATTTGAGATTGAAAATTACATAAAATAAAATAAGGAAATCATAATGATATCATAATACAACAATATGTGAATTTGATAAATTTATGTATGGCCTAAAAAATCATCTGAGAAAAATTCAATAACAATGTCAAATAGATTTTGACAAGGTTAAGTTAATCACACCATATTGTAAGAAAATGTATAAAATGAATTCTTATAGTGTATTTAGATGACATTGTCGTTATTCACCCATCACTACAAGTGATAATCACATCGGACAAGTACAATACTTTAAGTAACACAATTTTCTCTCTTCTCTTTTTCGCCCCTATTATGTTTTCCCTTCTCAACTTCCTTTTTTTTTACCGTGAATCCCTGTGTTTTCTTTTGTTGGCATTAATCGTGTTTGTCGGTTACTAAACACGTCAATCATATAAATATTAGTTTGTTGTTAGCATTAAGTATAGAAGATGAGTTATATGTTTGTTTGTGATTACATTTAATGGTGGGATTATTTATATTTGGTTTAGTGTTGTGGTGGTGGTGATTGAAGTGATGATGAATTGATGGTCCCTAGAGTTAATGGTTGAGAAAAGATAGGTAAAAATTTGCAAAGTAGATAAAAATCAGATTATTTAGAAGTGGGTCCTGCAAACAGCTTTTGAGGTTGAGAAACGAAAAGGAAGGAAGAGTAAATGAAAAGTGAAAAAAAACGGAAAAGGAAAAAGCATACGTCTTCCATGTCACCCAAATTAATACGCATTCTTCCCCACCGCATGGTCCAGTGCAACTTTACCTTTACTATCTTAACCAGCATTGGGTAACTTAACCATAGCAGGCGGTGAGTTCCTAACCCAACCTCACACTGTTCCCTCGTGGTCCCCCCAATCCCCCTCTTTTTCAATGAGACTCAAATAAAAACTAAAAAAAAAGTGCTCTATTTATTATAATGATGATATAATTATAGTTCTTTTCACCCCCTGAGTATATAAATACATAGTTATATACATATATATCCACCTCTTCTCCTTCTATATATGACTCTATTCCCTCATAGGTCTATATATGTACAGGCTAAGCTAAACTAAACTAAATCCTTGCCTCTCTCTCTCTTTCTCTCTCAAAACTTCATCACCAAATTCAGAGCACAGCAGGAATAGCAGGCACACACCTTCGCTCCCACAGAGACATATATCCCCTCTCACTCTAGTTAGTTATCTAACGGTTTTCTATTCTCTCACTTTCTTCCCACTTTACCCTTTTTTTTCTCGCTTATGCCATCCCATTACTAGCACACCGCACCATTTTATTCAAACAAAACCAAAATGATAAGCTGGGCCGATTTGTACACCGTCTTGACGGCGGTCATTCCGCTCTACGTCGCCATGATCTTAGCGTACGGTTCTGTACGGTGGTGGAAGATATTCTCGCCGGACCAATGCTCCGGCATAAACCGCTTCGTCGCGATCTTCGCCGTTCCGCTTCTTTCCTTCCACTTCATCTCCACCAACAACCCTTACGCCATGAACTTCCGCTTCATCGCTGCCGACACGCTCCAGAAAATCATCATGCTTTTTGCGCTGGCAATCTGGACCAACTTCACCGCCAACGGGAGCTTGGAGTGGATGATTACCATTTTCTCCCTCTCTACATTGCCCAACACGCTAGTCATGGGAATCCCTCTTCTTATCGCCATGTACGGCGAATATTCCGGCAGCCTCATGGTCCAGGTCGTGGTGCTCCAGTGCATCATCTGGTACACGCTCCTCCTCTTCCTCTTCGAGTACCGCGGCGCCAAGCTCTTGATAATGGAACAGTTTCCCGAAACCGCTGCTTCCATAGTTTCCTTCAAGGTCGACTCCGACGTCGTTTCGCTCGACGGAAGGGATTTCCTCGAAACTGATGCTGAAGTAGGCGACGATGGGAAGCTCCACGTGACCGTTAGGAAATCCAATGCTTCTAGAAGGTCCTTCATGATGACCCCTCGCCCGTCTAACCTCACCGGTGCCGAGATTTACAGCCTCAGCTCCTCTCGTAACCCCACGCCACGTGGCTCCAACTTCAACCACGCGGATTTCTACTCCATGATGGGTTACGCGCCTAGGCATTCTAACTTCGGCGCTGCGGATTTGTACTCCGTGCAGTCCACGTCACGCGGGGTCACACCGAGGCCCTCCAATTTCGAAGAGAACTCTGCACCCGCGCCTCAGGCTATCAGCTCCCCCAGGTTCGGCTTCTACCCCGCCGTGCAGACCGTGCCCGCCGCCTACCCTGCTCCGAACCCTGAATTCTCTTCTGGGTTAACAAAGAGTGTGAGCAAGAATTCGCAGACGCAGCCACAGCCACAGCCACAGCCACAGCCTCAGTCTCAGCCGCAGGCTCAAGCTCAAGCTGCTCCTCAAGTTGCTCAACCACCCAACGGCAGTAACAAAGCCAGCCACGACGCTAAGGAGCTGCACATGTTCGTGTGGAGCTCCAGTGCCTCGCCGGTTTCTGAAGCTGGCGGCCTCCATGTGTTCAGTGGAGCCGATTTCGGAGCTTCCGACCAATCGGGCCGCTCCGATCAAGGTGCCAAGGAGATTAGGATGTTGGTAGCCGACGAACACCCTCAAAATGGAGAAGCCAACAAAGGTAGTGCTACTAGATTCTCTTTTTTTTTCTCTCCGCGACTTAAGTTAACTACAGTGTTAAACTAGTTTTGACCCAATTTTCTAATTAAAGTTGAAGTCTTTAATAAGAAACAATCAAAGTTCAAATGTGTGATTGAACAAGAGAACTAGGTACTTTTGGAACTTACTTTAGGTTTTGTTTTGAGGAAATGATTTGATTTGGGTTATTGTGGGTTGGAACTGAAGCTGCAGCAGAAGGAGAATTTAGGGGTGAAGATTTGAAGTTTCCAGGGAAAGAAGGTGAACAAGCGGAGGAAGAGGGAGAGAAAGCGGGAGCCACTGGGCTTAACAAGCTGGGTTCCAGTTCAACGGCGGAGCTACACCCGAAATCGGGTGTGGCCACCGCGGCGAAACACATGCCTCCTGCGAGTGTGATGACTCGTCTCATACTGATTATGGTGTGGCGGAAGCTTATCCGCAACCCCAACACTTACTCCAGCCTCATTGGTGTCGTTTGGTCTCTGGTGGCGTTTAGGTAAGTAAATTTCAAAGTCAATCTGGAACGACGATGAAGTTTTGGCATGGTTTTGACTTTTAGGGTTTAGTTATTATTATTACTGTAGGATGGTTATTTTGTGTTGACGTAGTTGTGATATATGATCACTGATTAATTAATTAATTGCAGGTGGCATGTGCACATGCCCAAAATAATAGAGAAATCAATCTCCATACTGTCTGATGCTGGTCTTGGAATGGCTATGTTCAGCTTGGGTGAGTGGCCGTAATAATTTGTCCAAATTCTTCCTCTTCCAATAATTTCATTCCCCTATATTTGCAATTTCTTTCCTCTTTGGCGAAAACATCGTTATTCATGATGACTCCCTTTTCCGATGTTTAAACGTACACTGAAGAGAGTAACTAATGATGTTCATGTGATTGTATTTAAATAATTTTGTTGGTTGCATTAAAAATAGTAGTTTGTTGGAAAATATGGAATGAGAAGGAGAGGAACACCGGCACTTGATTGAATGCGATGGTAAGGTGAGAGTGATGAATGAGTGAAAAGTATGGATTTGGGGTAAAGCAAGTAATAAGCATAAACAAAGTAATGGGCGTCCATTGAATTGAAGTTTGTTACCACATAACACAAGCAGATGATGTTGTTCACTAGACGATAATATGGGGATTGCATAGTGATAGTGCAATGTCCCCGACATGTGGGGTATGGTCTTGAACAACGTCGCTATGCGGTCCAGGGCGGTGGTGGGGACCGGTGCTATTTTTGGACCCGAATTAGGCAAAGGTAGTTGATTTAGACGAATCAAGTAGTACTAAAAATATCTTTTCCTTCACAAAACTTAAAAACATTTTCCCATGACTGTAAATTTTCGATGCCTTTTTCCTTCTCTTTTCTTTTCATTTTCACCTGTTTACCCTATCGGCTATAAAAAAAAATTAGCACTAACCTTTCGCTGTTTTTGTGCTTGTAGGTCTCTTCATGGCTCTTCAACCCAACATAATTGCGTGTGGGAACTCGGTTGCAACATTTGCCATGGCTGTTCGATTCCTCACAGGTCCAGCCGTCATGGCTGCAGCTTCCATCGCTGTTGGCCTACGTGGCACTCTTTTACGTGTAGCTATTGTTCAGGTAATTAACCTTGACCTATAATCCCATTTCTCATTGATATGACACTGTTAATCGTGGTTACGTGTGTAAATTACTTTGATATCTTTGAATGCTACAGAGTAAGTTATGGATTTGCAATAGTTAGGACACTTTGGCACTGTACATTCACCTAATAACAAATCGTTAAATAGACTCTTTCCACTAAATTTTATTTACTAGTTACAATTTTTACTAAATTTTAGTTAACGATAAAAATTATTTTTATGAAAGCGTGTTTCATAGCATCTTACATCTTATTTGAAATTTTAATGGATTTTTCTAGTGCCATTTTGGCTATCATGTTAAACATGATTTAAATGAAAAGCCTAGGAATGCTAACTTACTGAATATGCAATTATTGTTCATAGGCTGCCCTTCCGCAAGGGATTGTTCCATTTGTGTTTGCCAAGGAGTACAACGTTCATCCAGCCATTCTTAGCACAGGGTAAGTAACTAAAGTTCCGTATTTTATTTTGATTTTTGTTCTTTTTCTTAAGAAAGAGGTTGACACTTTTTGTGGAATTTGCAAATTAATTGCAGGGTTATATTTGGGATGTTGATAGCTCTACCAATTACTCTAGTCTACTACATATTACTTGGTTTGTAAAATATGTATGCAGTAGTAGCCAACACACCAGGACACAATGAATGACCCTTGGGAACCATTTTATACTTTGGGAATTAGCATGCATGCCTGGTGACCACAGTGGATTATGCTGTTATTAACAAGGATGTGGATCTTCTGAGCAACAAAAGCCACAAACTAAACTAGTATCCTTAAAGCAGAGGAGATCCTCGAGAGTTTCCAAAAGTTTTGGAATTTAAGAAAAAATTGACCAATTGGCCCAAATCCTCATAATTCTAATCCCCTATCAAAAGTCCAAAATAGACACAGTTTTCAAGAGCAGAGAGAGAGGAACAAGTACAGCTTATGGGAGACATAGCAGAGAAAAACAGGGGAAAGCTCGCATGAGCAGAGTCAATGAAATCTAGAAATGGTTCCCTCCGTATCTGCATTTGTAAATTTTATTAGAGAGTCAGGTTTGTGTCATCAAGTAACAAAGACAGCTGAGCAATTGGGTAGGGGAAATGAAATTGGAATATAAGCTGAAGATTGGTTTTTTTAGTTTTGTTTAGTCATTTGTTTACTTCAATTTTATTATTATATAATGAGTTTGTTTAAGTTTTGTTTTTGTCTATGATCATCCGCGGATCCCGCAATTATTTGCGTTTGTCGTCTTTCTTTGGTCACGTTATTTGTTTAGTATATTTTTATCGGATGAAGTAAAAAGAGCAAAAAGTGATGTTAGCTAATTTTCTGATGTAAAGAGAGGCAGAGCTGGAAATGAAAATGGGACCATGAGACTGAGTGTTGAACTTTCAGAACATCGTCTTTCCACTGAGTGGGGATTATGTACCTTTCCCCTGAAGTTGAGTGATGGGTGATGGAAGGCAAAAATACATTTTAAAACTAAAAATGAAATAAAGCAGAGGAAGAGCAGGGTGAAGAGCACAAAACTTTTATTTGTGCTTTTTGGGTGGTGATGTACCCACAACCCTAACTAGCTACTAACTCATAGTCAATAACACCTTTTATCAGGATTTTAGCTAGCGTGAGAGTGGAGGTGGGTTGGTCAGCACTCAACTTTTTACCACGAAAACGATGCCACTTCAAACTCATCATCCCACGTCAAATTCAATCATTCCCTACGCCTCCTTCAATTATATTTATATGCTCACAGGTCTATGATGAGAGGCTGTTTTTTATGAACATCAAGTAACAAAGACCTTGCATATTTCTGCGTCTACTCTTTTTTTCACCCTACAATACCTCAATTTTTTATTATCAGGAACATCACACAATTAATCGCTCTAGATATTCATTTCTGTGTAATCTACATTTATTCACTTCCTACTAATAATAATATTAAGAAAATTAGTTGCTTTATATGTTTTTACTTTCCAGTGTATATAAAAATGTTAAGATGTTTAAAACTAAACCTTTCCTAATCATTTGTTCAAATAATTGTATATATAATTATCAAAGAAGTAAAAAGTCATTTATATATTTATGAAATCTAAATACTCTAAAAACAAAACAAATAAATTATTCATATCGTACTCATGTAAAAAATTAATACTTATCTAGGAAATGTTTAGAGTTTTTTTGACCACTTAACTTGTCATAGTTTTACATGACTATAGTGTAGTTTATGAAATGAAGTAATTTAAAAAAAATGGTTTGTGAAATGAAGTAATTTTTTTAAATTTATTAAAATTGGTCAATTTTAAAAAGATTATAAGATTGGGTTAGTTGTACTTTAGAGTAGAGCTCTATAATGAAAATTTTGTAATTACATATTTTTATGTTATTGGTGGTTACTGAGGTAATATAGTACATAGTGTGTTGAATCTACCATTGTATGATTGTATATAGTTAAGTAAATTATAATTTATGTAAAACTCATTTTCTTTAATTAAACTATTGCGTTGTTTTATATTATTATCCATAAATATTGTGATAAATATCTATTTGTTATTCCTATCAAATTTATGAAGTTGATATAGATTGCACTTTAAGATTTTACAATTAATGTAGTGCTAGAAATTACCTTGTATCATTTTCACAAGGAGCATTCTCGTTCAATCTCAATTTCAAAAATAAGGTTACAGTATTATAAAAAAAATATTTTAATTTGTAATTCAAATCTATGAAAAATAATGGTTAATTCTCTAATATTCTTCTTAGTTAATTGTATATCATTGGATTCTAAGATTAATTATGACCATAAATAGTAATTATGTGAATTCCTTCCTAACATTCAAATTCCAAATAGTTAATAAAAACTAATATACTTCATTCAATTCAAATTAGAATTATGAATTCAATTCAAGAAAAACAACCTTATAATCCTAAATTTATTCATATTCGATATGTACTTGTAAGAGTTTCATCGAAAAAAATCAATTACACTTAAAAGAACATTAAAATCCAAATATTTATAATTATATAAAATCAAATCTCAACCAAAGAACCACAAATCAATTAAAAAAAATTACCTAAAAATCTAGAAAGCGTTTAAAGTGCAGAAAATTAAATTTCATAATTAGAGAGTAAAGAGAGTAAGAAGAAGAATCAAGTGATTAAAAACTTGAATAGAAATAGATTTGAATTGAAATTACTGAATGTAAAAGTGTTTCAAATATAGAAGAAAACTTGTAAAGAACTATGGAAAATAAAGAATTTTAAAAGAAAAAAAATCATAAGGATTGTCTAAAGAAATGAAAAAGTAGACGAAAAACCTAACTATATGGTGTTTAGTATTGTAGAAGTCATACAAGGCTCATGGCAAAAGGCCTAATCAGTTGAGTTAATTATTGGCTTGTTGATTTTTCCATATTGGCAGAATTTCACTCAATTAAGAGTGATTTGTTGTGTGAATTCATAATTAAATTGGGCATTGCCCTCTGGATGATTTTCATTGGGTCCAACTAGATAATCTAAGAAAATTGAAGTTAAATCTATTAATTGCAATCTCAAAAACTCGTTGAGCATATTATGTTTCGCTGAGTGGATTATGTTTTGTTGAGAAAATTCTTGAAGTTTGAAAGCTCTTTGGCCAAATTTTTGTCTTCATCCACCTATATAAAGAAGATTAATCAATATTAGTGATAGTATATATGATTAACATCATTTCAAACTCATTTCTCTTTTAGGTCTTATTTTGAAAACTAAACTAAAAAAGAACTTATATGCATTATAGAAATGGTAAACAATCCAATTAGCTATGCTAAAAGTGCATATAAAATATATTCATCAAATACCCCTCACTCAAGCTTTTACATTTCTAAGAAAAATGTAGAATTACGCACTAATGCAAACAACAATAGTGGATAAAGTGAAGGAAAATTTGGCTCAAATGGATTGCACAATAGATTATTAAAAGGTAGGTCAATTTGATTTTTGACAAAGAAAAATGTCTCGATAATATCATAAAATTGCATCATATTCTTTTCAATCTAGATAATCAAGTCAAGTGTCTAGTATTTCAAATTCAAGTATGTCACACAAGAAATTATTAATGACTCAAAACTAATATTTGTTGACCAAGAAGCTTTCATGAATCTTATCTGTCTTGAAGACTTGAAGTTGTGTGTGTGTTGTCTAGGTAGATTTTGTTATGTAACTTCACATTACATTATGATTCAAGTCATTTCATAATTTATCTCCTTGAAAAGTTTATTTTCTAAATCTGTGTATTTTTTTAATCAGTTGATTCATGTTTTAATCATTAGAAATTGTTTCTATTCAAGTATGTTGACTATAGTAAGTATTTTTAACAGATTGATTTGTTATATCAACTGATTGAAAATTCTTAAAGTTTTTAAAGATTTAAAATGATTTTTTTTCTATTTTATTTTTTTTTGTTAAGTGAAATCAACCAGTTTTTTTGATGAAAGAACTGGTTTTAAAATTTGGTGATTTCTTCTATTAAAAGAAAAAATCAATTATTTCAAAAATCAATTAAATGTTTTTAACAAAATTATGTTATATTAATAAATCAGTTTTTATTTGATACGGTTGTTTTCATTAAATGATCAAATTGTTTTTGCAATCATTATTACTTTATAAAAGGATGTAATCTGATCATTTCAAACAACGATTTTCATAAGAGAGAAAAATAGAAAAGTTTTAAAATCATTATTGGAGATTGAGTTTGCTTATTGGATCATTCTCGCACGGGAAAAAAGGTTTGTAGGTTTGCATTGCTACTGTTCTCCATTTGTAACAATCTAGATGTATTCAAACCTTTTTTTTCACTGTATTTGTTGTAAGCAAATTCAGATAGGGTTTTTTTAATTCATTTGTGTTGTTAAGAGAGTGTGTGTGTGTGTGTTATTGTAGGGTTCAATATCAACACCCTTGATTGTTTCTTTTGTAAACCTTTGTTTTTGGTTTAGTGAATTCTCAGTGGTTTGCCGAGGATTGGATGTAATTCTTGGTGTAAGAGTGAACCAATATAAATCTCATGTGCAATCTCTCTCTCACTCTAATATTTGGTTTATCTGTTGTTTTACAGTGTTTTGCGTTTAAATCTATCTATTAAATTACATAGCAACTGGTTTATATTTTGAATATATGTTTGTTGTGTTTTTTATAATCAATTGAACAGATAAATCAATTTAGTTGATTTTATTAAGTTTTCAATTTGATTCCAATATTTGCAAAAATCTTTTGAAAACAATTTACCCCATTTTTGTTTTAGGCCACATATTCTAACAATCTTGACTCAATTTCAACAAAGTTAACATCTAATTTTCTCTTGACCAAAGTGTAAATGCAAGAAAAAAATTTGTTATAAATTCTCTAAACATTTTTAAGTGAACCAAATCACATTGATCATCAAATTTCTCGACAAAAGGACATATAGTAAAACAAAAAATATGCATGAAGATGCATCGAAAAAATGATTCATAAGGTACCTAAACATAAAAAAATATAGTTTAAAATATAAAATCTACTATAAAAACAAACAAAAGTATATTTAAAATACAAAAAAACAAAAGCATTGCACAAATTTAAACTATGTACAATGGAACCTACTACCCTCACTTGAATCCTACATTATCTTTTATGCAAGAAAATCAAAATTAGTACAAATAAAGGGAAATACCACAAAACAACAAATGTAAAATGGAAAAATGAAAGTTAATAGTAAGAAAAAAGATGAAGTCTTCCTCTTTATTTAAAACCTGCAATGTTTTAAATGAAAATGCATTAATAACATAAATAGGAATTGAAGAAAGTAAAAAAGAAATATGTTTCCACTAACCCAACCTAGTCATTTTTGCAAAAATTATTATCTTTAATTTCATATAATACAATTTACCTTTTATATAATTGTATCATGTTTACAGTTTTTTATTACAATAACTAAATACTCTATTTTTTGAAACACATTTCATTTAATAAAAATATTTTTAAGAAAGTTTTTTATTATTATTAATAGTAGTTGATGTAAGTAAATATTTAAGCGCATTCAAAACTTTCAGGTTTCATGACATTTTCATTTAGTGAAGTTAACATTCACTCAATGATCTTAACAATTTCAAGATTATGAGCCATTGGAGGTGTTTTACTGAACAAATTTCAGCTTTCACGCAACAACCTTGTTACATTCTATTAAGTGATCTTACTCAGATTCATCATTGTCAAAAATGATAATCTCTAGAACAAATTTTTTCTTCTTTTTATTATTCTTCTTCATGTTATTCATAACCATTGTACTCTGTTGGAACTACATGTTATTAATAGTCATTTTCATCATAAACTCTTTTAAAGATGGTTGTTCAAAATTGGAAATAATATCTATGTGAGGTTGTACAAATTGTTGATGTTGTGACATTGAATTTTGTTGAAATGATGATTGAACTAGCTCACGTTTATAATTATATAACCATTTAAAGTATGGTTAATAAAGTTTTTGTGGTTGTTGAAAATATGACTATTATTGCATATGATTATTGATTTGTTGAATATGTTGAAATGTTGAATAATTTTCATATGAACGTGCTATTGACAAATAGTTATATGAATATGCTAATTTATTAATTATAAGGATCAAATCTAACAAAAATGAAAGTAAAAAATCAAGGAAACAAAAACTGTAAATTTCATTAAAAAATAATTTCCCTAAACGAATTAGTAAGAATTCTCAAAAGAATAAAAACAAAAATTATTGGAGAAATTTTACTTAACAAATTGAAATTCATTAGCTAATTTTTTATTTTTAAATTACAACAAAAGTAACATAAAATGATATAAATAAAAAAAAAACACCAAAAAGTTAAATTTGCTAAATAGAAACAAATTTGTTAAGCAAATTGATTGTGATCTGAAAAAAAAAATTGAAAAAATTAGACATAATCAAATACGTACAATTATAATAATATTTCATTTCTAATAATTGAAAGCACTATAAAACACGTGTTAACATGAACTACAACAACAAATTCAAAGAAATAAAAGGTAAAATCACTTGATTTTTTAGTTTTTAATAGTCACAAAATCAAGACATTGCAAAAAAAATTACATTATCTATAACATGAAGGACATTAGGGTGACAATGCAGGCTGATCCGACTTATTTTGATGTGTCCCATATTTGACCTACAAAAGGTGGATCAAAATAGGTTGGATCAGAATAGACTAACACGCACAAATAAGGTAAATAACTTAATTACTATTTGTTTAGTTTATAAACTAGTTTGAAGAATATAAAAGTGGATAAGGTAGCTCAAATTAATATAATTTAAGAACTTTTAAGCTCTACTTTATTTAATTTTCTTTCACTACACTCCTTTACATTTTAATAGATTTCTTATTTTTTTGCATATTATTACTTATTTTCATTTCTATAGATATAATTAATTATTACATTATGTTTTGTATTTATTAGATCACTTTTTTTTATACATTTCAAATTAAAAAAAATTAATATTATAAATTAAAATAATCAATAATTCATTACATGGTGTTTCATAAAAATTACACATAATGAAAATTATAAGAAAAAACTCTTAATTTAACAATAGTTTAAATCGAGTAATCAAATAGTTTAAATTTAAAAAAAATAAAAATTAAATGTAATTAATACTCATTAAATCAAATAATTAAAATAAAATGATTCATCAAAATAAAAATTAAATAGAAATTTAAAAAAAAAAGTACTATTCTTTTTAATAAAAAATTAATTGTTTTTAAAAAAAATATATAAAGTTATGATAACATAATAATACATCTTTTATGAAAAATAAAAATAAAAATTATTTATATAATAAAAATTATATAATCATATTTTATATCATTTTCATTTGTTAACTAATTTATCAACCAAATTTACCTAATTCTTTAGTTTTTAAACTTAAAACTTATAAACTAAAAGGTTAACTTATCAACTTATTTTGCTTCAAAAGCACAACCTATGATGATGTGACATTAGATTTATCTATTTTTTTTATAACATATCATCATGGATAATATATTCTCTTTCTTGAAAATGAGAATTCATATTAGAAAATAAATTTAGTAAATTTAATTACTTATAATAAGAAATAAAAAATAAACTAAAATATTAATATGTAATTTTTTATTAATGTGGTTATTTTTTATTCTTATATAACTTAGGGGAAGGAAACTGGATTTAAACAAATTCATATAAATTGCAAACATTGAATTTTTGAGTACTAAAATAAGTTGAAAATAGATGAAACGACCAAAATGATAATAATTTAGCGGGAAAAATTTCAGCAATACTTACCGACACGTGTGTCGTAAAAAATAAACAGTAAAAGACGTGTTGTAGAAACCAAAATGGCCGTATTTTATTTTGGGTCTCGATTTTTGGACAACTCTAAATGAGTTGCTCCACCATACAACTGCCAACGTGGCACAAAAAATATTATTTTATTTGGGTTGTGGGGTCCACGTAAAAGTTGAACATTTAGTATTTGGTGCTTCAGAATGTGAAATTAGGTTTTAAGAAAGAGAAATTGGGGCCGAATTTACATTTCTACTTGTCCTCCACATCCTCTTCCGGTTCTCCGCAAGGTATTTCTTCCAAGTTCTCTGCAACGTTTTTTTTGCAGCGACGTTTGTCGTCGTCCTGGTGCATATGTTTTCAGGGTGGTTTGGTGGCGGTGTCATCTTCGACATCCTCCTTTCACGGTGGTTGGGTGGGGGTCTCACTTTCGACATCCTGTTTTCAAGCTGGTTGGGTGGTGTTTTCCTCTTGGACATCCTCTTTTCAAAGGTAATAATACATTTATTTATTTTTATTTGTTTAGGGTTTAGGGTAACATTGATCTTGTGTGATTTTTGTTGTTAGGTCATTCGTGTTATTTGTTTCGTGGTGACCCAAAGCTAATTTTTTGCACACATTGTTAAGATAAATGTATATTCGTATTTCACGTTGGGTTTACTTTGTGGATCTGTATTTGACTAATATTGTAGTATTTTATTTCATAATAGCATGTTAGGATACACAAAGAAAAGGGATTGGTGGAGCAACTTATTTAGAGTTGTCCAAAAATCGGAACCCATTTTTCTTGAGTATGACTTAATTTTTTGTGGAAAATATTGTTCTTGGAAATATGTGTCTTGGTGTATAAATAATGCAAATTGTTTGTTTAGAATGTTATGTTGATGAGGTACCAAAATTTTTAAGGAAATTTTGTAATGTTGACATGGATAAGAAAGGTAAAAGGAGAGTGTTTGTGTTTGTGTTAGTGTTAGTGTTGATGTTAGTTGGGGAGGGGCAGGAGGTGGGGAGAAAGTGGGTTAAATCAGTTTTTTATAAGCCATCAAAGTAGGACCGTGTGAAGTAACGACATTGTTCAATTAATTTAGAGGGTTGCAGTATGTGGTGACCTTAGTAGGAGTATGTGGTGACCCACTTTACACTTCCTGCACAAATGCAATGAAACTTTTTATGGAAATATGAAGTGAGTGTTGATGTTTGTTGGGATGGGCATGATGTGGGGAGAAAGTGTGTTAGATCAAGTCTTTAGAGGGCATGAGTGCAAGGCAGTGTCAAGTGAACAATAATTCAATCAACTTAGAGGGTTGTGATATGTGGTGACCGTAGTAGGAATATGTGGTGACCCACATTACACTTCCTGCATAGACCCAACAATAATTGGGGAGGTTTAGTTTATGACTTTTTGGTTCAGAGTTTGTGTTCTGCTTCAATGTGTATGAGGAGGAAAACTAATGCTACATATATCCATGTTCGTGGTTGTGTGTACTTGATGCATGTAATTTAAAATGTTTACTTCGTATGTGTAATGACTTCCCATACATTTTCT
>Ga0123342_1002391_pt1 | contig 31171 bp, 17 predicted proteins | sample Turbeawhitnodule_FD_89960 | JGI IMG/M metagenome (GOLD analysis project Ga0123342, IMG submission 89960) | Root nodule microbial communities of legume samples collected from Mexico - Turtle bean Mexico white nodule | ecosystem: Host-associated > Plants > Roots > Nodule | place: Mexico: Nepantla... | reverse complement strand
TTTCTCTCCTCTTTATTACTGTTCCCTGGTTATACAGGGTTTGGGGCCTTCCCACGGCGTCGCCCCCTCCATGGTCTTTCCTACCCATGGGTATCGGGGAGCCGCACAGTGATTGCCTTGACTCAATGATATTTGATCTTGGCGACGCCCTGGTTGGGCGACGCCTTCACCTAGGCGACGCCTTGCCTTAGCGACGCTTCCTCTTGGCGATGCTGGCACTTGGCGTCTCTCCACCTAGGCGACGCCCTGCGTTGACTTTGACTCTCCAGGCGTTGACTTTGACCCTCCAGGCGTTGACTTTGACCTTGACTTAGTCAACGTCCGGATACGGGACGGTACAATTATTATATTTTGTAAGAAAGAGATAGACAAAAAGATGGCATAAATATAAATTATTGTACATTCTATTTTTTCTTATTTATTGAATCATATAATTTTAGATTTTTTTATTTAATGAGTCTTACTTATAATTTTTAATAAATTTTAACCAATTGTAAAAAGGTATGCTTTGGAAGACTCACTTTTCCCGGTAGTTTACTTATTTTATCTCATATTAGTAATTTAACATTATATATAATGTTTCTATTTTTGTTTTATGTAGACATATATCTCAAAAATATTTTTCCAAAATCAAAAGATAACAAAAGTTATTTTACTTTGGTTTTAGTAAACATTTTTCTACTTTTTTGCCGTTTCATAAAAAAAAAAGTTCTACTTTTTGACCCAGTGATACACTTTATTGTTTTTGCTTCATTTTTAAAAAATTGAATATGGGGAAAGGTGATCTATCTGGAGTTTTTTGTTAAAAGGATTTTGAATGTCTTCATGAACTAAATGAAAAATATAATATATGGTCATATTTTATGCAAAGTCATTTTCATTAACGGATGGTGATTTCACTACGAACACAAAAATATATATACTTTTACAATTAATACAATTTATAATGTTTGACGGTACTTTTAATTTTTTTTAATTAAACAGTATTTTTTTAAAAAAACTTATGATAATTACATAACGTTTTAATCCTTTTACAGAAGTTGAAACATTCTGGAAGCAATATGAAGATAATAGTATTATGTAATGATTCATTGGGAAAAAAAAGAAAAATTATAAATAATTTTTCCATCAAAATAAAAGGGAGCATTGATACAACAATATGGTTGGGTTGGAATTTGAGGTTGTAGGTTCAAATCCTAAAACCTGCCTCATTCTGAGTAGGAGTAAGCTTACATGTATTTATCCTTGCCTTGTGAGTGCAACCCCTTTTCCATGCTAAAAATGTTGGGATGTTGCTAAAAACTCTGTATGAATGTATTATGGTAAGTCATCTGCCTATGTACATAAGACTTCATTAGATACCTGATGCGCCAAAAATATAAAAGAAAAGAAAGTGAACGTCTCAAAAACTGTGGAAATTGAAAAACATTGAGGCGGCTCACAAGAGTGCCAGCCGGTCTTGGAAAAAATTCCGTTTAGATATAAAATTTCAGCATGTTATTGTGATATCACGTGGCTGCTTTCAAGGTTACTGTCCACTTCCTGCATTTTGATCATTTCCTTTCTCAAAAATTTTAGTGTACCAACTATTTCTTGAAACAGAGGGTGTGAGTTGTGATCAGTGAAAAATGTAGTGATGGTCCCATGTATGTCAATAAAGCTCCAACCAGGAATTTTTTTCAAGCCAAGAGATCTCATATGAGTCCATGCCTCACCCACTTCTTCCCACCTGTTTGTTGAGGCATAGCAATGTGCTAACTGTACAAAATTTCCAGCATGCGTAGGCCTCAGCAGGAGAATATCATTAGCTATTCTATCACCAAGTTCATTATTCCCAGTTGCTCGACAAGCATCGAGGATAATACCCAAAACATCGAGCACAGGATCTGAGAACTTTTTCTTGTACACGTTAAATGCCTCCTCTACCCTCCCAGCACGACTGAGGAGATCCACTACACAAGCATGGTGTTCAAGATTTGGTGCAATCCCAAAATCTTTGGTCATTGATTCGTATATGTTCAAGCCCTGTTCTACAAGTCCATTATGACTACATGAAGATAGGACTGAGAGGAAAATCACATGGTTGGGTTTCATCCCACTTTCCAGGAACTTTGAGTATGACCTCAATGCAATCTCCCCTTGGCCATGATAGCCATATCCTGCAATTATGGCGCTCCATGAGACCGAATCATGACTTGGCATCTGGTTGAAACACCTCTGGGCAGTATCCAAATCACCACATTTGCAGTACATGTCGACCAAAGAAGTGTCAACCAAGATGCATTGACTAAGGCCATTTTTTATCTCAAAACCGTGGATCCATTTTCCCAAGTGAAGTTGTCCAGTGGATGCACACCCTTGGAGGAGGGAAATAATGGTTATTGAATCAGGTGTTTGATGATCAGACCTCATTTCATTAAAAAGGAACATGGCCTTGCAAACATAGCCATTTTGAGCATATCCAGTAACCATAGCATTCCAGGAAACCAAATCCCTTTTGTCCATCATATTAAATACAATGGAACTCTGATCCAAGTGACCACACTTAGCATACATGGTAACAAGAGCGTTCTGAATAGCTATATCCATGTGTAATTCCTGCCTTATTATATAACCATGAATCGATGTCCCCAAATTAAAAGACCCAAGCTGTGCACAAGCTGTGATTACACTAGCCATAGTAGCAGTAGATGGCTTCACTTTAAATTTTAACATCCGTCGGAAAACAGTTAGTGCTTTGTCTGCAGACCCACTCTGCGCAAGGCCTGAGATCATTGCTGTCCACAAAACGACATCTCTATCTGAACTCCTTTCAAATATTCTAAATGCAATGTCAATGTTCCCACCTTTTAGGTACGTTACAATCAATGATGTTTCAACATGTGCATCCAAGTCAAAGCCAGCTCTTAAAATTTGCCCATGCAAGCACCTTCCCAATTTCAACTCACCCCTTGATGCAGCCACAGACAAGACAGACCCAAAAGTCTGCCGATCAAGCTCAACACCTTGTACCCTCATTGTCTTAAGAAGTAGCAGAACTTCACATAGATTCCCAATCTGAGCATAAGCTGAGATCAACGAATTCCACGAAACCAGGTCCCTTTCATCCATGTAATCAAACAATTTCCTAGAGTCATCAATGTTTCCACACTTCCCATAGACATTCAGCATAGAATTTGATAAGTTTGTATCAGACATAAACCCATACGAAATTACACAGCCATGCAAACACTGCACGGTAGCAAGCTCCGAAACTCCAAGCAGCAAACTCAGCATGGTAACGCTAGTGGGTGGAATTCCCTGGCGACGCATTCCGTCAAACAGAAAAAAGGCCTCAGGAACATGACCCAAGCGTGAGTAGCACCCAATAATGGTGGTCCAAGGTACAACGTTCCTCACAGGCATAAAGTCGAATACTTTGCGAGCAACATCGGCGCACCCAAATTTGGCATAGAAATTTATCAAAGAAGAGGCAATGTAGGGATCAATAGACAAGCCTTTAACAAGGACCCGTTGATGGAGGGAGAGACCGAGGGAAAAGAGGTTGAGAGAAGAGCAAGCTCTGAGAAGACTGGGGAAGGTGTAGGCGTCAGAAGGGACATGGGTTTTGAGCATAGAGGCGTAGGTAACAAGAACTTGTCGGTGAGCACCTTGGGATGAATAGTGGTTGATTATGGCATTGAGGGAGTTTGTAGTGGCTGAAGCTGAAGTTGGGTGTGCTACTGACACCACGCACCGTTTTGGGACACTCAGACTCAGCAGTAATTGCGGCTTTGGTTTGTAAGAAAACATTATCCATTCCACCCAAGATCGCTTTCTTCTTCCTCGTTCGCCGCAACCCCCCTCTCGATTTAACACTTACAACAAGTACCTCTCTTACATCGTTATTTATGGATTAAATGTGTTGTGTCTCTCAAAGTAGTATGGCAAAAAGTATTAGGGAGTTTCTACCAAAAAAGGTCGTCAACATAAGTTTGTCATACCCATAATCAAGAATGTTGGAAGCAGACTTTTTAATTCAATCATCTAGAATGATGTGCAAACTCATATTTTAAATAACAACCGATTTTATTTATATTTTAAGGTAAAAGTTTAACAAACTAAAGTCTTACTTGATATACATAAAGCATGATATGATATTTAATTACATTATTACTTTATTATTACTTTGTTATCTTTTAGGATTGTTCAAGGATATATGTTATAGTCGGATGAAAATAAACAATATTTGATTCAAAAATACTAAATGATGAACTTATTATAAAGGACTCTATACTAATACTTGAAGGTTAGTTGACTTTCATTTGTGTTCTTTTCAAAAAAAAAATCGAATAATCTCACTTTTCAATCATTTTTCAACCCATGAAATCCAATTAAAAAAAAAAAAGAAACAAACGCTAGTGTGAAGCCAAATTATTTTCTTTACAAGTACAACGCTACTCGTTTAGGAAGTGGTTCAGATATTTTATTACCTTGGGAAGATGGGAACGCGACATCATGTTTGCGGCAGAAGTGATAAGCACAAAAGTGCTCGAATTCAAATTCTATGACCATTTGGGTAAGAGAACAAAATTATCTTCTAATATAAATGTAACTAGTTAGATTTGCTATCTTTCATAGAATTAGTTCCTTGCTGTATATCATTATCATTATTCTTTCAAATTACATAGCGTCAGCTGAATAGGTTGGTTTTAATGTCTGACAGAAAATGTCTTGAGATCATTCCGAATACAAAGCTGTCCCATAACTTGCTGACTACCACCATCATTCATGTTCATGGATATACTGAGCTTGAATTATTTGCTCATGCTGTTCTGAGTTTGATATGTGAATGTAAGCGACTGCAAAATTAGGATAGCTACTTCTCTTCTTTAGTTTGATATTCTCTGGCTCCAAATATGGCAGTTCCAATCCTAACATTAGTACTTCCCATCTCGATCTGAAAAATTAGAGTTAGCTGGTTAAAAAATATAATCACAAATCACAATACGTATCCCTTCCTGTTTAAACCATATATTTTCTAAGGGAAAAATGATTCCTTACAGCTTGCTCAAAGTCTCCAGTCATGCCCATTGATAACTCACATTGCGTTTCTGATATTCCAAGTGCTTTACAAACTTCAGTTCTGCAATTGGACAACATCTTGAGAGTGCAGAAGAATATTTAGTTTGTAGAATTATCTAGAAAAGCAAATAAATAGGAAGTCCCAAAAAGACCAATAATTCATGTCCAGAAAGTACAGTCGCCACCTTAAAATTTTCTGGGGTGGATGAATAATCTAGCATGCCAATTGTCATGAGACCAGAAAACTCAAGGTTTGAGCAGTTTGTGATGTGCTTTACAAGATCCACACACACAGCTGGTTCAACACCAAATTTGGCTGGCAAGAAATAGCAGTCAAATATCATTCTTGACATCAATAATAAACTGAACTTTTACAACAATGTTTTAAAATGGGACAAATGAAAACAAAGATGTAGGGCATAGATTATAAACCAGAAGTCAAGTAACCCTTCTAATAAATATTGGTTGCATTTACATATTTAGGTATAGAGATCTATGATGTTATATTCAAGGATTTTCCAAACATATTTTCAATAAATGAATTGGAAGCAACATTTTCCTGTGATTTTGATGTTATTTTCACATCAAATCTATTATAGAGAAGCCGTGTTAAAAAAATTGGTTTAATGATCTAACACAACCATGTCAACATTATTAAGATACCGTACTGCAGATAGTGATTAGTGAATTGGTTGGCTAATCTGTCAAGTGCAACTTACAGGTTTCTCCGCTCGTATTCACTTGAACAAAAACCTTCAACGGTTTCCTGCCAACATTTGCTACAGCACGATCAAGAAGATTTGCAATCTGTCAGACAATAGAATACCAATAATCGGTACACCATTTGCAATAGAATACTAAGATCACATGCACTAAATAAAAATATCTTGTTTGATAGCACATTTTAGACGTAAACTATTTTCTGTATCATTTTAAAATTGAAATCAATTTTTACTTTATAGAACAGAATTGTAAAGAAATTTGTATCGTACATTAAAGGTCTCCTTGGACGAGTTTCTCTATAAGCCCTTCTAAGAAAGAAAACTAAGAAGAAAATATGTTTTTGACTTTTCCACAAATTAAGATTAGCTTATCCACGAACTAAAAGAAAGTAGATAAACTCTACGAGAGTATTTATATAAATTAACTTAAAAATGAGCTGATTTAGTCAGTTTTTGGAGAAACTAGTTCCAAGTTTTCTTCTTATTTTACTATTCTAGCAAGAACTTATAGAGAAGTTCATCCAAACAAGCCTAAGTATTGCTGGAACAAAACTGAACAGAAGACTACATGTAATATAATTTTATTTGCACGAATCCAGAGAACTCATTGACTAAGTGCTAGCTCCATGAATTAATTCTAAAATGTCCATCTGTAAAATTACCATTTAGATGCTCCTATCCTAAAGACTCCAAGTGAAACCCAAATACATTATACCTAATTTCCAGGTTCTATGAATTATCCATATTCCGTCCCCCCTCCAAGAATTTAAAATTTACTCAAGATTTACGTCCTTATATGTACTCATACACGAGAAAACATACTACCCCGACAAGACAACCAACCAAATTATGAAGAAAAAAAAAAGTACCTTCTCATCATCCACAGATTCTACACAAGCAAGGTTGGGAACACCAGCTGTGAAACATAAAAGAAAAGTATTAGAATCCCCATTCATCCCCTCAACATTGAACCCACATTATTGATGTGGTAAATATGAACTCCTCTCCACACAAATTTTTTCCAAAATCCATCATTAAGAAAAATTGTGCTCATGTTTCTAAATCAACGAACAATCAACAATTGAGAAAGTTATTTCATAATTTCCCATATTTTTAAAAAACTCAAGTTTGAGAATGAAATACCACATGTCTTAAACTCTTAATTGGTCGAAACTGAGAGAATAAGAATGAAAAATCATCGTTTCGGTTGCAGCAATGGAAGTAGGGATAGTGAATAGTAGATACCGATAAGAGGCTTGACTTTGTTACTCTGCAAATTGCCAATGAGATGCCACTCGATGTCACCGGGAAGCTGTGATTGGGAAAGGAAATATAAGCATTGAGAAGTGAATAAAGCAAGAAAGGGAAAGAACTAACTAACCTGAGGAGCTTTTTGAAGGAGTTCTTGAACGTAGTTCTCGCCGAAGAATCTATGGCCGGCGTCGTATACCTGACGGAGAGCAGAAACTGATTTAGTCTTGCTAGCCGCCACAACACGGATCTCTTGCACATTCCGGCCAGAGCGCTCAGTAGCCCCTTGGACGCGATCCAGCACTGCGTTTAGCGACGGCGCTGCTGACGATGCCATTGGCCTTGGCCCTTCTCACTGACCTCACCACGGATCTTCCGCATATGACAAAAATACAGTATTGGACGTGGGCCCATGGACTTGCCTCTCACGCTTCTTAAATTCTTTTGTTTTTTTTAACAAAACATTTTTTAGATTTGGGTGAAGTAACGAGAGAAATAGAGAATGAGAAAAAATAGTGCATAATACAGATGGTAATCTGACCCGTCCAATAGACCTGTTTTATGTTTCAAACCCACGAAGAGAGATGCTAGTACATTTCTCATTCATTTCAATCCAATTTGTAAATTAAGATATAGAAAAATATAAAATAAATCTATAATCTAAAAATAATTATATATAATAAGTGAGAGAATATATATAGATTAATGAAATTAAATGTTTCGTTGTTATGTGTAAATTAAAATTAATGGTTCAACCAATATAACTATGATCCTACTTTCAACTATGTTGTCGGACATAGTATGCAGATAGTGTAAAGAATGAAAAAGGCAAAAATAAGAAAAATCATAATCATTATGAGGTCAGATTTTCGTCAAGCGGTTTCATGGATAGATCAAATACTATTAGAGAAGTGAACTCAAGTGAGATAAGAGGTATCAACACATGACAACCAACTTAATTGAATGTATGAACTTTGTTCTAAAGAGAGTATGTTTATTATAAATTTCTGCTCTTGTTAAACAAAATTTGAAAGAACAAATTCCTAACTTATGAAAGAGGGATGAAGACAAAGTGCATATTGTGATTGTGAGAAGTTTCAAGCTTTTTGAGTGTTTTGTCTTTTGTCGTTTATTCTACTTGCCACTTACAATTGTTAACCTATGTTGACTCAATTTATCGTTACAGAATATCTACAAGGCTTACGAAGTCCAGTTTTATCCAGTTCAAAATAAAGATTATTGGTTTACTTATAGAAGCATGAATCTCATATTTCATTCCTTGATCCTCACATGAATTGTAAACGGGAATATTCAACTACTACTTGTATCCATAATGACATGTCATAATTAATAAAAAAAATATTCTTATTGTCCATAAAGGAAGATCACAAACTGAGACATTACCCAAATAAACAATGATAAATAATTTCTATAATATTTATTTCTCTAATTATTTCATTCTTTATTTCAATTATGGTAACATATGTTTTAGTGGTGTTGCTTTAAATTTTCTGAAATTACATTCAATTAATATGAAGAATTTTATTAATTAATTAAATTAACTAAATTTACATAAGCAAAAATTAGCACATTATATTTAATTACTTTTTTAAAAATTATTTAAATATATGACTACATTACTATTTTAAATTATCCAAAATGCATTCAATTAAAATATAATTAATTATATTATCTAAATTTATAAAAAAAACACACACACAATGTATACTCATTAAAAAAAAAAAAAAAAGGAAAAAAAATGCTAACATGATTAAAATAAATATATATATATAAACCTGCTAACAAGCACAATTTAAAAAAAAAAAACTGAATTAGTATATAGAAGCAAGTAAGCACAAGCACAAGCACGACTGGTCTATTTCTAATTTTCCGAAGTCTATCTATTTCTGTAATTTTATATACAAATTCCACCACTTTTATAGAAAAGATGCTAAGGAGGGAATAAGGTAGGAAGAGGCTAATGGGGAAAGAGAACAAAATTGTCTTCTATAAAATTAAAAATAAATAATAGTAAGTAAAAAATGTTAAAAAAATATATAAAGAATATTGATGAAAAAAATTAAATAAATTTATATATTAATTATTTGTTTAATAAGTTATTTTAAAAGTAGTTATTAAAATAATCAAATGAGTTAGTAGGTAATTATTTATCTTATTAAACCCATTCGCTGTATTATTCTTCTAATACAGATCCTACTCTCTTACAAGACAAGTATCCCCTTGAAAATGTTCAAATGTGTAATAAGAATTACCTTTTTATAACTAATACTAATAAGAATTCTGTTATTCAAATTAATTTGTTACTTACAATATTATTGAGCTGAAAAGATGTGTCAAAATTCTTTTATATAACAAAGGTCAAACTAGGCGATTGGAATGTCTGCATAGCATGGTGGTTCTGTAACGGTTTTTTGGTTTCCTTAGACTGCATATAATCGAAAGACTAGTTGGTTTTCTTATACAGATTTTACACATAAGATTTAGTTGTTCTTGGATAATCCTTCTATTTTCAACTTATTAGATATATTGAAGAAGTTGTTGCCAAAAATTAAGCCTAACTTTTTCTACACATCAATTTGGCCATTTTAGACCACTCCACTAACTAACAACTTACACGTAGACTATTAGCTCATGCACGTAATCTATGTAAAAGCAAAACTCATCAACCTCCTCTTCTATAAATACTTGAAACATTCTGAATCAAAGCATCCACCTCCACCACATTACTTCATTTTCTATGATGAAGTTGTTTAAGACCCTCTTCCTTGTGGCCTTGTTAATGGCTTTGGCCATTACTGCTATGTCAGCAACATCTGCAGATTCGAATGAAGAGCCAAAGTCTCTCCGAGGAACAAGCCGGTTCCTTTCCCAGAGGGTGGCGTTGACATGTGAGAAGAACCCGAAGATATGCCTTGCTAAAGGTAGTGCAGGGCCTGATTGCTGCAGCAACAAGTGTGTGAAGTTTTCCACTGACAGACTCAACTGCGGGAGGTGTGGAAAGAAATGCAGCTTCGGAAAGATATGCTGCGAAGGGAAGTGCGTGAACCCTAACACTAACGAGAAGCATTGCGGCAAATGTGGCATCAAGTGCAACGCCAAAGGTTCTTGTGTTTTCGGGATGTGCAGCTATGGATAGAGCTTGCAACACTCAACCCTTATTATTATTCTTTGAAATTGATTAATTACTTGGTTTTTACAAATGTTATATATTTCCTTAAATGTCCTGATTATTGTTTTTACAGTAGTTTGTAATTGGTGGTCTGTGAAATAAATTATTACGTGTGTTCTTTAATTTGTTATTGAAATATTTCTTCTTATATAATCCTCAAGTGTTGGAGACAAAATGTAAAAAATATAACAAGATTTTCAATTAAAATATTAATTATATATGTAATCAGTTATACTTTTCACATATGTGTAATACAATTTATTTATCTATTTTCATTAATTTATAAATAAATTTATCTATTTCATCTCTTAAAAAATAGAGAAATGAAGATATATGGACCAAATTCATCTAATAATAATAATAATAATAATTCATATTTTATTCTCTAAATTCCATGGATTATACTATCGACACGAAATTAATCTAATTATTTTTTTCGCAATTAAATCATTCTTAAATTTATTTTTTTAAGTTGTTAAACATATTTTTTTAATTTATTTTAAAATTTATTGTTTTTTTAAAATATTATTTTATGAATGGATTGTATAATTTATTTATTAAAGAAGAAATCAGTTAATTGGATTGAATTTTTATTAAATAGAGAATAACAACTATAACATGTCCAATGCTTGTAATCAACGAGTACTAAATGATATAATTTCCTACAAGGGGGCACATTAACCAAACTGTTAATTTAAAATAAACTGTAGAACCTCAAAACATTTGAATAGTTGAGCAAACTGACTAAGTTTTCATAAAAAGATAATTAAGAAGCCACTTAAAAATATGTGGATTAACTTATATAAGTTGATTCAATTTAATAATTGATATTCAATTTGAACTCTACTTAGTTTTCAAAGGGTTTTTTTCATATTTTACGAGACTTTTTCTATGTATATTTTATTGAATTTTACAAAATTTACATAACATTTTTGCAAGAAACTTATTTGTTCTAAATTTTTATGAAAAATCTGTAAAAGTTACATAAATATGAAAAATTATAATAGTAGGTTTGTAGGTGTTATCGCTAAACAAATCTGGATTGAGTCCTAAAGATAGTTTTTTGGTCGATTTTTTAACACTGTCACTTTGAGATGTTTGAATATCACATGAAAAAAGTTTCATCTATTAGTGAGAGTATTAGAATATATGAGTATAGTGTGTATTACATGAAATAATGTTTACCTGTTGTTTATCTCTCGTTAAAGTCGTAAAGCTCTTTTATAACACTCATAGATCCCCTTCAAGAATTAGTAACCTCATAATAAAGAATATATCTTAGTCGATTCAGTTGTATTAAATATTTAAGTTTTTTTTTTTGTTACCTTAACACCAACGTTAATGGATTCGTTATTTATCAAAAGCAAACTCTTTTATGTCATTGGATATGTTTTTCTTGTTTGGACCGAACCGCATTTGTTGGAATCAAAATTAGTAATAATATATATAAGGTAAGAATGAAAACCTAATCAGTATAACCTATTTATTTATTTATGCATAGGAGTTTTTTTTTTTTCAAATCTTGTGGGGATTTTAAAAGGTTGATCCAACCAAATAAATTTAAAGTGTTTGTTTAGCAACAAAAATAAAATACAAAGCTATGTTCCACTATATATGTTAAAAGGCTTGCATCATTTGAGTGGGACCTGGTGCTTTATGATAGGGTAGGCCTCGACCTTTAAGCTTTAATAGTGTAATCCTAAGAGAGCCGTAGGATTTTTTTGTTTTTGCTGGTGTATTTTCTGTTTTCTTATTTGTGGAAGATTTGTTAAAGAAACCTGCTACTATGTAAACCGTGTGGTTTTCTCGATATTATAAGGACCTCTAAAATATTTCTTTTAATTGATTTATTTGTTATTAAAAAAATCAAAAAATAAGTTTGAAATAAAATAAAAAAGTTTAAGTTTATTTTCACTTAATCAAGAATAATACTAATTTTCCACCAAGCCACTTTATAGTAAAACATAACCATGACAGTAATTTAAGCAAACTTGGAAAAAATGTGTACGTAGACTAACATATTTACACCTTTAAATAAATTAATAAATATATAATCTCAAAATATTATAGCAAAATTTAATGAAACACTTATTCTATTCATTTAAATAAGCTTGGTGGAAATAAAAAAAATGACTTTCAAAACTTTTTCTTATATTTGACTTAATTAATTTATTTGGAATATACCTGCCTCAAAAAGTTAGCATAATATTTTTTTCCATGCAAATAGGGGACATAGTAAGACTTTGTCATTCATGTAAAGAACAGTCTTGTAAATTAATAATATATTTTAAACAGACATGAGATATTAACACAAAATAGAAATAAAGCTAAAATTTTTTAAACCAGTAAAAGGTAGCTGAAATGAAACACATGAGCTGGTTGTTGACTATCTATGTTAAATACTTATTTCTATTTCTTATATCAGAAGGTCAGAGGGAAGAAAACATATCAGTGCCTCTGTAACGGTTTTTCTGGTTTATTTCAGGAAAGACTGCGTTTTCTTAATACTTTTGTACAGGCAATTAAATGTTTCACACGGCACAAGTTAATCTCGCCATCTGCATAACAACGCACAATATATCCAAGACATTCACATTTCATACGTAGAAAGAACAAATCTATCTAATTTCGTTACTTCACCACACATTAGTTAGCTAGCTGTTGAATTAGACCGCTCCACTTGCACACTGTTTCAATCTTTCCAATCTACTATACTATTACCTTAAGCTCCTTCAATTTACTCCATTCCTTCTATATATATAGCCACCAAAGAACTCTTCATTTCACTCCAAGAAAACCTTTCTATTCAGATATGAAGTCCCTTCTTCAGATACTCTTCCTTGTGGCCATGCTAGTGCCTTTGGCCATTGCTGATTCACAAACACTACACACACAAAAATCTCCATTCCTCACCACCACTTATCCTAAAACTCACAACTCTACTGAAAGCCCAGCTACCCCATCTTCTGAAAGTCTAGAATTAGCCTCTCTCCGTGGAGCCAAGGGCCTCCATGGCCATAAAAATGTGCGTGGGGCCATGACTTGTGATAAATACCCTAGAGTTTGTCGCGCTAAGGGCAGCGAAGGACCTGACTGTTGCAAGAGAAAATGTGTGAACGTGTCAACTGACAGAAATAACTGTGGCATGTGTGGAAAAAAGTGCAAGTACTCGCAAGTGTGTTGCAAAGGTAAGTGTGTGAATCCTATGTTTGACAAGCACCATTGTGGAAAATGCGGCAACAAGTGCGTCAAAGGGGATTCCTGTGTTTTTGGTTTGTGCAGCTACGCGTGAATGAATAATAGGGGCATCAACTGGGATGAATGCCAATATTCAATTAACTAGTTTTTATTATTTGGTCGAATGAAAGATTATAATCTATTATTTGTATCTGACTAAATAAAGGAACGCAAATGATCATTTTAGGATGATATAGATGATCTTTGTTGCTACGTGGGATATATATGTAACTACCATTCTTTTTTTTCATTTGTCGTGGTTGAATAAATTGAATTCATTTGATATATTTATAGCTTGTGTTGTTAAAAAACTTGTTAAAGGAGTATACACGTTTTCAGAATTTGATCTTACGTGACGAGGAAAATGGTTTTTAGTACTAGGTGGTTTTTTTTGGATATAAAGGATTATTAATTTGCATTAATTGAACATTTTTTCTAATAATTGTAGTTTAAAGGTTTGAATGCAGTGGCGGAGCATGCTCTTATTCCATGGGTGCCACTGCACCTGTTCATTATTTTAAAACAATCTATTAAATATATTAATTGGGTATATTTTGTCTTGAGAGAGGTATGAACAAATCTATATGTAAGCTTAAATAGTAATACAAACATAAAAAAATTATGAATTTTAAAAAAATTATTTATCTTTCTTTTTATTTATTAGAATAAATCTATAAAACCAATATCTATCAAATTAAAATACCTCTAACTAAAATATACTAAATTAAAAGGAATTCCTTTTTTTTTTTTTAGTTGGCTACTATATATAAATTTTCCACGTAGTTTCTAGTTTGAGGGCCTAGTTTGTGAATGCATTAATTAGGCCCATTAAGACTGTGAAGCCCGTGACCGGTCCACATACTTGGATCTGTGTACCCATCCTATTTCTCTCTTCTAAATTTGTAGTAATGAACCTTTTGTGAATTGCTCCTATTTTTCTTGAAATATCTTTTACGTGAACATTTAATTTAAAAGTATATTTTTTCTCCAAATTGACTTAATAGTTTCCTTGTCTTATATATTACATTCTCATGTTTTCATCTTTCTTTTTGATAAAGCTAGCTATGCTAAAAAGTAGGGTGGAATATAATTCACTATATTAACTGTTACATCTTTGCATACCTTTTTTCAAAAGAAAAAAAAAAAATCTAGCTTAAGTTATAGTTCATCACTTCAAATAGTAATTCATGATGTCAATGAAAATAACTTGTTTTTAGGATTTAAAATAGGCAAAAGTAAAACCAAACAATAGAGAGGTGGATAAGATAAGTAATATCAAGAATGAGCATAGGGTAGAAGATTATTTAAGTTAAAAATGAAAATTTGTTTTTATACTTAGTAAACTTAAAAAAAAAATCTTTAAGTCTAACTCAATCTTAAAAAATAACCGGTAAAATAAGATTTGCATCCACTTATATATTATAGATTAATCTTATTTTTAATTGTACAAAACTGATTTAAGTATAACTCAATATTTCAAAATGGACTTGTAAGATAAAATTTGCATTCACCTATATATCATGATTAATCTTATTTTTAGTCAATATCTTAATTATAAAAAATATTATAATAATGATTATTTATTTTTTTGTATTAGAACAAACTTATTTAGATTCTGATTAAATAAAAAATAATATTTTATCTTGTTCATAAAAGTTAATATTTTTTACATTTGATAGACATCGTTAACATATTTAGTTTTTTTGTTTTAAGTTATTGAGTTTGGTTTATTTGGCTCAACTTTCTTTTTCTGTTTCAGTTAGGTTTTAGTATTTTTTTATATATATATACCATGTATTTTACTCTCTAATACATAAGTAAATAAGAATTTTGTTTCTTTGTTTTTCTCTCTTTTACGCTTGAATCATTATCTCTTATTTCATTTGCAATTAGGGTTTATAAGAACATTCCTTTCTCCATTACGATTACTTATGTGCGATTACGTGCGCTCTATTTGATGTACCATATCAGACCAGAAATATTCATCTTCATTTATCGTAATATATATACCGAAAGGAATAAAGACTAACAATATAAATTGAAAAGATATAAATAAAATAAAAACTTCAATGAAAGACATATTAGACCAAACACTTCAATAATTAACCAAATCCAAAAAAAAAAAAAAACACTTGAAAAAGGTTCCAATACCACATATTAGATGAACAATAGAACCAAATTTTGGATTTTTATTATTTTAGAAGAAACTTTCCTTGACTTTCATGGGAGACTATAACTTCCAACTAAGTCACACTATAAGAAATAAGATTTTCAAGGTGCCTTACTCTATGGACCATAAAATCATCAATGCCACTCATACTAGGATGAGTCCCAGTAATTATGTTGGAGACTTTCCTGAATTTATAACTTCAATACAATATTTATAAAAAAAAGTATTTCCCACACAATATTATACATTAGAAAAGGTTGAGTTGTACAACTTCAACAAGGAAATTTGTCCTTTATTCAATACACGGTTAACTTTGATGAGTTGTCCAAATTATTAATTTTTTAAATTTTAAAAAATTAAACATACATCACATGTGTTTTTTCTAATTAAGATAATTGAGACAGTGAAATATATCATAAAAATTAACTACCAGACTCAAGACGTGGTAGTTTTAAAACATAATTAAAATTAAAATAAAAAACAATTTATGTACATCAAACATAACCCTCCTAGTTATATATTATTATAAACCATAAATAATTTATAGGTAATTATCTTCATTGTGGCTTTCGTAAGTTGTTTGAGATATTTTTATGATACTTTTCTTTATTCTATACAATCATGAAATATATAATAAAAATGTAATTTTAGAATAGAATTAAAGATAAAATAGAAAGGTGATATGTGGACTAAATATAAGAATTCTATTATATATTATCAATGATGACAGGTGGTATTGATTTAAAATATATATATATATATATATATATATATTTCTAATTTAAAAATAGAATTACTTAAAAAAAGATTATTAATTAATAAATAAATTAATATAAGTGTTTGGCAATGTGAGAGGTTGGGGCTAGTGGCCCATGACCCGGTGTTGAGATTTAACAGTATGAGAGTTGACGAGACGAGAATGAAGATCCAAATCGAATCTGAACAATATTACAGACCTAAATTGAAAAGCGCACTCTAGTGAAGTGTTGTGTTGAGTTCGTCTTTTCTCACTGGTCAATTCAATTTAATCTGTGTTTTCTCAGCATTCAATTCAAATCGAAAAGAGAAGAGAAGAAAAAATGGTGTCGTCCCAAGTTGTGAATACATACCCGTTGTCGAGCTACACGTTTGGCACAAAGGAGCCCAAGATGGAGAAAGACACCTCCGTCGCGGATCGTCTCGCTCGCATGAAAGTCAAGTTCGTATCCTCTTTCTTTTCTTCCTCTTTTCCAAACCCTAGATTAAACAGCCCCTTTTACTTTAGTTTTCACCTAGGCATCATATGAAATCGTGACTTTTCTCTTTTCTTCTGCTTCAAAATGGAAGAGTAGAAAAGAGACGAAAACCCTTCTCGTGTAATAAGTTTACCTATGCTTTGTTCTATGTGCTGCTCAAATTCACTATATACCCTAAGGCTTCTCAGATATCATCATTTACTTTGTTTCAGCTATATGAAGGAGGGAATGAGGACCAGTGTCGAAGGAATTTTACTGGTACGTACTTTAACCTCTCTTTTTTTTTTGTCTATTTTTTATCAGTGTACGTGGTGGCAGCACTCATTTTTTATCTGGTTCTTGTGTGAGAACAAATTCATTTTGATCATATTTGTACAATGCTTTCTAACTTTATTCTAATAATCTGTTGTTATTATAACACCATGAGATTCACTTTCAGTATAGGGGGCAAGTTGAAAACAAATGTTTCATGTAAAAGCTAAATTCAAAGTGACCATAGCATATAAGAAATGCAAATATATAGTATTTATGGTTCACATACATGGCACTCATTTTTTCAAGTTGGCTCCTAGACTAGATGCCATTGTTGAACTATTTGTTGTATGAATTTATGGTTGGGTACAAAATTATTTCTATTAACCGGAAGAACAATATATGACATATGGTGTCATTATCTATCAGGTTTTTGGGGTTTTGATTTAAGAATTTTTTTTGGGGGAGGGGGGTTGGTTGTGCAGTAGGTACAGGACAATAATGATGTTAACAATATTCTCTTGTTGGAACTAGTGTTGGTTGGGATTTGAGTTATACTTGTGAATTGTGTTAATTGATTTCAATAACTCAGGTGAAATTATGAGATTAGTATGCCAATATTTGGTTGCGTAGTTATCTAAATTGAAGAGTTGATGATAGATGATGCATACTTGATTTTATCATAACGAATGTTCCACTGTTATATAATCCGATTCCCCTGGGCAACTTTAATATTATTGAACACTTAAAGTTAATTGACTATATCAGTAGATCTATAAAATTGCATTCAAGTGTTTATCTAATTGACCATGTAGTCATGGGGTTTAATCATATGGACATCCTCTCTGGCCATGAGGGTGAAGTTGTGTACATATTTGACTGTTCCCAAACCCACATTATAGGAGCTTCATGTACCAGACCACCCCCACTTTGGAACTTTGGCTCACTAAGACCAGAAAGGACCATCTAAGTGGAGAAAAAATTGATCCCCTTTTGGTGGGATTCTTTACTTACAGCTGATTAATTCTGCATTGAACTCATCACCCACACTTAGATTTTTACTTTTTCAATTACTTATTCCTATAATACACTGTCCCACTATGTTCTTGTTAATTCTCATCCATGACATTGCTTTCATAGGAAAGGAGTTTTATCTAATTTCCTTGAAGGTTGTGTTTTGTCCTCCTATCTCATCTTTATGCCTCTAATATTGCAGGTACAAGAACATAATCATCCACATATACTTCTTCTGCAAATTGGAAACACATTTTGCAAACTCCCCGGTGGGCGTCTCAAACCAGGAGAGAATGGTAAGTTCTTGCTTCTGTATTACGAACTTGATAGTTTGAAAACAGAAGCTTGTGGTTATGCTTATATACTTGTTTGTGGGGTTATTTAATGCTGTTGCAGAAATGGAGGGCTTGAAGAGAAAGTTGACTAGCAAGCTTGGTGCCAATTCACCGGCTCTTGTGCCTGACTGGCAGGTATTATTACTTACTTTTTGCAGATATGGACTTTGGGTAGCCATGTTAAATTTTCCATTCTGTTACAATACCTGTGTTTTTTGTTGCTCATTTGCATTTATTCTTTGAAAACTGCAGATAGGTGAGTGTGTTGCAATTTGGTGGAGGCCAAATTTTGAAACCATAATGTATCCATACTGCCCCCCTCATATCACAAAACCCAAGGTAATTTGGGAAAAGAATGTCATTGAATACATTGGATTCCTGGTTCAATTGGTCCTTGCTTACAATAATACCTTTGAATATCTTGTATGCAGGAGTGCAAAAAACTTTTCCTTGTTCACTTATCTGAAAGGGAATACTTTGCAGTGCCCAAAAATTTAAAACTACTTGCTGTTCCATTGTTTGAACTCTATGACAATGTTCAGGTATGGTAATATAGTTATTTTCCGTTACTGGATTGTTGAATGAACTCTTTATAATGTGAAGAATCCTTCATTATTATTGGTTGTCCAATGGAAAACCATGTATAGGAACTGAAACTAAGTAAGGGAATGATTTCAGTTGATTTGGGAGATTATGAATCTTAAATGCTTAATTTTTTTTAGGCATATGTTAGAAATTTTAATCTGCAGACTGATCATGGTTTAAATTTGTAAACTTAACCAGCTATGCTTGTCAGTGAAAATATGTTATATTTTTTCCGTGTCTCATGAAATTTGTGTATCATTTGTTTGCAGAGATACGGTCCAGTTATATCCACCATTCCTCAGCAGCTATCCAGATTCCAGTTTAAAATGATCACTAATTGAACGTAAATTTGAAGCTTACATGCTGATAAATTAATACTGTCATTTTTATTTACGTAACTAGGACTGGCATTATTGCGTAGACTGGCCAGAGGACTGAGTTTTGAAGTGAGTTTCTAAGTAGAATAGTTATTTCCTGACATGGATTGTCTGTATTTATCCCTTGCACTATTGCTAGATCTCGATTATCAACCATCAACCCAAAAGATGGAATCAAGTATTCAACTTGTAGGTTATATACCTAATACCCCAGTAGAAATCAAGGTGTTGAAAAGGTGTCTTCATTTCATGTCTGTTGCTTCTGTCCTCCTCAGGTTGCCAATATCGTAGTGGACAGGGTTAAAGGAATGGGCATTGGTTTTCGTTGCAAGCTTTTCTGGTGAAAGGCAATTGAATGGAAAAAATTATGCATTTGAAATTCAAATATATTCCTCGTGGCAAAATGTATACAACAATGACTAAAATTTAAATGCTCTCGACATATTAAATACAGTTTTAGCATATCCAATTTCCGGAAGTTGCTGCTTGTGCACGCTTGGTGCAGTAGCACTTGATCCAAACATTGAAAGTTCATATTCTTTCTTATTATAGTTTGCTTCACCAATATAAAGTGCAAGGGCTTGGTGTGACTTCTTCTATTGATAGTAATGAGAAAACGTCAATAAGACTGAAAGTAAAAATAGTTTTGGAGGTGGAAGCAATTACAATGTACATAATAGTAGTGCTTGATTTTGGAAAAGGGTTGTAATAATATTTAAATGAATTGTTTCATTTTGGCTACCCATGTCCAAGACACTGTCTCCACGGTTCGCTGCCTAGATATTTTTGTTCAATTTTTTTAAAAATTTTATTACTGTCTAAATGATTCCCAGAATGAATACATTAGTGATATTTACTATATTTTCAATCATACATTTATCTGATTTCTAGTAGAAATCAAAGCAGTATTGGTTAATGCACTCGAATTTTAGGGACTGGATTTGCTTGAATTACTTTGCAATGAAGGCAAAATATGAGTTTAACAAATTCAGGCGTCAATATAACGTCTTGACAGTCTCATTCATGTGATAGAATTTTGACATTAGTGTTTTCACTATAATCACTCCACTCTCAATATATATATATATATATATATATATATATATATATATATATATATATATATATAATTTTTTGTGACTGGGAATAGTTAACATAAATTTTCCAAAAATAATTATTTTTAGAAAAAGAAGTTACACTTTCATACATAAATGTATTTCATTTACTATTTATTTGATTTTTATTTTGTTGAGGAGGGAAGCTAAGCTTCAAACATTTTTATAAGTGTTGGAGTATTTTAAAAGGCTCCCTTTACTAATTTTATTTTTTGTTCATAAAAAAACTATTTATTAAACTTTATCTCATAATATATTTAAAAAAAGTAATTAATTCAAGAGATATTAAGGATCGAGTCTTATCAAATAGAACAAATGTCATCACTTCTAACTGGAGTCTTATAATAAGTTTACAAATGTTAACTTTCAACAATCTAACCATTAAATTACAATACTTTATTTAGTATTCACAATTTTTTATAAAGTTTGAAATGTATTTGATACTTTATTAAATAAATTTAAGTCATTTTATATTATAGTTTTCTAATTATAAGTGGATGTTACCTAAGATAACTTGTAATATATATTTAAATTACTTAAAATTTAAAGAAGACGATTGATCAGACAATATCAAAATATTCAATGATAAAATATCTTACATGAATGAAGGTTTACATTGATAAAAATGATTTGTTATCAAAAGTAATTAAAAAAAATCTCTTTACTAAGATTGACACCTAAAGTTTCATTTGATCTTGTCCCTAGGACATGTTAATTAATCCGTCAATGGTGTATCTTGTTTATTCAATTATTGTGTATATGGTGAGCATGTTTGATTCAACACAGTCCACCACTAACTTATTTTATTTCCAACATAACCCCATCCGTTGAACTGGTAATTTTGATTCTAAAATCTTAGATACACAAGATTCATGAATGAATTTATACATACTGTCACTGTTTCGCAGCTACACAACCATGGGTTCCAATCATCTAGTCAACCAACCCACGTCTTTGTTGGCTAAATGTACACCAATCAATTCCTGACGAGTAACTCTCTAATCAAACAATTCACAGCATGCATGGCTTCTTCAATCGTGTGCACCACCTTCTTAATTTACTCTTCTATTTGCCATGTATATAACTCCATCACCCATTTGCTGGCGATCAAATTCTCAAGCTATGGCCACTTTAACCATTCTCCTAGTGCTCTCAGCATGCATTCTACCCACCTTAGCTTCACCACTGAATAACAGAGATTCAACAAAGGAGTTCAATGCCCTCTCTCCTATTCCAAACTATATCACCAAGAGTAGCCCTCAGAATGCTGTTATGAACACAATAGATTCATGCTGGCGAGCCAAAACAAATTGGGCTTCTAATCGCCAATCCTTGGCTGATTGTGCAATTGGCTTTGGCAAAGATGCCATAGGAGGAAAATTTGGTGATGTATATGAAGTCACTGACCCTTCTGACGACCCTGTAGACCCAAAACCTGGCACACTTCGTTATGGTGCAATCCAAACAGAACCCCTTTGGATAACTTTCGGCAAGGACATGGTTATCACGCTGAAGAATGAGCTCATGCTGAATAGCTACAAGACCATTGATGGGAGAGGAGCCAAAGTGGAGATCGCAAATGGAGCTTGCATTACGATACAAGGTGTTAGCCATGTAATCATACATGGAATTGGCATTCATGATTGTAAACCGGGTGTGGGTGGCATGGTTAGGAGCACTCCTGAGCATGTTGGGTATCGTGAAGGCTCTGATGGAGATGCCATTAGCATATTTGCCTCCTCCAATGTGTGGATTGACCATTGCTTTTTGGCTCGTTCCACCGATGGTCTCATTGATGTTATTCATGCCTCAACTGCAGTCACCATCTCTAACAATTACTTCACCCACCACGACAAAGTAAGAAACAGAAAAAACATACTCTTCTTCTTTCTTTTTTTAACCTTTCTTTTCATTACCATGATTTTTTATGCATTATTTTTATTCATCTGCCAACTTTACTAATAACTAATCTCCACATTACACAGTACTTTACCAATAACTAATCCCCATATTACATAATAGAAGAATTTCTAACAGCTTTTGAGTTGAAAATAGAGTTTTTTCACTCAAGAAACATCTATAATTTGTATCCAGAGGCTCATATTAAGGATCATCTGTTCTATGCACTCTTTGCAGGTGATGCTGCTAGGGCACAGTGATGAATACAGCGCGGATAAAGTCATGAAAGTAACAGTAGCTTTTAACCGCTTTGCCAGTGACTTAATAGAAAGAATGCCAAGGTAAAAGAGTGGTTTTTGAAAGACATATATTTTTTTTTTCACTACAAGATTCAATTCCTTCAATTAATGTTCAGATATTTCTTTATTTGGATGATGAAATGCATGCAGGGTGAGATATGGTTATGCCCATGTGGTGAACAACCGGTATGACGAGTGGGTGATGTATGCCATTGGTGGCAGTGCCAACCCTACCATTTTCAGTGAAGGCAACTATTTTACGGCTTCAGATGATTCTGCTGCAAAACAGGTAACTAAGAAAGGCACGAACACTTCTCCTCACAGAAGCAAGTTAATAACATATTAAGCATTTCAGTTTATGTTACTGAATGTGGTTCATTGGTTGGTGACAGGTTACCAAGAGGGAAAGTAGTGAAGGTTGGAATAATTGGAAATGGAGGAGTTTTGGAGATGAATTCTTAAATGGTGCTTATTTTGTGCCATCTGGGTATGGAAGTTGCACCCCATTGTATTCAGATGCTCAAACTTTTATAGCGGCCAAGGCATCCATGGTGCCCTTTTTAACTCTCAATGCAGGGCCACTTAACTGTGTTGTTGGCAAAGCTTGTTAATTTGGCTCAACATTTTCACCCTTCTTCTTTATTTCTTTTTATGATTTTGTGTCTTGAAGCTCCAATAATTTTCAGTCATTTACACTTAGCACAGAGAGTGAAATAGTGTTGCAACCATAGCATACCAGAGTGCATCTTCTGTTCTTTCTTATTATATTCCAAATCAATTTTCCAATCAACATCATATTTTTCTTAAATTCATTTCTAAAAAAGTTTGGTATCTATGGTTCTCGACGTGTTACCAACAAATTGTCATTGTAAGTGCATGTGGATAATTTTGACTGATCATCTACACAATGTACTTATCAATATTTTTTTTTTCAATTACATTATACTATTGATAATCCATATATTTCTCTCTAATGGCTGGTTAAGATTTTGGTGTTCGTGGATCATATTTAAATAATTTTATATTATGGTCTTAATTTTCACCAATTTATTTAGTGGAATAATCCTTGGTCATATAATAAACTAATATCTCGTGCAAGTCATTAACTACTTTTGCCGTTATCAAACATGACAATTACATGCAAATGTTAAACCGTATTCCCAATTAATAGATTTTAGTGTGAGGGTAGGTAAATAAGTTAATTAAGAACTAACTTAATAGTATTTATTGAATAAAAATATATTTACAATTTGTATTATAGCTACTTTTAAAAGTAACTTTATCTTAATAAAGTTGTTCATAATTTTATTTAAATGAAAACTAATATAAAAATCATAAGCAGTTTTTGAATTTGAAGTATTTTCTTAAACAGCCCTCTTATCGTGACCTTAGACTTTTCTTTATCACGTCTTTGGTATAAATTGAAAGTTTATGTTTTCTTTCCTTATTTCTTTAATTAAAAAGTGGTACATATGATAAATCTCTAAAAATATGCTAGACAGTCCCTTCTCAATTTGTTAATATTCTTTTCTTTCAAGTGTGTCACTTTTTAAAACTTTAACTAAATTTAGGCCTGCCAAAAAAATAAATATTTTTATGAATTCCACAAATTTTGTACGGATTTTGTTCAGTGTTTAATTTTCTTTGTTGTTGGTTGAAGTAGTCTTGTAATATCAAGACAATAACAGTAAATAACAAGAGAAATGCTATGAAGAAAATGTTATCTAAATGTTTAGTGCATGTTTTTACTATTGAAGTGGTGGGCATGGAAAACTTTTTCCTAAAAAAAATAAAATAAAAAAATAAAATGATTTCTTTTCTATAATTTAAAATTAGATCATACATATAATATAAATTTTGAAAAATTAAATATTTTTTTTACAAATTAATTTATATATAACTTAATTTTAAATTCTATATAAATTAAAAATAAAATTTTAATAATTTAAATGGGAGAATTTTATACATTTATGTATAAATTATTTTAATTTATGAAAAAACTAATTTTATAAATATACTTGTCCAAATAAATAAATAATTTAATTTAATTTAATTAAACAGATTAACCAAGAAAAAAAAAGGTTCGAAGTCTTAATCCTAAACCATAAACTCTTACCTCCTTAATATTCTCTTAATTTCGTAAAAAAAACTATATGTAGATATATAGGTAGATTTAGTAACGAGTTGTGACACGAATACTTTTTAAACTATCTTCACCAATGTATAATATTGGATCAATTTTTAAGTTGTTATTTTTAGGTTACACATTATAACTTACTAGCTTGTATTAATAATATCAAAATTGGATGCAACTGACCAATCATATAAGAACTAAGTGAACCAATCAAATGTCTAGCTCAAATAAATAATAGAACCAACATAAAGAAAAACCAATCAAAATGTTGAAAAAAAATTCAAGTGAATTTTTTAGTACAGTATATTATATTGATTTTTTTCTTTTTAAAAAAATTCAAATTATTTGTTATTTTTTACGCAAACTTTTAATGCTATTATATATTTAGCATGTATTATATACGTATGTCAATATAGTCTCATATCATTCAGGAGTTGAGACAAATGGTAGTTTATATACATTCTCTTTCCTCAACCCATTGAAACACCTTTTGAGTATAAAACCGTGATAGAGCACCGACCTCCAAAACAAACCATACTTCAGATGCGATCATTTATCCTACCAGTGCTATCTCTCAGACTATATTAACAAACGGAAACAATATATATTTCATTTTATAACAAATTTTGTTTATGTATTTCATTTATTTGTGGTATTTTTAATTTTGTTTATTTTAAGACTTTTTTTTGGTTCACAAAATTTGAACATGGATGCTAGAGTTTTACCATAACTTACACATATTGTTGAACCATATAATCTATACTCTTAATTTATTTATTTTTTAAAAAATAATACTTGGGTTAATTAAGAAGCGGTCTCTTAATAGAGAATATAGATCTATTTCATAAAGTAATAAATATATTCATCTTCAATTTCTTTTACAAACTATCATTCTTTGTCCAGTTTTAGTGCATATTATATTCAATTTATTCCGTAATTGTCATTTAATTTGCATTTCTCTTTATTTCAATTATATTCTTCAATTGTTTTCATTGAAAATAGCTGAAATCTCGCATAAGCTCTCTTAATAAAGAATATAGATCTATTTCAGAAAGTAATAAATATATTTATCCTCAATTTCTTTTACAAACTATTATTCTTGGTCCGGTTTTAGTGCATATTATATTCAATTTATTCCGTAATTGTCTTTTAATTTGCATTTCTCTTTATTTCAATTATATTCTTCAACTATTTTCATTAAAAATAGCTGAAATCGTATGATGTGTATGAATAAACTGTTTAAATAAGTTTACATCTTTTTTATTTAAAAATGGTCAAATTTTTATAATAAAGACCGAATAATGATTCACTTATAAAAAAAATATGCTAAGTTTATTAAGATCTTAGAGATATAATGATGTTTTAAGTGAATACAAAGACTAAAGATGTAAAAATTAGATTGAGTGTATTTTTTAGAAAATAAATGTATATTTATAAACTTTTAGGGTTAATTAAATATACAATGGTTAACAAATATTGGAATAATTAGTTTATTATAATACTTGTGACTAACAAAAATGAGTTTTCAAATTTGTAGTGATTTGACCCAAATTATATTCTGAATATTTTTGTACTGGTATATTAAAATAGTTATTTATACAAAAACTTTTTTAGAGAAATTAGTTTTTAAATGTTAGTGGTGGAACTAAACTAGCAGTCTCATTAACATACTAAATTGAATAATGTTTGTGAAAGTCAAAGACTAAATAATTTGATACTATAATTTAGAAATTTAATCAGTGTATAATCAAACTTAAAACATGCGACATTAGGCATGTATTTACATTTTTGTTATCCTTGAGTGGAATTTTAGATGGTAATTGCCAATTAGCATAGTCAAACAATAAGCACAACAACACTCGTGCATCCACGTTTTGGTTAGTTCAATTAAGAAAAGCAAAGAAATTAAAAGTCAAACCTCTGAAGTGAATGCACAACCTCATCTAACATCTATTAAATGCACTCACTCCATTGGTTGCCTAAGCCTTACAAGCATGGCAACCTCTTCCTTACTCTTGTTTTCATGCTTCATACTACACCTTGCAAGTTCATCACAAAGTGCAGTTCTAAACAAAATAGACTCATGCAGGCTTGCCAAATCCAATTGGGCATCAAATCGCCAAGCCTTGGCTGATTGTGTCATTGGCTTTGGAAAAGATGCAATTGGAGGCAAATATGGAGCAATATATAAAGTCACAGATCCCTCTGATGATCCCATAAGCCCAAAACCAGGCACACTTCGCTATGGTGTGGTGCAAACACAACCCCTTTGGATCATTTTTGCCAAAGATATGACTATTAAGCTCAAGAACGAGCTTATCATGAATAGCTACAAGACCATTGATGGAAGAGGTGCTAAAGTGGAGATTACAAATGGGCCTTGCATTACAATACAAGGTGTTAGCCATGTTATCATCCATGGCATTAGCATCCATGATTGTAAGCCAAGCAAGGCTGGCCTTGTAATGAGCACCCCATCTCATGTTGGCCATCGCCAAGGCTCTGATGGAGATGGCATTAGCATATTTGCCTCCTCAAATGTTTGGATTGATCACTGTTTTTTTGCTCGTTGTTTTGATGGCTTGATTGATGTTATTCATGCCTCAACTGCCATTACCATTTCTAACAATTACTTTACCCAGCATGACAAAGTAAGTGTTACCATTCTTACCCATTCCATTAAACTATTACTTTTGGTCCATAAGATGTTTTAGTTGTTTTTCAAACATCCTATTTGTACTCATTTTTTTTGGATGGTACTCTTCCTTGACTGCAGGTTATGCTACTAGGACACAGCGACGTGTACACGGCAGATAAAATAATGAAAGTAACAATAGCCTTCAACCGATTTGCTAGTGGTCTAATTGAAAGGATGCCAAGGTGAGAGTGTATTTTATAGATTGAATTTCCATGGAACAGGTTTAAAAAAGTATATATATTAACTGGTTTGTATGCATGCAGGGTGAGATTTGGTTATGCCCATGTGGTGAACAACAAATATGATGCGTGGAAGATGTATGCAATAGGTGGCAGTTCTAACCCAACCATTCTAAGTGAAGCAAACTACTATGTAGCTCCGAATGACCCTGCTTCAAAACAGGTAAGGAAAGGAATATAATCAAAGTAACATGAAATGAAACACCCTGCCCCATTAATACATGGCAACACAGATTGAGTTGGCTTCTTGATGACAGGTTACCAAGAGGGAAATGAAGGGAAAATTGAAGAGTTGGAAATGGAGGTCTTCTAAGGATGCATTCCTAAACGGTGCTTATTTTGTTCCATCAGGCTATGGAAGTTGTGACCCAAACTATTCACCTTCTCAATCTTTTACTGCTGCACCTGCTTCGTTGGTTCCCGCTATAACTCTAAACGCAGGTCCCCTAACTTGTGTTGTTGGTAAAGCATGTTAGTTTTGTCTTGCAAGCTGCATTTGTATCTTTCTCTCTCTCAGCTTTCTTGTTTTGATTGATTCCCGAAGACTCAATTTGGAGTCATGTATCAGAGTAGGCCAATTAACTCCTTTGCAGAATTGTGACACATGCCAGATTCGTTTCGTAAGGATTATTGTAAAAAAAAGTGTAAAGGATATGATTCTCCAGCAGAGTACTTTATCTCTAATAGACTATACATAAACCCGACATTAGTAAAGAACACCATATCAAACTAGGAAAAATTGGGATGCTATTCAATGACGGTATAATTATGGTATATATAAATAAATAAACACAATAAAACAGTAACAAAAGGAAGATGTTTGTGCGGTTCACATCATTTGGAGATCTTCAGAATAGCCTATTTTCGTTGCTTTGGACTCCACATGTGACTGGTGCTTTAGCCCTCACTTTCTTCAAGTACCAAACAGCAGCTCCAATTCCAAATGCACCCGCAACGGAAAAGCCCGTAACTGTCCCTGCACCCACAATTCCAGCGTGCACAACCCCAAACATAAGCATAATCATCCACTACAAAATCTAACATTAAATTACATCTATATGAACCGTATTTAATCTCTGTACCTGCTATTACATGGACCCTCCTATTGTGCCTTGCAATGTCATAATCTGCCGAACAACCAATAGTCTATAACGCACTTAAGTAAAAGTTAAACACTTCAACTAATCTTTTGATCCACATAAGTGACAATCATTCAGTAATTAATTTCTGGAAAAAAAAAGTTATTCAGTTTTAGCTTGTAAAAAGATAAAAACTTGAACATTTTAGAGACAAAAAAACATAACAAATTAACAGCCAACTGATGTGTACTAATAAGGCCATATGACGACTAAAACTTAATATCTGATTTGATGTTAAATACTTAACTAGCCCATGTCTAGGTGGTAGTTTTGTGGTATCTGATAATGAAGAAAAACATAACTAGTATAATCTTAAAAGAGTATTGAACTTAAATATACCTTTGCAATGAGTTGTGGAGTTTCCATCCTTACAAAGACACATGAAGCTCTGGTTGAGCGTGTCAAATCCACAAGTCCCACCTCCTTTCAAAGGGTCCTGGCACTGAAGGCAGCGCGTGGTAACAGGGATATCAAAATCAACTCTGATCCCATATTCCGGAACCTGATCATAAGGCATAGGAGCACCAACGTTCTTCCAATAAACACTTGCATAACTGGTGCAATACTTAAGCATCAACCTAAGGGACTCGGTGGCTTTGGGATAGTACGAACAACAAGTACTACGAGGGAGCGCAAAGGAGCACCCAGGCAAGTGCCTGCAGAGATAGCTAGCACTGTCACAGGAAGAGTCACAGTGTTCAGGGAAGTGCTCACAGAATATGGGCTTGGGCTGAATGATGACGTTGTCCTCACTGCAGTTGAAGAACATGTACTCGTTCTGAGGAGAGAGCTTGAAGTGGGTGCTGCTGTCCAAACTGAAGGGTCTAGTGGGACGAAACCTCTCACCATCCTCGCAGCTCCACATGAAGGGATCAGTGACCACAACGTGTGGATCAGCGTAGCTAACGTTGCGAACCGGGTATCTTCCCGAAGGGGTTCTGAGTTCTAGTTTTCCCGAGCTGGAACATGCGAAAATGTGTCTGTAGTATGGGCTTCCGCATCCGTCGTCGATGCCGAATGGGTACTTGATGGGGATGTCCCCGCAGGATGTTCTGCAGACGCTGGATTGAGATGTTGTGAGAGTGAGAGACGATGAGAAAATGAGTAGTGATAATGAGATTGTGTGAATGAGGTTGTTGTGTGTGTGAGTCATAGCCATGAGAGACTTTCTGAATCACTAGATGGTCTTTTGAATCAGAAGTAGACACAAGTAAGTATAGGTTGTGAGAGTGGAAGAAAAGAAGAAGAATATTGGTGAAATGTTCTTTTATAGTGTTCTTTTGCTTTTATTCCCTTTTTTTTTCTCCTTGCTTGTTGCTTTTGCTTTCTGCATTGTCAAGCTGTGATACAACATGAAGAGAGAGAGGTAGACTCTTCCTTGTGAAGAAAATATAAAGTACTACAGTTTGGAACCACTAGTCACAATAATATTTGACATTAGACTAATCTACTTATTTTTAAGGTTTAATTACCTTTTTCATCCCTATATTTATAGTCAATAGTAAATTTGGTAAAGTGATTTTTAAAAAATTCAATTTGGTCCCTAAGTTTTTTAAAATGTATTCAAAATGGTCATTTTTGTTAAATATCACCAAACGGTTTTAAGTGGTGCTTATGTGACAGACACGTGTAAGTTACGTGGATGGTGCAAACAGATTAGTATCATAAACAATTAAGAACTTTGATTTGGACAACACAGCAAGAAAATTCAGAGCAAGCAGAGGTCAATCTCATCAAAGACTAAATAAATGAAGGAAAACTGATGTTATAATAATATAAAGGTAAAGTATGTAAAAGTAATACAAAAGATATGTAATACATTAGAACATAAAGCACAAACAGATTTTCTTCACTAATGAGTTCATAAGAACTACCACAGTTTGGTCCTATAATAATTGTTTTTCAAAATACATATGTTTATAAATGAGTGAGTTCACCATGGGGACGCAGCTCACCATCGTAACTCAGGATCGCACCACAAAATCGAATGAAGGGAGCACACCTCCAAATGGAATCGAAGCAGGGAAGCGCACCACAGAATCCAACCAGGGGAGCAATCCTAGTATCAGAAACCCTAAATCAGAAATTCAAAATCCCAATTTGAATAACCTAAACCCTAATTCAGTATTCACCAAAGTAATGTAAGCACAATCCACGTAACTTACACGTGTCTGCCACATAAGCACCACTTAACGCCGTTTGGTGATATTTAACAG
>Ga0123342_1002390_pt1 | contig 31172 bp, 13 predicted proteins | sample Turbeawhitnodule_FD_89960 | JGI IMG/M metagenome (GOLD analysis project Ga0123342, IMG submission 89960) | Root nodule microbial communities of legume samples collected from Mexico - Turtle bean Mexico white nodule | ecosystem: Host-associated > Plants > Roots > Nodule | place: Mexico: Nepantla... | reverse complement strand
TATATACAAGTAGTACACTCATTCTAGGGTTTAACTAAAGAAGGAAATAATCAATAATTAAATACTAGAATCATAACACACAAAGATAAAATAAAGGTTATTCCCCTCTATAAAGAGAAATAATTGATAATTAGAAAAGACACCCAATTATTCTTTTATATAAAGAGAAACAATTGATAATTAGAAAAGACTCCCAATTAATATTAGGATCCTTCTGTAACTCTGGTATCCGTATCCTTTAATAGAAGATAAGCACAACCAAAAAATCAAGACAAACACATAAAGAAAACCTCCGTTAAAAAGGATAGAAAACTGGTGGATAGGTTGGATGCCCAACAACAGAGGTATGCAACAAAAACAAAAGTACAATTGCAGCTGCACACATATTTGGCCATACCAAAATCACATGACTCTTTATTATAAAATAGAATAGATATATGAACAAAAGAGAAAAAGAAAAACAAAGGATATGAGAATGAATATCTCTTTATTCTTTTATTGAAATTAAAACAAATGGTATGAATATATGCTATCACTACACTTATTATAGGTCTAGCTAAAGAGAGAGAGAATGGAAAACAAAGAATCAATTAATAAATACTAGAATCTAAATAGACAAAATAAATGTTATACACCTCTATAAAGAGAAACAACTAAGAATTAGAAAAGACACAATTAATATTAGTATCTTTCTATAGCTCTTGTATCCATATCCTATAATATCCCCTCACAAGCTGTAGAACAAATATTGATGAGATTCAGCTTGAAACAAATACTTTTAAAAGATTGAAGACTTAAAACTTTGGTATAAATGTTAGCCAGTTGCTCTGTGGTGGAAATGGGAAGCATATGGATGAGACCTTTCTTTAATTTTTCCCTAACAACGTACAATCTATTTCTATATGTTTCGTAAACACTGGATTTGTTGTAATGTATCTTGTTGAGTCATTATCACAGTAGATGGTTTCTCAAAAGGAACTTTGAAATCTTGAAGAAGATAAGTTAGTCATTGAATTTCACATGTAACAGTGGTCCCTTGAATTCAGCTTCACAAGAACTCTTTGATATTGTTCCTTGCTTCTTTGTTTTCCAGGATGTGAGAGAATTCCCAAGATACACATTAAAACCAGTCACTGATTGTCTTGAATCACTAGGTGTTCCAATCACTATCACAAAAGGCTTTTAGATGAATAAAAGTGTTGGAAGAGAAAAATAAACCAAGACTTTGAGCTCCTTTAATATATCTGAGAATTCTAATAGCTGCAATATAATGAGCAATTGTAGGCTTAGCAAAAAACTAAGTTGTTGAACAAAAAATGTTATATCAGGTCGGGTATTAGTGAGATACATAAGTCTTCCAATCAATCTTTTGTAGGCTTGAATATCTGTGAAAGGAACACTATAGTAGAAGAGAATTTTTCATGATTATCAATAGGAGTGAGTGCAGGTTTGCAGGCTAAAAGATCTGCATCTGGTATCTGTTAACAATTTCAATGCATATTTCCTTTGATTCACCATTATTCCTTTCTTACTTCTTGTTATTTCTAGACCAAGAAAATATCTTAAATCCCCAAGATCCTTAATCTTGAATGTCTGATTCAGGGTGTCTAATTACAACAATCTATTCTTTATCATTTATTGTCAATATTATATCATTCACATACACCAATAATGTTGTAAAATATCCTTCAAAAGAATTAATGAACAAGGAATGATCATTCATAGATTGAGTATATCCCGCAGAAAACAAAAAGGATGACAGTTTGGAAAACCACTCTCTGCTAGCTTGCTTAAGGCCGTATAAAGCCTTTTTTTAATTTACAAACATGTCCTGGTTGAATAGAAGTTAATTCAGGAGGAGCAACCATGTATACATCTTCTTTCAACTTTCCATGTAAAAAAACATTGTTTATGTCTAATTGTTTCAATTCCTAATTACAGATAGAAGCTAGAGAAAGAAGCAACCCTATGGTGGTCATCTTTGCTACTAGAGATAAAGTATTAAGGTAGTCAATGCCTTATGTTTGTGTATCCCTTTTTCACTAACCTTGCTTTATTTATTTATTTTATTTTGAATACTCATCTGTAACCTATGGCAGTTTTGTCCTTAGGCAAAAGAGTAGTCTCTCAAGTTTGATTTGACTTTAAAGCAGAAATCTCACATTGTATAGTTTTTCCCAAAAGTTATGTTTCACAACTTCAGAATAAGTGTTTGAATCAACATGTGAAGAAAGAGACATAACAAAAGATCTATATGAAAGTGACAAATTGTTATAAGACAAAACAAAATTAAAAGAATATTTAACTTTTGAAGATGTATTGGAAACATTAAGATTACAATGATAATCATTTACTCAGGTGGTCTTTTTATTCCTGTACTCATTTTGACAGACTGATCTTATTCATAATTTTTTTCCATGTCATGATCTTCATTGAGGTTTTGGTCTATACGAGAACAAACTTCTTTTGGAATCTCAATGTTTAATTCACAATTATCATTACTACATTTTTAGCATTATCATAGGGTGCAAGAATGACTTGTGGTAGCTAACTCAAAATAGGTTGATCTTCAGTAAAAAAACTTTGATCATAAATGTTAGGACTGTTAGTTTCATTGCTAGTATCTTGAACCCTTTGATATGGAAAAACATGTTCATAGAAGACACAAAAATTTCTCTTGATTGAATATTCAACAAAATATATCATTTTGTCCCCTTTTTAAAACCAATAAAAACACATTTTGATGCCCTTGGATCAAATTTTCTTTTATTTGTTGACAAAGTGCTAACATAATATAAAGATCCAAACACCTTTAATCCATTAAAATATGCTTCAGTTTTGTAAAGCATTTCATGAGGAGAAAAATAGTTTAAAACAGGTGTGGGAAGCATGTTTATAATATGCGCAACATGTATAACAGAATATGACCAATAAATTTTTGGTAAATGAGAGCTGTTATATTTAATAAATGATCATATTTCCTTTCAACTATATTATTTTGTTGTGGAGTATTGACACATGATATTTGATGTACTATTCCTTTATTGACAAAGAAATTAGTCAAGAAAAATTCAGTCCCATTATTACTTTTTATTATTTTTATTGTTGTCTCAAATTGTGTTTGAACAAAAACAACAAAATTTTTCAATATCTTGACAACTTCAGATTCTTGTTTTAAAAGAAAAATCCATATGTAACTCGAATAGTCATCAACAATGGTCAAGAAATATTTATAACTATGAATTGATGGTATTGAGTATGATCCCCAAATATCTACATGAATCAAATCAAAACATTTTTTTTTATTTAGATGTATTATAGTTGTCGTTTGTCTGTCAAATTAATATGATTCTAGCGTAGACTTGTCTAACACTAGAGAGATGATAAATAATTGTGGTCAGATGACCCCAGGTTGTTTCTCAATGAATCCAATAGTAAAATCAGTAAATCAGTATTTAAAAACTATCTCCAAGCAATAAAAGTTAGCAATAACAATATAAAGATAAAAGGAGTGGAAATAATTGTGTAGAAAATATAAAAAAGATTAAAATAGCAAATAAAAAGTTGTTGATCCCCAAGTTCTTCCACCATTGAATTCTTCACATGTTCTCTAAAGATTATTCATTTCTCAATCCTACAACAAAGTTAAACCAAATTGAACATGTGTCAATCTAATTCAACTGAAGTTCACCAGTAAAATATGCATTTACTGATTTAATCAATACTCACTTTGTTCCATACGTATATTCCATGATAATGCTTATATTTTCTCTCTTGAATCATGTACCCAAAAAATTTATTAGAACAATGCGAACTAACTAAGAAATCAAAGTTTAAAAGAAGGAAGACTCTCAATCATGCGTTCAAGTACAACCTCTCACAAAAACCAGTTTTTTAGGAAATTAGACTATTAAATTAACTGCTATAGAAAATTAAAAATCAAAACTTTTATTAACCAAAACCTCAGAACTTAATGTTCTTTTTTCCATTTTAGTCTCTTTTTCTCACACTTCTCACAAAGTTTTCTCTGATACTGTGCATGTTTGCCCAGGGAGTTAAAGTAACTGCTCTCAATTTAAAGTTTTATTTAACTCATTCTTTTCAAATAAATGTATTGTACATCTCTCATTTCTTTCAAATTTAAATAATTATAAAATAACGAAATAACCAAAATAAAATATTGATATAAAAATAAAATAGAAATAAATTTGTGTACAATACAAAACAGTTAAAATGAGAAATTCCCTATATATAGATATAGATTAACACAAATATTATTAATAATACTAATAAAAATATTATTAATAATATTAATACAAATATTATTACTATTAATATTAATATTAATAATATAAAAATTTACATACGAATTTTTTTTATATAGTATTATTTATGGAAAAATCTAAATGTAATGTTGTTCGAACAAAATTCCGTATGTAAACTTTAAATATTATTATTATTATTAATATTAATGTTATTATTTATTAAAAACAATGATAATAATGTTATTATTAATAATTATAATAATGATATTATTATTAATATTAATAATTATTATTAATAGTATTAATTATTATATTAATAATAATTATGTTATTATTATTGTTATTTTCATTAGTAATAATAATAAATAATATTATTATGATGATAATAATATTAAAAAATTAGATAAAAATTTATCATGTAATATTATTTACGAAATAATACATATATAATAAGCAGTTAAATTACCTACAATCATAATGCTGATGTAAGATTATATTTATTGATGGATAAATGGTTTATGGTGTTGCAGCAACTTAGAGGGCGGTATTGGTGATGGAGTTTCCTGTGCGATTTATTTTTCTCTGTTCTATTTTTTGTCCATCTCACAATGGATTTTTTTTTTTTTTCTGTGTTCTGTGTGTTGTTATTTCTCTTATTTCTTTTTTTCTCACAATCCGCATCTTCCTTTTTCTCTAGTTTTCTTTCGCAATATGTTTTTCAAGGATGATATATTGACAATTTAATTCACAACCTGATTCAGTATAATTTTTTTATTAATAATATAAAAAAAGGTATTTTTGTCATATAAAAATTAAAATTTAAGATAAAGAAAGAGAGTTGTATATGGAATAATTGTTATGCTTTTTTTTATGTCCCCTAGTTTACTGTCATTGGTCTCCTCTTATACACATTGGTTAAGAAAAAATAAAAACACAAGTGAAGGTTCTGGAGTTCAGATGTGAATGGGAGGGACAATAGGTGGTGTGCGAGAGTGAAAAACAGAAGGTAGGAGAGACTAATTACTCTTTTAATTTTTATTTATAAAAAAATTATTTTAAACTACAGATGTTTTATTATATATTTTTTGTTTTCAAATATATTTAAGATAAAAGTTTTCTTAAATTAAATCTTTTTTTTTTCAATTTTCCCATTTTAATATTTTATTATATTTTTAATTTTTATCATTTTTATATTTTTTTTCTTAAATTTATTTTATTTATTTACATTTTTTATCATACAAAATTATCTTTCATAAAAGAAAATATAAATGTTAAAAAAAACTCGTATATGTTATCTTAAAATCATTTAAAATATAAGAGCATTTTTGGAAAAAAAAATCGTAAATACTTTTTAGAGAGGAAAAAATAAGAAAAAATATAAAATAAATTTTACTATAAATTAAAAGTAGGTTGTAGTAAACAAAATTATAACTTCTTTGAAAAAAAAATAACTTGTGCACATTTTATTTTTTTCCTCTAAATTTTCTTATGATAATACCCTAGGTATAATTTGGTAATTTTTGTAAGATGAGATCCATTACTTATTTTTCTCTGACCATCCCTCTAGCAAGCACCATATAATAAAGGAAAAGAAAAAAAGTAAATGCAACCTTGTTTTAATCAGCATGGAACCAAATCCTCCTGCACTACCAAAGTTAAGGTGAGATTATTAATAGGTTTGTTCATCTGAGTGGGAGAAAGGTGGGGAAAGTAAAATTGGGATATGATTCTGCCAACAACTTCACAGCCAATACACATAAAACCTACATTTCCAGTGATCACTTTCTGTTCCACCTATATATTCAATTTTTGTTCTTTTCCTTTTGTCCCTGTGTTTCCCACCTGCGTCCCACTAGTCAAATAAAAATAGTTAATGTTTCTTGTTTAGTCATCATGTATATAACAAAACAACGCCATGCATTGAATTTGTGGTCCAACTCTTTGGATAATTCAGAAGCTGTTTTAATTTCTGAAGAAAAAAAAAGCTAGTTAGAAGAACATCTCAATGGGGTAAACAAATTTATATCATTGCAAGAGATAGACTACCTTTATCCTTCAGACAAAGAAAAAGAAAAGAAAGGGTCTTTGTCTTAATAACCATCACTCTCCCTTTATTCAGGTTTGGATACAGTGTATCATATGATAATTAACTTTGAGGAAAGTTCAGATTATGGACCAAAAAACAAAAGGAAGAAGGCAATAAAAGGGAGATAGAACAAAACAATTCGTGAAGATGAAAACCTGTGTTTCGATGATATACATGATAAATTAATGTTACATTTTGCAGATATTATATACATGGCCTACATCAATTGTTAATGCACTCTATTAGTACAAACAAAACTCAATTAATATAAAATATATAATTACCTCTTAAGAAAATGTTATAGTGACCATCCAAAATAGAAATGAATGAAAATCACACTGACAAATATTTAAACCTTATCATGCTAAGGTATTGACTTAAAGAACCTAATCTATTACATTGTTATATCCAATAGATTAGCTAATTGATCATCAGCAAAAACCTTACTTATTTGAATAAGCTAAATGCCTAAAGTTTCTTTGTTCTTTTTTTGCTAACCTTTCCGCGTAGAACAGCTTCTTTTGTTTTGTGAAATGACCCGAGACCTAATTGTTTTTCACTTTCTTTAAGCTATAATATATATACATATATACATATATATATATATATATATATATGTGTGTGTGTTTGTGTACACACAAAAGTTTAAGTTAAATACATTAAAAAATGTAAAACTTGCAACGAACTATAAATAACATGTGATTTTTAAATAATGATTATAAAAGTCAATATTTTACCATATAAACCATATTTTTTTAATACATTACCATACACAATAATACAAATAAATGGAATTATAGAAAATAACTAGGATATATCCTGGAAGATAATTGTTATAATAAGATTTGATTAACCTAAATGCTTAACTAAGAATCATTTGTTATTAAGTTAAACTTAATTAGAATTAATTTGATCACATGAGGCAAGGGGATATATTTAGTATAAGATAAGATAAAGAGAGATTCGAAAGATTTTCAAAAGACAGCAGAAAGACGTCTCCTTTTATAAAGAAAGAAAAGATAGCAATAAAATAGAATCTATTCTACAGAATATTTTGTCACACTATATGCTTCAACTTACTATCCTTATACATCAATGTCTTCCACTCACAAGGAATTTATTGCTGAAAATGATGAAAAGAGAAATTAAAGGGACGAAAAGAACAATAATTGAATAATTGGTAAAGCTGAGGCAGTGGAGATCCACACGACATGAAGTTCTGTAACACGAATGCACCCGCACACACATAGAAGAACATTTTGAAAATCAATGGAGATGATCTTACAGTAATTAATCTGTGTGCTATGGAGAATTGAAAAGAAAATTTCCCTTTAAGTTTTTAGTCATTTTGCTTTGTTCTATTTGTAAACAGATATGAAGGAAAGAAGAGCTATCATGCATATGCTCACACACTATTTTACTCAGTTAAAAGTCTAACACATTGTCCATGAAAACCCTAAAACAGATCCTATATATATAGACGGACACATGAGATCTTGAGAATCATCATGAGAAATTTCGATCCAATGATTGAAAACAGTGAAAACCAGAATGATATATAGGACACTGAAACTGAACCAACCATGACAGAAAAGATCTGAAAATGAACCAGAATTCAAAAGCACATGATGGCTGCCTTTTTTCTACTGTGTTGAAGACAAGAAGGGCACATGTGCAGTCAAATCTTTTCATCATTACACGGATCTACCAGTGAATCTCACCATGAATCTCCGCAGGTAAAAAAGGGAACACGACATAATCAACGCATAAGGGTAACAAATGAGTGTATAAAGTTGAAAATTACAAAATAATTATAACTGACCTTGAGAGAATAGTTTTCATTATACACTTAAACCTGATGAGAGATGAAAGGAACGTGATTTAGATGATGGAAGCTGTAATTGAGGGGAATGAAGCCTGGTCCGAGGAGACATAAAACATAATTATATACTATTATTTCATCCGAATGATCTGATGAACTTTGGTGAATATATTTATGAATTTGGTGTGTAGTGAAAGGTAGAGTTATATATGATCGATCTCCTTGGACCACGCAGCATTCCCCTCAAAAGATGATAGCTTCCGGATCTTGTTCATTAGCTAATCTTGAATCTGAGTAACTCTTTGATACAAACAAGGTGGTTTCGGTTGTGTTTGGTTCTGATATGGAAGAAGGCACCATATATATCTTGGTTGAAGGAATGAAATGAAAAATGGGTTTTGCGGATATGAGGAAATGCACTGATGAAAAAAATGATTTGGTTTAAAAAGAAAGTAAAAGCAACGCGCAGAGAGAGACAGAGAGAGAGAGTAGAAGATGTGAATGGATGGGGTCTGGTGGTGATGGTCATTCTGGAACACAGCTGTAGTTGTTGGATGAGGGTTTAAAGCTGACCATCCTCTCTCTCTCTCTCTCTCTCTTAGGAGAGAGAGATAGAGAGATGGAGTTGATTCTTTCTGGTTTGTGCCATGGTATTTGGTGCTTTCATATCTTTAACCTAACTCTACTTGCCTTTTATTGTCTTGGTGGAAAATAATCTTCATCTTAATTACAACCATCAATGTGTATATATATTGTCCAAAACAAAAACAAACAAAAGAGATAAAGTTATAAATGTAAAAGATAACTAATATAATAAGAAAATGGTAGAAGGATAAAATAATAAAACGAAATATATATGTGTGTAAAAGTTTTTAAGAAGTGGAAAATTGTGTAGTGGTTTGTATCCACTTTAAGAATAAAATGTATAAATAAAAAAGATTTTATACTATTCAAGAAATTATAATAGCATCTAGTGATAAATATCAGAATGATTCAACACTAATAAGACTAATAAGATATACCATTTTATATAAAAAAAATTCAAAATCCTAATTAGAATAATTGTTTATTTAAAGGATGAGTGGTTGATCACTGGAATATTTTATTTGACACAAGTCATCTTTGGTATGTATGTACTCGATTTAATGTTTGTGCGTTAATTTGTGTATTTTAGTAACGAAGGTGGAAAATAATATGTATCTTTTATTTTTTGAGAGTTAGCCGATTTAATTTAATTACTTATTATTGATAAAAAAAAGTAAAAATATCATCTTTAATTTAAAATCTTAATATAGTAAGAGTCTTCTTTTTATATCTTTATGTTATGTTACATAATGTCCAACTATTATATATATATATATATATATATATATATATATATAACTCAATATATTATTACAATTTACAAAAATTTTAATAAGATATCATTGTAAAAGTTTTCTATTGTTGGCAGATATTATAAAGAGAAATTGGTGTTTATACGTGTAATTTGTTAAAGTTGTGTTAGCATTGATAATTGCAGTCCGATGAAAATTTCACATCGATTAGAGATTAGAGTCTTTCATATAGTCGATTAGAGTCTTTCATATTATATAAGTGGATACAAATTTCACCTCATTAAGCTGATTTTATGGAGTTGAGTTAGGCTTAAAGTTCACTTTGTAATAACTCAAACTTTATATTTCTAAGAAAAAAATATTTGATATTCTTTTTATGAAGTAAAAGATCCTCGTATAGTTAAAAAAGTATCCACGATAATTTTTTTCTTTAAAATAAAAATAAAAATCCTATCAAAATTGATTTAGATCGTATTCACGTGAGAGTAGTCCTAAATAATTGTACTATAATCAGGCATCAGTTTTATATATTGTTTAATTCAGAAGCATTTTTTATAAGAATATAAATAAAACAAATTTCCCAAACAATATTGCTTTTTAAAACCTTATAACACTTTATGCTTTGAGTGCTGATAAAAAAAACTTTATCGCTTTGAGTGTGTATATATAAAATTTGATGCAAAAGATCACCAAATTTTTAGACAATATCAAATGAATATGGTTACAATGTCATTGAATGATAAAATAAATATATAATTTTTCTGGGTGTTTTCTTTTAGTCGAGAATAAAAAACTTGTTATACATATAAATTATAATGGTCCTACTTATGGAAGTAATAAATGTATGAATATAAATTATATTAATTAGTTACAGTGGGTCCACTTTGATACCATAAATTCGATTAATTTTGCAGATGAAATATTCTATGAGAAGTTGATAACTTTACTTATAAAAAAAAAAAAAGTAACGTGTAGTGCAGATTTTTCGTAATTAAGTCGGTGCATCTTTAGTTAATTATAATAAAAACAATATTACTCTCGCAACATTAATGCTAATAATTAATAAAGATTGTGCAGATTAGTGGATAAATAAACGTGCATCCTTTATCAATCACCCAAATAACCCATAAAAAGTTGTTTTAGGACCTATTTGTTTTTTTCATTTGAACTTTTAGACACTACTTTTCGAAGAATTATAATATATGCTTGTAAATATAAGTTTTCTTTTTTATATTATAAATTTCTTGAATTGCATAATATATTTGTTTCTTTCAGTTGTCCAATAAATTTGCATTTATATAATTAAGGTTACGGCATATGTACATATTAATGCCCCTCCTATTATAGGATTTGTCGGGAATAGTAGATGCATGCATGCGCAGATATGCAGTGGGCTCTTTCAAATGAAATTAAGGAGCCATATCACACAATCAACTTACTCATCCTTCCAAATTACCTACATGAACATTTATAGTAATTAAAAACAAAAACAAAAAGGAAGAGAGGAGAAATATATACATATTTATTATTCTTTTCATATTCAATTTAAAAAATTAAATATTATTTATACGCATCTTTTTATTCCATCAATATAAAGAAAAAAAAAATATTTGTTATCCTTAAATATATCTTTAAATATATGAAGAAATTATATTAACATAGTTTCTAAACTAAATTCGTCAATTTAATATTATATAGATTAAAATCAAATTAACAAAGAAAAGGAAAAAACATATTCATCATTGTTTTAAATCCATTAGAAAAACTGTACTTGACTGGACGAGAGGTTGAAATGTCAAAAGGTCATAAGGCTGTTAACTTACTAAAAGATTAATAAAATTAAAATAATATAAATAAATAATAAAATTAAAATAATATAAATAAATAATAAAATAAGGTAACATTGTATTAAGGTTCAACACATTAAAAATACATTTAGTAACTGGAAAGTGTGAAAAGTAAAAGTTTAATCGAGTTAAAGTCCAATAATGAGCGTTATAAATAGGTGATCTCATGTGTAGTAGCTGATAACAAGTTCAAGTCCATATAACCAAAAGATATGAGGTTTGCACTCACTTATATACAATTAATTGTCCTCATCTCTAGTCGATGTGAGATCTCCAACACAAACCCCTCACACCGAGAGTAACAGCTCAAGCATGGGATAACATATTATGGGTGGTCGAATAACGGTCCAATAGCGGGTGACCTAATAAGCCCAACAAATACTCGCTAGGATAGGTTTTAAATGACTTTGATACTATATTATGAAATGGACTTTAAGCCTAAATGAATTGATAGGTAAAATTATTGAGTCTACCCCACGCTTTTTGCTAGCGGGTTGCGGGTCAGACCACATGACCCGCCCTGCATTGTCATCCTTACTTAGGAGGAAAATGGTGTTCGAGAAGGACTCTCACACAACCACAACAAAGAAGGAGGTGCTTCAACAATAGAGGAAGAAGAAAAGTGAGAGAGAAATGAAAGGTAAGGTTATGTATAAATTGACCTAAGGTATTTCTATCATTTCACACCCCACGGGGTTGCAGATTTAAATGATGGGGGGTGGAGAATGAAGAGGCCTAAGGTAAGTATGAAGAAACCGAACTTTGATGTGGGCTTCTAATGTGAGTAACCCGTCCATATTGTTGTTTATATGTGAAGGAAGGGTGGCTTTCCCGACTTAACTTGCGAATAATTAAATACGGAATGCTATACAACTCTCATTACTTTTAGACATGTGTTGTTCATTTGAATTGTTATTTTTTCTCCATTTACTTTTAAATTTGAATTCCATTTTCATGCATTTTTATATCTAACTATAAACTTTTAAAGTCCCAAAAATAATTCATAAATTTAATATAAAAAGGTCAATTTATAATGTTTGAAATTTTCGTTTCTACTTTTTTAAAGACAATTTAAACAAGAAGGATAAAAGAAGTCATGTTAAGTATATAGGTGACTCATTAGGCTCAACAGATTGGGATAGACTTATTCTTATAAAACTTGCGAAATTATTATGGCTCGGCTATATAATTTTTAAAAAAAATAAGTCTTTAGTTATTTTTTAGTTTCAAATTTAAGTATCTTGTAACAATAAAGATTTACTTCAAATACAACAATTAAAAAGACTTAATTATTAATTATTTACTATTTATTACAATTAAATAAGAAACACATGATATTAAAAAATATTAAAGTTGAAAATAAAATTTAGATTGGTTGTAAATATATAATATTAATAAATAATTAAATGAAAAGATTCAGTGATACTTAAGTTAAGACGCAAACAATTCAATAATATTAAAAAAATATTAATACAGACCGTAAGATAGAAGATACCGGCTCTTTGACCTTGGCGAACGGTAAGATATATAGGACACACTTATAATTTAAATGTCTAATATGCCTACACTTGGTTATAGCAGACTACGAAATGAAAATTTTAACACATAAAATTAAACAAATAAAAAAAATGAAAATTCCACCTTAACAAAGTAATGCAACATAATTATACTAAAAAGTATCTAACTTGTGATAATAATTAGAATACAAATAACTTTTAGTACAAAAAAAACACAATAGTCAAAGATAATGTCGTCAAGTTAAATCCTATGATTGTGAACAAATGATTTTAATGATATATTTGTCCTCTAACTTAATTGTTACACACCAATAAAATGTAAAGTTAGTTTTTTAAGTTGTAGAAGAATTTCCTAATAATGACTAGTTTTAGGGATAAAATTTGGTTCTGCTTTAATAAGATAAATAGATAAATTGTTAATTGTGTGCTGAATTTCAATGTTGGAGATTTACGTCGATTAGAAATAAAAATATTTTATAGTATGTAAGTGAGTGCATAGCTCATATTATGAGTTGGTTTTGAAAAGTTGAGTTAAATTTAAAATCTAGTTCTTGATATGGTATTAGAGTTATTCAGAGTTTATCTTAGTTAGAGTTTATTGACTTTATTACACATCTAGAAAATCATTAAATAAAAATTAATTTTAGTGATTAAAAATAATTAGTTGTTATATTAACTAAATTAGATACTAAAAATTTGTTAGTCTCTAAAATTGTAGCTAATTTAGTTGATATAACAATTAATTATTTTTTGTCTCTAAATTTGATTTTTATCTAATAATTTTTTTTAATGTTAGGAAGAACCATAAATATATACAGTTCCACATATAAGTTATTAGAGAATGTGAATATGATAAATGAGTATTGAAGATCTCATTGATATAATTTTATAAATTTTAGTTAAGGTTAAATTCTAATTCTTAATAATGAATCTAAATGATGTAAATGAAGTTTGGAAGGTGAGATTTAGCAATGGAAGCGCAATTATAGGTTAAAAAGAAAGGAAGTAGAGTAGTAGTAGCAGCAACGGATAACGATGGTAAGAAAATGAGGATTTGAAGTTGGGTTGGTGACATATGAGAGATGATTCCTATTGAAAAATTGTCCATTAACCTTGATTCTTGTCACAATCATTAGACGAATCTATCTCAGCCTAATAATGATTGGAAGAGCAATCACTTCATTTAGGACTTTGAGGCACCTAATACCTAACTTGGCTAACCTATTGGTCTGAGGGCCACCCATTTGGCACAATCGGCACCCCGACACCTATGCCCTCCTCAAAAGCATAAGGACCCCATGGCCCTCAAGATCTTAATAGCTTCACGTTTACACGAAGACCAACTTCTGGGATAATTCATACTTACCCAAACGGAAAGCAACCCTAATCATGGCCGTTTCAAGACAAATTTCATGTCACTTTCACACACAAATAAAGTTCCCATGGACGGACCAAGGGAATGCTTCTCTCCCCACGCACTTTCTAGCACAACTTTTTCAACAATCCAATTTTTTAAAGCTATATATACAAGGGCATAAACCCCTTGCCTTTTCCTATTATTCAACCTCAGGAAGTAAATTATTACAAAAAAAATGCTTAGTCTCAACTGAATTAACAATTAAGACAAATCAAACTTAATTGTTCTCCAACTATTTAATAGAAGACAATATGACATGTTCTTGTTTTGAAATAGGCACTAGAGCTAGACCAACGATGGAGTATGTGTTTGTTTTGAAGAAATGTTGTAAGCTCCAATGGACCAATATTGAGGAAGACATTTGGCAGTGTAGGAGTTTGGAGGATGAACAGAAGGAGAAAGGTTTGCTGAGATGGATTGCTTCTTAAAAATGTTCCAAAAGTAACTCACTTGGCGTGCAATTATGACAACACATCTAGTGTTGGGGCATCCCAATTTCTTGACCTTAGCGTTTTTTTGTTTGTTTTGCTTGCTTGTATGCACGAGACACATCACCAAACACCAACCAAGACCACACCAACATAGAAAACCCAATCTGCAAAGCCTCTTAACCATGAACGGAGCTTCATAAAGCAAACCTAAGCCATGCTAAAGCTTAATTTGACAAGGACTCGTGTCCATAATTTTGCTACAAAACAAAACCAGGAATTAAGTGGCTTCCTAAGGCCAACCAGTATGATTGGCAATAAATGTAAAAACTCTCTTTCTCTGATTTAACTCCATAATCTGCCAATATTTTGTCTCTATTAGGCTATATCTATTGACCCTTATCTTCTGTGCCATGGAAAATCTACATTATTAAATCGTTCCCATTTCATCTTATCCCTTTTCTTATCTAACCAAATGACTGACACAAATTACAAACTTTCACTGTAGTATATATATATTTTTCACTGCTTCTATACTGGTACAATATCTAACCACCTCCACTGTTGTTTGTATGTATAAGAAAAAAGTTAATAATATGGCTGCAACCATCCCTCTAAAATAGTATTTTAAAAGAAGAACATTTGTTTTTGTACTTACATGGGTCAGTAAAATGGTAAGGACTCAATATACACGTTTATCTTTTCTACTTGACAACTCAAACTAAAGACACAATTCCTTCATATTGCCCTTCAATAACTTGTGCAGAGTATTAGCATTTGACTCAGCCATCAACTGTGTGTAGAAAATAGACACTGCCCCTTCACCCAATTAACTTTGCTATCAACTGTGTCAATCAGACACACTATCGGTCATATTTTGTATGAGTTCAGCGATCTTCAATATTTAGCCACCTAATTTAGAAAGCAACCTGAGAATAATGACATGGGATAAGAATTTTTTTGTCAACAGATCCAAACAACAAAAACAACAAAAGAGAATCTGTCCAATTTAGCTCTTGACAGAAACATTAGTTCTTCCATAACAAAGTAACCTCCAATTTAGCTGGAACTTACAATCAAACAATATAATCTTACTCTTGCCACCATTTGATTTTTGGCAGAATTATCAGTGATGTGCCCCCCTTTCTTCAATTTAATTCCCGAAGAAATAGTTAACTTGTAACATATAAATATAATGATGTGCATATATGGACCTTGTTTTGTGTCTGTTTCTAAGTTGTTGTTGACCTTTTTTTCTTGTCACTTTTATTTCTTGAGATCAACAACCATATAACCAAATCTCTTAAAATATATGAATGTTCTTAGTTATTCTTGATCATTACTTTCTCTTTAAAAAAAAGCAAATAAACGTTCTTATACGTGCTGCTGGCTGCATCTTTGAGTTATAATATTATGATACTGATATTGGTGACAGTGTATCAGCAAGGTACTGTGTTATGACAGTTAAAATGTTAAAATTTCAATTACTGGTACAGCCACTTATATGGAAATATTCCTGATCAATTCATTCTTCTGTTGGACCTGTAGATTTTCTTTTACCTGACAACTTATTTGTCGGAAGATAGAGAGTGAGTCATTAACTGTTATAGAATGAATTTACCATATAAGTTCCTTAATGTGTATATTTCATCAAGTAAAATTATCTTTGTTTTAATAAATAGTTTACTTCATATATTTAAAACCAACTCATACATTTTAACTTTTGCATAAACTCTTCCATCTAATTTCGCTTAAAGCTGAGATGATGAGTTGATTTAGTTTATGAAGAAACTACATTAATTTTTTCTTCATCTACACAGACAAGGTATTGGTTTTGTTGAATGTCATTAACTTGTGAAGTATTGTGACCGACTAATATACATTGCAAGGACAAATATCATATGACACGCTATATATTTGAGGGCTAATTTGGCTATTTCATTTTCTTGCCTCGTTTGGTTATAAAAAAGCAACAGATACGTGTGCTTGTGAGGGTGACAACTGACAAGCAAGCAGTTCCTTCTACAAACAAAATAGTATATGGGCGATAGATAGGCTACAAGTAAACGAAGGAAGCAAGATAATTTCTTCTTACTTAACAAAAGATAGTAAGAGCCACACGGTATCTTATCCCATAGGACACCATGATCCTTCCATTAGAAGTTGCAATAACGTGATAGAAATGGTTTTGAGATACTTTCTTTTATAGCTAGCTATATATTCTGCACCTGATCCCCCCTCACCGGACTTTTAAATCACATAATTCTTTTTTATTTGTTGGTGGCAAACAGATTGTGCATCAATTCCAAATCCACCCTTAAAATACTTCCTTTCTCACTACTCACGATGGAGGGAGATGAGAATATTCAAGCATCAAAGGGAAAAAATGTTGAAAGTTTCGCCTGCTTGGAGGCATCAAGGAAGAAAAACAAGAAGATAGAAAACAAAAGGAGGTTTAGTGATGAGCAGATAAGATCACTAGAATGCATATTTGAGACAGAGTCGAAGCTTGAGCCAAGGAAGAAGATGCAACTGGCAAGAGATCTTGGGCTGCAGCCTCGCCAAGTTGCCATATGGTTCCAAAACAGAAGGGCAAGGTGGAAATCAAAACGCATAGAGCAAGAATACAGGAAACTCAAGGATGAATATGACAATTTAGCGTCTAGGTTTGAGTCCCTAAAGAAAGAGAAGGAGTCTTTGCAAGTAGAGGTAAGTTTCTGGTTGTTCTGACAAGACTACTTCTTAGCTCTTACTGTTGATTCTCTCAACAAAGCATGTGACCCTTAACTTAGTTATTTGTTTCTCAAACAGTTGCAGAAGCTAAGTGATTTGGTGGAATCATCTCATGATTGTGGAAGGGAAGACAAGGGTGCCAAAGAACACAGCATAGAGGATGGTGGTTCAGGCAGTGGATACAGCAGTTGGAAGCCTGAAGCAAAACCAAGGTTTTCAACTGAGGGTGTGGAAGAGAGAGTAGGTGTGTATTCAGATGATCAAAATGAGAATAGCATCATAAGGAGTGAGAAATCTGAGGACAAAGGACACCAACTTCTCAGAGTGGATGATAATGATCAGGCTGAGATACCATTAGCATCACTAGAAAAATGGTACAGTAGTGTGGACCCTAATGGCATCTTGGACCAGTCATGTAGCAGCTCTCAATGGTTAGATTTCTGGACATGAAAATGAACAACACTCTGTGTTGCATGTATGATGTTTGTTTCCTCCGAGAAGGAACGAAGATTGGTTGGATCTTGTGCTGCCAACTGGTCAAAACTCAAAATTCCAGCCTAGCAGAATGTCGAATAGGCCAAGAAACTGGAAGAAAGTTTTGTAGGCTTGATTTGATCGGGAGAGAATCAAGCTAGCCTCACCAAATTCAATTGTGTAGAGATTTGGAAAAGGAAATAATGTGCAATGATGTCTCTGTTTGTTCATGCTTGCATGCCTTTCCCATCCCTTTGCTTGTGTGTGCGTGTGTGATCTTTCTTCTTTTTCCTTTTCCCACTTCAAGGGGTTAATACTTAATATTCTTAAGGGGACCTCTCTTTTATTACTTTAGCTTATGCCTATATCAACAACTGCGATCTCTATAAGAACACAAACAAAACGAATGAACAATGTGAATAAGATATAGCTCCAATTCATGAAGCAGGGAATATGTTAATTTCAATTTCTTAGCTTCCTAGGGACCTATTTCCATCGTAAAGTAGAACATGTAGAGACAACAAGCCAAAAAATATCATTAAAACAAAACGAGTAACTAGGAAAGAATAAGGAGGTAAAACTAAACCCAAATAAGAATAAACTATAAGAATCTATCTAACTATTAAACTTAACAGCTATGAATTAAAGAATATTTCTATTGAAATTAGTAGCTATGAATAAAGAAGAGAATTCCAGTAGAAAAACCTATTTGAGGAATGAATTATAATGGCTAGAATGTCTGCATAAATATTATCCTACAAAATCCAAGCTCTTGATTAGACTAATATAATTAGAACATCTGTCTTAGGACCAACTTTGTTTAGATATTCAATATATGGAAATATTTCCCATAATAAATTGCTAATAATAGATCACAAAACGCAACATTCTTAAATTCTGGGCACTAAATTTGGGGGAGAATTACAAGTCCTGAAAGGGAATTGTTTCAGTTCATACGATTTTCACTTATTAGTTTTAATGCTTAAAATGAATTCATCGATATATATTCAGCTAAAACACCAGAACGTTGATCGGTGCGGTCAAATTTAATGATTTGTGTTCTAAATTGTAATTAAAAATTGAGCACTTTAAACATAAAATAGTTAAAGTATAAGAAATAATAATTACATTCACATGATTATATTTATTAAATTAGAAGAGTGTCTCTAGTTGTATGGATCAGAACTCCAGCTCAGATTCATCTCTTATCCTACCCCATATGAACAACCATCATTCTAGCGATATCATAAATGCACACACATCAAATACGAAGTGAAAATAGCGAGTGTGAGTTAGACATTACGATAAGTTCCTATCTTCAATCAAACATCACTTAGCAAACAATCTATTTTATTAAAAAAAAATTAATCTGAGCATTTTATAAATGTATGCACCAAAATCAACTTCATCTGATTCTTTTCACATTTGCCATTGAACTGTTCTATAAAATAATGATTGAAAATGGAATATAGTCTATGTATTTATATATATACTATAAATTACAAAGCTTTAACAAAAAAGACAGTTTGGCCGAGTGGTCTAAGGCGCCAGATTTAGGCTCTGGTCCGAAAGGGCGTGGGTTCAAATCCCACAGCTGTCAAAATTTTTAGTTTTCTTTTTGTTGTTTATTATTACTTTTGTTTTTCTAAACTGATCCATAAGGAAATCAAAATTCAATGGTTACCACACACCAACTGATACTAACGCTGCTGGTAAACTGTGTTAGAAACTGGTATAAGTCTGATTCTTGTATCAGTGTTTCATATTTTCACTCACCCTTCATCAATGGCACTCTCAGTTTGCAGTGTTGGCCCTTGGAATCTTAACCCCATATCATTAGCAACACCGTCTTTCCCTTTCAAGTCTCTCAAATTTCCTCCCTTCTGGCCAACCCAAAAGGTAAAACAATTTTCCTTTTTTGGCATGTGTGGTGTGAGTGGGAAGGTAGCTTCGAATTTTAATGGTTGATTGTGGCAGGTGAAGATGGGTCCTCTGAGTGTGTCTCCCATGGGGTTTGGAACGTGGGCATGGGGTAATCAGTTTCTCTGGGGATACCAGGAATCCATGGATAATGAGCTCCAACAAATCTTCAACATGGCTGTGGACTACGACATCAATCTCTTTGACACTGCTGATTCTTATGGCACTGGAAGGTTAAACGGTCAGAGTGAGAAGCTTCTGGGGAGGTTCATTCGAGAGTTTCAAGGTTCATCTCGCATTCCTTTCTAACTTTCATTTAATCTCTTTGAGTGCATGTGTACATGGTTTTGTTGTTTGACTTGTGTTAATTTTATGTATCATAATTATCATGTTGTAATGTGTAAAACATTTTACACTGTAACCATTAAACCTTTAAAATGGTTTTTTTTATCAAAATCAACATACTTTGTATACATGATGGTTTGTAATTGAATAGTAGTATATAAAATCTTTACATTACAAGTGTGAGTATATATATATATATATATATATGGTGATTCTTTTATTCTCATGAGTTCACCAAATGAATGTAACACTTCCTTAGAGAAAAAGGGGAGCAAGCGTGACATAGTAATTGCTACAAAGTTTGCTGCATATCCATGGCGCCTTACACCAGGGCAGTTTGTGAATGCTTGCAGGTATTTGTTTGTGTCTATCTGATACTTCATCAACTTACTTTCCCATCTCCTATGACAAATATTTGCGTGATGTATCTTTTTTTGCCTATAGTTTTGAACTTGGATGAAATAAAATTTCAGGGCGTCACTAGATAGAATGCAAATTGAGCAAATTGGGATAGGACAACTGCATTGGTCAACTGCAAATTATGCTCCTTTGCAGGAATTAGCTCTTTGGGATGGTTTAGTGGCAATGTATGAGAAGGTTACCATAATTCACGTTTAATAGCAGGATTATCGGTATATATAATTAAGACCTTGAGTCAAACATTGTTTAAAGATCAGGCCAAAGGGTAACTTGTAAATGTGTTTTGCTATTCAACTTCATAACTGATGTTTGCAATGCTCCGTAAGTAGCATAAACCTGAAAGGGGAGGAAGGAAACAATAATCTTTTTTTAAAGCACTAAATGTGGATGAAGTCATTCAGAGTGCTTTTTATTATACATTCCTTTTCAGTTTTAGATCCGCATATTTAAACATTGACTTCAATGGTTATTACATCGTCAAGAAAAAATAATTTAAATTTGTGAATGATCAAAATTTCTGTACTCATATACATGTTGTCATTTAGGGTTTGGTTAAAGCTGTTGGAGTAAGTAATTATGGACCAAAGCAGCTTCTAAAGATACATGATTATCTGAAAGACCGTGGAGTCCCCTTATGCTCAGCCCAGGTAAGTTATGCATAAATGTAATTTAGCATTCAAATTTTGCTAGACAGAATGGGAAAATAGGAATGATCTGATTGTCAAACCATTTCAAATTCAGATATTCTTGAGACTTTTCAAAGAAAAATGAAAAAAAGAAAAGTCAGAGGAAATGTACATGTAACAAAACTAATGCCCATAATTAGTATTTTGCTTTGTTGTGTTGTGAAAGAGAATCAGTGTAATAAACATTAGTTGCCTGAATAACTCCAAGCAGTTGTGAATTGCTAGACACCATGCTATTTGTATGTAGTCACCAATCAGAAATTGTGATGCTTTACTGGTTGGTATTATGTTATTAATCCTCTTCATGATTTCAATGTTTCAGGTGCAATTTTCTTTGCTAAGCATGGGGAAAGATCAACTAGAGATCAAGAGTATATGTGACTCTCTGGGTGTTCGCATGATTGCTTATAGTCCTCTGGGACTTGGAATGCTTACTGGGAAATACTCACCATCTAAACTTCCAAATGGGCCAAGGTATGTTGATATTTAAGCAAACACTTAAGGGGGGTAAACAGTGAATAACTTTGTATCACAATGCATCATTATCTTTTTCTTATAGAATAGTTTAGTAATTAACCGCATTTCACAGGGCGTTGCTATTTAAACAAATACTTCCGGGACTAGATCCTTTATTGAGTTCCCTGAGAGATATTGCAAATAAACGGCGGAAAACCATGTCACAAGTAATCACTTTTCCATTTTGTTTTCTCTTTATGCTATCAATTTCTTGTAGATATATTGGGAATGCCTACTAGTAGTAAAATATGCATTGCAGGATTGCTAACTAAAAGCATGTTGAATGCTTGATCATAGATCTTAAGAAAGACAACAAGTTCTATTGTCCTATTTCTTGAAGTACATAGTCCTATATTACTATCAATGAATAGATAGTGACGTGTCTATCACTCCTTTTTATAGACTTCATTTTCCCACATGTATTTGAGTAGGAAGCACAACACAACTACCAAAATCTAAGCTTAGTTTTATCACTTTTGCAAAGCTGGGCTCTCTTAGCTTGGCCAATCTTTTGGATAACATATTTTAATCTATCTTTTTAGTCATATTATTCATGCTGTAAGCATCCTTCTTCGGTCTTTAATCAATATTTCTCGTACACTGTATCCTCTGTGCTCGTTCCTGAGCTCCAGATCAGCCAATACTGAACTCTGCGAAACAGGAGAAGATCTTTTTTATTCAAGGAAGCTTGTACATCACAACATATTATTCCATTGAAGGATTAAGTAATATCAGTATCATTGATATCTGGAATGAGAAAGGCACTATAGCATCTTAAAAGAAAAGTTTCGTATAGTGTCATGACTATTAAGTGTTGCTTTTGAATCATATTTAAAGTTTCACTTTTGTAATACAGTGAGATGTATAAGGTAAAACTTTAAATATGATTAGAAAACAACATCAAGATACTGTACACTGTAGAAGTCTTCTCATACATCTTATCCACATAAAAACATGAGAACTAGTGTTGGTGCATTATCAACATCAACCACCTAAGATGCAAACTTTTAATATCTCATTTATTTTTTAAAATGCCGTACTTCCGAACGCAGCTTACTTTTTTAAAGGTTATAAAGTACTACCCTTTTACAGAACCACCGACCAACCCAAATTGTCCTTGTCTTTGGTGCGTGGAAAATGACAATGCTGACCGCCTACTTGACCCAACCTTGCCCGAACGACATACCTTATCACAATCTCATTCTTTGATTTATCATGTCAGGTAGCTATAAATTGGTGCATCTGCAAAGGAACAGTTCCAATTCCTGGAGTCAAGTCAATTAAACAAGCTGAGGAAAATTTGGGTGCTCTCGGTTGGCGCCTATCCTCAGACGAGTTGCTTCGGTTGGATTATGCAGCAAACGAATCACCTCGAAGAATGATCCAAAATATTTTCCAAACCAGGTATACATACTCTCCTATTTTTAAAAAGGCAAACGAGATAAAAAATAAATAAAACACAGAAGAGGTTGCAATGATTCAAGTGTTTTACGTGACTTCATTCATAACAGATAAAATATGAAGCGAGAACTCGGCTCAAGGTGCGGAAGAGAAAAGGCTTACTTTCTCTCAATGAAGCTCACATTTCTTTATCAACTCGTATCGGGAAAGGCGAGGGGCTAATGGATCCGTTTCATTTTTACTTGTCCAGGAGAAATGCCAAGTGATTCATGATTGGGGATGCCATACTATCACAATTAGGTCTTATTATGATAGGCCATTAAAATACACAAGTAAGAAGCCGGGACGCCCCATGTACTTTCGAACAATCACGTCGTATAACATTTCTTTTTACTTTCATCGTTGTTAAATATCTTACTGACTTAGAAAATAACTGTTCAATGAAACTTTCAATGAAGACCAGCTGCCACGCTTACATTCACAAAATATTGAAGAAAAAAAAATGCAGAGCAATGAAACAAGTTCCATAAAGTCAGCAAATTAGTAACCCTACAAAAATAAGAAAGTCCTTAACTAATTATCAGGGCATTAAGAAAAGGAATTAAGAAATCAAAATTACGTAATAATTACTTAATTCCGTTACTATATTTACCCATGGAAAAAAAAGCAATTAAGTAATAAAAAAAAAGTAAACGGGAAACAACCACTTCAAATGCATGTGTCAAAAACAAAACTGTATCATCCTCGCAAGGAACCGTAGCATAATTGATAACAATGAGTCTCAAACTGAAAACAAAAATCAAATTTCCAAAAGATTTCCTACAATACTAAGAAGCTAGTGGAGTTGTCAGGACTACAAGATACCCAGTAACCCATAACAACATGTCTCCATCTTGCAATCAGAACAGTTTACTTGATCTTCTTCTTTGGCCTCAACTGCAATACAAAAATAAAAGCCCCCATTACTCTTATAACAAAGTATTCCATTCCATAAAAATTAAGAGAAGTGATATATGACGCTAATAAATTATTATACCTGGTTGCTGTGTCCACACTTCTTTTTCCTGCAGTTCACAGCACGAGGGTGTAAACGTGCGTAACACCTGCAAAGCATAACAATTTATGAGCACAATGGCTGAGAATGGACCACAATTCTGTTATGAATACTGTCATTCCATGCTTCAATATATTGTTTAAGATCAAAATTCAACACCGCCTTACTTCACCAACAGAAGTAAGGCAGAAAACAACACTTACTTGATGCTTTTTAAAGTGCACTTAATTTGAAGCTTGGAAAGTAAAAGGTAAAAGGGCATCTTAGCCTTAGCTTGGATGGAGGGAAATGAAGGGACAGAAAATACAGGGATGAGAATATTAGGAATATATCGATACAATCTGGTACATATAAATGCTATTTTACCATTGTAAAAAAAGGTCATCATTTAGATGTCATTCTAGTTAATAAGTCATTGCCATTGATTAAACAATGTTATTAGTAGCAGTAAATAAATTGTTTTGAACGAATAGTTTAGCATCTATCCATTTATCCATCTCAATGGGTGATCAAGAATTAGTGGATGTGTATAATGAACAAAACATAGATCTTCTACATAGAAGGGTGGGTTGTGGGCTATAAAACCTTGGTGCAGAGCTTTTCAGAAACTCGCAGCTAAGAGAAAACAAACCATACATTTTCCATACAGACATCATTGTACACATACACCACATTCAGCATTCATGTCTGAATTCAGACACTTACAGAAGGCTTACAACGAATTTCATGTGACTTTTGCATACATTATAAAAAGTTGTTGTCAGCTTTAACTATAATTAACAAAAGAACAATATTTCAAATTAATTCTGAATGAACCAACTGGATATGTAAACTTACTTGCGGCAGATCATCTTATCTTGGTTATACTTCCTGGCCAATGCCATCAAAGATGGCTCAATAATACCACCACGAAGCCTTAAAACAAGATGCAATGTTGACTCTGTAAAATAGAGAAACCAACCCAATGATAAGTCTCGCAATTTACACTAAAGTCATTGAGCATAATTAACAATACTTGGGGTCTGCTGTTTCTCAATCAAGCAACTCGCTGGAGTCGGACCCAATAAATTAAAAAGTATCTGATTTACATATTCATATAAAGATTGTTAGGTTAATTCTTATCAATTTAAAGACTACAGATTTCCACCCCAAACACCTATACTCTTTCCATTCATACACATGACTAGCTACAACCCTTACAATGCATATAAAAATAACAAAATCAATCAATTACCGCATTCAGAGCAGTAGAGAAATTAATATGGTACGCAATTTCGAAATTGAGATTATGCAGACCTTTTTGGATGTTGTAATCGGCGAGGGTACGGCCATCCTCCAGCTGTTTTCCGGCGAAGATCAACCTCTGCTGGTCCGGGGGAATCCCTGGACAGAGAGAGGAACAGAATGAGTCAAACAAAAACGAATAGGAGAGAACAAAAAATAATCAATAGTGACATTTCCATTAAACTGCTCACCTTCTTTGTCCTGAATCTTTGTTTTGACATTATCAATGGTGTCGCTTGACTCCACCTCAAGGGTGATGGTCTTCCCCGTCAGGGTTTTCACGAAGATCTGCATCTTTCCCTGTCTTCCCAAACTGCTATTAGGGTTTTATGCTTGGTTTGTATGTAATATTTATATAGAAGGGTTAAGGGTAGTTGTAGGGTTTTCAGAACCCTCGGTGTGTTTGGTTAGCCGGGTTATATTATTCCAGAACTTCTTTCTTTTTTTCATTTAGCAAGGGCTTATTCTCTGTATGATATTAGTGGCTAAGAGCATTTGTTATGAAACTAGCTTTTTTAACCCGTTCACAGTATTAATTTTTTATTTTAAAGAATATATTTATATATTAATTATTAATATATAAAAAATACATAAATATTTAAATTATTTAATTAGACTTTGTAGATGTTTAATAATTTAATTATTATGTAAAATAAGAATTAAACAAACAATTTATATAATTAAATATAAAATTATTATTATTAATTTATTAAATTTAATATAATTATATATATAAATACCATTTGTACATACTGCATATAATTATTTATTTGTTAAATTTTATTATTTTTTTAAAACTAACAAATTTTAGATATTACATATATATTAATTATTAATTTTTATAAAGAAACATAGATATTTAAATTAATTAACAGTGTGTACGAATATGTTTAAAAACTTAAGTAATATATACAATATGAATTATAAAGAACTAAAACTATAATTTATATAATTAAATATATATATATATGAATTAAAATAAAAATAAATAAATAAAATTATAAAAATAAATATTAATATATAAAAAATAAACATCATCATATACAAATACATTAAACTAAATATACAAATACATTAAACTAAATATATATACTCTCATTAATCATATATTTTTAAAATATTATATAGTAGGGTTGTTAATGAAACTCTGCATTAATTATGTACATCATATTTTTTACTGCACTGAATCTATTTTTTGGTAATTAAATTCACTTATAACTTGATTTATTTAGTTTAAATTTGTCAGGGTCAGCCTACTCACTGACTCCTCTATCTAATAAAAAAATAAGACATTTTATATTTTATATGCACATCCCACATCTAAGTCAATAAACTAATATTCGCCCATTTACTCAAATTAACTCTGATTGAGACCTAATCTTCATCCCAAGTCTCTAATGCATGGATTAGTTTCAAAAACTTAAATTTATGTTTTATAAGATACTCTATATTCACAATGTTAAATAAAAAATTGATTTGTAGAAATAAAACATGTGAACTTTTGAACTTAAAAAAAATATGGTTGATAGTGTATATATTTTGTTGGAGATCTCACATCGACTAGATATGAGAATATTTCATTGTATATAAGTGGGTGCAAACCTCACCTCATGAGCTGGTTTTATGGGGTTGAGTTAGGTTCAAAGTCCACTTCATAATATATCTAAAGATCAATGTGAGTAAGGTTATGTTTTATTTATTTATTTTGTATGTTGATGATACTTAACTAGCAACTAATGATCTTGCTCTTTTTCATAGATTAAGAATGTTATGATTATCTCAAAGATCAATAAAGTATTAGAGACATGTTAAAATGATATTAAAGTAATCCGAGAATATGGAACCTCTACAAAGAAAGTTATGAGATATCTATTGCGAATAAAGGATCACATGCATACATATAGGAAGTCATGTTATCTTGAAGTAATAGAATATTTATGCTCTACGTGTGTTAGATGTGTGAAATCCATTTTTAACTATGTATTTATTTTAGTCAGAGTAGCAATATCATGAAAAAATGTAAAATAGTCTATTGTTGTTGCATCCACTATGGAAGTTGAATTTGTATAATATTTACAATTGAAGATAATTGGTTGCGAAACTTTATCTGAGGGCTTGGAATTGTCGAAAATATTGTTAGGCTGCTGAAAATGTATTGTGATAACTCAAACAACAATATGTTTCTCTAAGAATGACAAGTACTTATGAGAGAGAAAATTCATAAACAAAGAGTGTTAACAAAACATACAAGCACAAATCTTATGATGGTTGACTCTTTAACAAAAGGTTTATCGCCCAAAATATTTATTGAAGATGTTATGAATATGATTATTATTGATAAGAATGATTGTTGAGTATTATGTTTCTTTTATGATATATGATTGACACTTTAAACTCAATTATGATATGTTTATGATTACTTGTTCTTTATGATTGCATGCATAATTGTATTTGAGTAATGTAAAAAAGTATTGTCTTAAATAAAGACATTATGTTGGACTAATTAGGAGTTCCTAATTATGTTTGTATTAGAAAGAAGTTTAGTGTGGTACATGAAAAAGATCATGACAATTGAGTGAAGGAAAACCACCATGACTCAAATTAGTTTTTATTATTGATTATGAAATTATGTTGTGCTTAATAGAAAGATGGTTTAATCTCTTAATGTGCATCATTAAAAATTATATGTTTAGTTAGTATGTTTATTGGATCATAAACATATACAATATCACATAATGTGAAAGAATATAAGATTTTATGTTTCATGTAAGAGACATATGTCTTGTTAATTAAAGGGATCAATAAAAAAAAAATTAAAATAAAATATACAACAATAATTAGACTAATAGGAGAACTTCATTGATAATGATTATTATTTGATAGACTTAACAAAATAACAAGGTTTATATTTATAAACATCTAACACATAGATAGTGTCTCATTCTTAACAAGTATCCACATTTTTCTTTCCTACCTCTCATAAAAAAAATGGTTGAAATTACCCATTTCATCGAATTTTTAAAATATTAAAAAGTAATCTCTTACATAAAAATATACATATAATCTTTCTTTTAATATATATGTAAGAATTAAATAATTTTAAAATATTATTTTGATCTTCTATATTTTGTTATCCATTAAGATTTCTTTTACATCATTTTTTACAAATTCACGTGGATTTAAACAAATTTAAATAGTTTAAAAATGATTTGTATTAATTAAAAGTTAAAATATATGGACAATTTTTAAAAATGTGAATATTATTTTTAATAAAATATATTGGATCTCCTTATATTTTTTTCCCAAAAAATATACTTATACATATTCTATTTTGTTATCATGAATGATCTTCCTTAGGGAGTACATTTGCAACGTAAGAAGACAATGTATTTATGACATACAAAGGAGAAACAATGCAATGGTTGTAAAGTTAAAGAAGGTTTGTATTTAAATAATTCTAATAATTTAATTTGAGATAACTTTTTTGTGCAATTTAATGTTGTTTAAATATAAAAATAATATGTAATATAAGTAATTATTTTAATCCTTTCTACAATTTTTTTTTAAAGACTCATAAATTAAGAATTGGATCTTATAATACATGTTTACTAATATCTGTTGTAATTATATAAAATTGAAGATTATTAAGGTGTGTTTAGTCAGATCAATAAGTTAATTTATAGTTTATTGGACAATCTTGTAACTTAGTTTTAGCGTTTAGTAATAAAATAAAAATAACTTATTCTTAAAACTTTTGATTTATAAATTATAACTTAATCCAGTTAATTTTTATTTCATAATTTTTAATTTATTTAATTTTTATATTACTATATTTAATATTTCAATATTTTTTTATTATTTTTAATTTACTTTTTGTCTGATTTTAATTTTTAATTATTTCATTATTTTTAATATTAACTAGTTTTTTTATACATTTTAAATAAATAAAAATTAATATTACAAATTGAAGCAAATAATATTTAATTACATAATAGTAATAAATTTTAAGATAGTAAAAAAATAAATTTAACTTAAGAATCTAAATTGAAAAATAAAAAATATTAGAGCTACATAATAATATATTTTTATTTAAAACAAAAAAACATTTATTTTTATAATAAAATTTATATAATTATACTTTTTTTTATATGAATCTAAATTTATTAACTAATTATTATAAAATAAATTCCCATGGATTCATTCTATGTCGTGCTGATTAAAGAAAAAGAAAAAAGAAAATGGAAGAAGGAAGAGAAGAAGAGAAAGAAAACCGTAGACCTTGTTACTGTGAGTGTGTTCCAATTGATTTGTTTGAGTGCGCTTATAAGAAGGCTACTGAGCTATGGCTTCTGTGCATTCTACACTCTCAACAAACACTCTCCGATTCCCATTCTCTTCCTTCCCCAACACCAACCTTCATCCACCGTCAACGCACATCTTCTTCTCTCGCCCCCTAACATTCAAAGGTGTTAGCGTCAATCCCAAGAGCTTTCTGACCCCGTTGAAAGTGTCCATGGCGGAGACCAACAACGTTGTTGCCACCGAAGTCTTCGAAAAGGAGGATCTTGCCGTCTCTCTGGCCAAATACGTCGCCGATCTCTCCAATAAATTCACTTCGGAAAGGGGGGCTTTCACCGTTTGCTTGTCTGGTGGCTCTTTGATCAAGTATCTCGGGTGAGGGTTATTTTTCATATAAAATGTTCTCACTTTAACCTAAGCGTGATTCGATTGAATTGAATTGGATTAATGTGAGTGTCTTTGTGTTGGGGTCTCAGGAAACTGCTGGAACCGCCCTATGTTGATTCTCTTGAATGGTCCAAATGGAATGTGTTTTGGCTGGATGAGAGGGTCGTGCCTAAGACTCATGACGATAGTAACTACAAGCTTGCTTTAGATGGCCTTCTCTCCAAGGTATATTTACTTGTGTTTTTCATGTTGGAAAATGGTTTGTTTAGGTTGAACATGCATTGTTTGTCTATGTTGAACATGTTCCCAAATTGATGAGAATGTTTTATGCGCGTTAGGTGTTGGTGTTAATGTTGATAAATAAATGAAAAAAAGGAGATTAGTTCAGGGTTATGTGTCTCTTTAAGTTGAAATCTAGGAAGATACAAGAGAGACTAATTGAGTAAGAAATGGGTGACAGAATTTTGGGATGTTGAATAAGTTTCAGCCGAAAGAGAGAGTGTGTTCAAAAGAGTATATGGCTATAATTTCTCTTTAAGTTATAGTTTAAACTAATCAATTAATCATTTAGCCCCTACATGTGCCATCAGATAGCTCAGAAAAAAAAAACTTAGGTTTTAGTCCATATATCAGTACATATGGGTCTCTGTCATTGTATTTCTTAACTTGTAGACTCCATCTTACAACTTTATAATTATTTTTAACAAAGATTGATTTCTAAATAAGTGCAGCCTATGACCAATCAATTCCTTTAAACTCATTCATATCAAACCTGAATGTTATGAAAATATCATAGGAAGCTATATATATATATATATATATATATATATATATATATATATATATATATTTGTGTGAGTATATATATGTGTTTAAGGCTATACACATTTCTTGGAGAGATTTTTTTTTTGTGTGTGTTTGGGGGTGAATATTC
>Ga0123342_1002389_pt1 | contig 31177 bp, 17 predicted proteins | sample Turbeawhitnodule_FD_89960 | JGI IMG/M metagenome (GOLD analysis project Ga0123342, IMG submission 89960) | Root nodule microbial communities of legume samples collected from Mexico - Turtle bean Mexico white nodule | ecosystem: Host-associated > Plants > Roots > Nodule | place: Mexico: Nepantla... | reverse complement strand
CCTCATCTTTATTTTATGTCTTCTTTTAATTTTGAGAAGACTAGAAGGAAGAACTTCAAATGTGAGGGTGGATGTCCTCTTCCTCCATTAATAAAAGCCTCCTTTATTTGATTCTCATCAAGATGTCTCATTTTTTTAATCATATAATGGTTAGGGAGGAACATGATATTCTTAATTGGATTCTAGATGAGTCTGATCGTTTCACTCTTAAATCGGCTAGGACTTCTTTCTTGGAACCAGGAGTTCCTTGTGGTTGGGGTAAATTCATTTGGTCTTCATCTATTTTGCCTTCCAAAACTCTAGTCCTCTGGAAAGTTTTCATGTGCGGCTTCCTACCTATCAACATATTTAGAATAAAGGTTTGCATATATATTCTATGTGTACACTTTGTAAAAAGCATGAAGAATCTATTCAACATTTATTTTTTGAATGTTCTGATACTCTGCATATTTGAAGTTAGGTTCGACAAATTTTTCTTACTTCTCATTTCTCTAATAAATATGATCTTCTTTCTTTTATTAAGAGTGACGGTAGTCGTTTGGTTAAATTGATTAAGCTTGTTGTGATAACTTTTCCTATTTGGATGATATGGCATATGAGGAATTATGCTAGATTTTAGGATAAGATTGAGGTTTCTATGGCTATTTCAGTAATTAAAGATTTAACTTGTCTAGTGGAAAAATCGTCTAAAGCTTTAATGAAGAATGATATGTTGGATTTCAACGTGATTAAGTTTTTTGGTATTAATACTCGTAGTGGTGAAGTTCTTCGTCCTTTTCCTGTTAGATGAGAGTTTTCTTCACCAGGCTGGGTTAAAATTAACACTGATGGGACTACTAAGGGTATCCTAGTTTTGCTACTTGTGGAGGTATTTTCCGTGGGAGTATGAGAAAGTTTATTGATGTTTTCTTTGCGTTTCTTAAAGTTCAGATTACTATGGTTGCTGAGTTTTATGGAGTTATACATGTTATGAAGGAAGCTCAAAAGATGGGGTTTACTAATGTCTGACTTGAATGTGATTCTGCATTGGTTTGTGCTGCGTTTACTGTTAGGACTAATGTTCCATGGATATTTTGTAATCGATGGAATAATTGTCTTAATTACTGTGGAAAAATCAGGTTGAAGGTTACTCATATTTTTCATCAAGGAAATGTGTGTGCCGATAAGTTGACTAATTTAGGATTTATTCATAGAGAATCATTTCATTGGTATAATAAACTTCCATCCAGTATGTTTTTAGAATTCTTTATGAATAGGTATAGTCTACTTATATATCATTTTTGTTAACATATGAATTTTGGTCTACTCCCTCCATATTTTTGTCTTTTTTTAATAATATTTTTATCATGTGATGTCAGATGATTGTTGTTACTTGAGGTGTAACTGAGATGTCAAGTTGCATAATGATGCCTAACATGAAAGTTTTTATAAAATAAATAAATAAATTAGTTTATAAAATATCAAATTTAAATTAATTAAATTAATTTAATTGTGTGTTAAGATACTATTTTTATTTTTTATTTTATGACAAATTCTTCCTCCACCTCTACATTTTTTCCTCAATCTCTATATTAATTGTAAAAAGTTGACTTTAACCTTTTTAAAAGTTTTAAACAATCATAAATTAAACATAACCTTACATTTTTTTAAATAATCTCAGTTGCACCTCCACACTCTCATAGCTCTCCTCCAACCGCATACCTTCCTTTCAGCTGCATCACTTCCATTCATTATTACTAATTATGCCTCTTTAATATTATGATTCGTATTAAAATGATTTAAATGCTTCAGAGTAGTATTATTGGAATTCACCTATTAAACAAATTTAACTATTGTATCATTTATGGGTAAGTTATGGATGATTCCTTGAGTCCGAGATGGTACACAATTCCATAATCTCAAGCCGAGTAGACGAAGAGGTATATTCAATGAAAAATCCTGAAATAAATTATCTTAAAAAATGGAAGCAAATGCCGTCAACGTTAGATTGATATTTATACCACTTAATAAGGTTTATTCCCATAAATGTCACCTATTAAAGTTGATATTTTTTTTGTAATGTCCGACAAGGTCAATTTTTATTTATACCGCATGATAAGGTCGATTTTTTGTTTGTGCCACATGATAAGGTTGTTCTTTTGTTTATGTTGCCTTATAAGGTCGGTCTTTTGTTTATGTCGCCTGATAAGGTCGATCTTTGTAGATGTTGTTTGATAAGGTTAGTCTTTGTAAATGTCGTCGAATAAGGTTAGTCTTTTTGTTTTTGCCACCTGATAAGGTCGGTCTTTTGTTTATGCAACCTAATAAGGTCGGTCTTTTGTTTATGCAATCTAATAAGGTCAATTTTTTGTTTATGTCGCCTGATAAGGTAAGTCCTTTATGCCACCACCACTTCAACCTCCACGACCATTTGATTAACCCTATGACCACACTCATAGCTAAAATTTGTTTAACCAAATTGGAAATAACACTCATAATTAATCAATTAATTAAAAATCTAAAATGTCAAACTTAGAAATTTAGAAGACAACCCTATTAACTTCCCTCAAGACATGCTTAATTACGAGTATCTTGAATGCCAATATTTTCCTTATTCTAATGGCAGTGATTTCGGTTAAATCATTATGTTCTCATAAGCAAGGTTATACTTGTGATTGAATCATAAAGAACTTCTTGAAACCCTTTCAACATGCTAGTCCATTATCTGGTAGTATTGAATCCAAAATGTTTTTCACGTTCGCATACTTGACATCTTTGAGATTCTTGCCCATAACATGTTCTATTAGTACCTCAAGAATTGTCGGATTCGCTTCAAGCTCATCATTAATGATAAGAGATCATTTTTAAGAGAGATTGTCCACTTCTATAGGCATCAACAAAGATAAGACAAGATTGAAGATTAATTTCACAAGTGTTTTTGTTAGGTCCAAACTTCAAGATTATGATTTTTTTTTGTTTAAGAATGAGGAGAGCGTGATGCAAAAGAAAGATTTTACCTATGTGTTATCTTAAAAATGTAGAAAAAGTTTTACCTAACCATTCTATAGATACCATTATTTTGGTATAGGAATATTGAGGTTCTAAGACTAAGTATTTAATCTGTCCCTTTTTCCTTTTTCAATCTTTCTCTTTAATATAATATTTACTCATTTTCATATAAGACATTGTTCTCACCAGACATTATGATTGGTATAAGGCATTGTTTTGAGTCTCTGTTTGTTACTATTTATGCTTCTTTAATCTCATGTTTCATATTAAAATAATTTAAATGTCCTTAACCATCATATTTTACTTAGATCAGTTATGGTTGATCTCCTATGTCCAAAACGGTATATAATTGATTTTAGAAAGTTAATTTAAGTGATTCAATTTTTGGCCTAACTCTATCATGAGCATAGTTAAAAGTGATAATGATTTTGCATATATTGTTGCTCACATTAGCACTAACCCTTTGAGATCATAGTTAAAAGTGTTAATGATTTTGCATGTATTATTGCTCACACTCTTTTGTATCTTTCCTTACTAAATTTAGCACTAACCCTTTCATTTTAAGGCCACTGCTTCGACTTCGGCTGAGTTGTAAAAATAATTAAAATACTAAATGAAGATTGTAAAAATAGCCAAAGTTGTATAAATACATCTAAGTGCTTTAAATAATTCATAATGACAAAAAGTTAAAAAATTGTCTAACACTGAAAAGAAAAATACAATGGTCTTTGAAAGGAAATATATTATGGAAAATGTGATGATTTACTAGAAAACCACAAGTTGATATGTGCACTGGTAAGATTTAAAATATAGAAAAAGGTAGAGAATGAAATATAATAAACAGTAAATTTGGAAAAAAAATTTATACACTAATAAATGTCTCTAAAATCACATGCATAAGATATGTTTACTGTTAGTCAAAGCCACAAAACATTTATATATAATCCTAATAAATGTAACTCTAAAATAATGCTTAAGATATGTTCACTGTTAGTCAAAGCAACAAAACATTTATATATGATCCTGATACAACTATTTATTTTGATATCAAAACATAATCATGAATCACATTATCAAACATTAACAAAAAAAAAAAAGGGTGGGATATATAATGTTTTAATTAGATATATAATATATAATATATTAATTTTTTTAATAAATATCTATTATTAAATGTTACATTAAATATTTATATTATAATAAACTTGAATGTCATCTTTAAAAAAACTGATATTAAATTTGGACATAAAACACTAACATATATCATTTTAGTATAGATTTTGTTTTAATTTGACAAACTTCTCATATTTCTAGACATGCCACTCTCATCCTTAATTTAGTATAACAAATTTTTATCGGTTCTTCAACACTTTCTATATGATAAATATTTTTAGAACCTACATAAAAAAAATATGATTTACTTATCACATATATGAAATCTTAGTTGACGTGAATGAGTTATTTTTAATATATTTGCAAAATTTTCTAGAAAACATTTCATTTATTTTAATATTTATGATATAAATAAACCAAGTCTTAATTACAGAAAAGAATAAAAATAATATTTAAAAATGAAAATGAAAATATTTGAAATATATGAATACAAATAATATTTAAATATATAAGTAAGTTAAAACAATAAAAAAATAAAAACTATAGAAAAAAAGTAAAGATAAGATGTTCATAAAACATTATTGTTTTTTTTTTCAATGTTTTACTTTTAACTTAGAAAGTGATTGATGGCTGAGCTAATTATGACAGCTCCCTTATAGCTGTGATAAATCCCAAGTCATCTATTTGGTTTTCCAAAACAGCGATTGAATATAACATTCTTATTATTAGGATGGTGATGGGGATTAAAGAAACCACTGAAAAGAAAACAGAAATTGAAATAGATGATTCAGAAAATATAAAGAAACTAACAGAGAAGCAGAACATAAGCAGAACAAGATACTGCAAAAAAAAAAAAAAAAATCTGATATTTTAGTAACATTTTTTTTTTATATTTTAATAACCACATCAAAATATAACTACAACAAATATTAATATTTATAAAAAAAAAAAACTTTAATAAAAATACTTGAAAATATTAAATTTTTTTATAAAATTAATAAAATTATAAATTTTTATAAATATAATTAAAATATTAATATTTATTTAAATAAATATTAATAAAACAATTAAGTTTACTTGCCTTCTCTCTCAATAGCATCACTACTCTCATTCTCCATAGTCAAGTAAGTGGAAACTTGAGGCAAAAATTGATCATAAACATAATTGGATATTGGCAGAAAGTTTTATTCCCATCAACTTCGAGTTCAGGAAAGCCTTATTCACAAAAATAACTTATCAATAAAATCAAAAATAAATTTTAGAATATACTATGAAATTTTACAAGAAGAATCAAATCAAAGAATAGTAATTATAAAGTGGAGTTTCGAACAAAACAATATATTCCTAGAAAGTAAAAAATTTATAGTGTACACCTGTAACTAAACCAAATTTTGTTCTGTTAGGCCAAAGAAATAGCAACAAAGAACACGAAAAATGTATAATGAAGGTGTGTCTTATACAGATGCAGCTTTTAATAAAAAGAATTATCATCAACAAACAAATATCTATCAAAAATATTTTAAACGAAAAACAATGCATAAAACATACCACAAATTTGCAAATAGAGCAGTTCTCTTTCCGTGGGAGAGTTTTTCCAGCAGTTTATTTTCTCACCATATGAAGTTTAAGTGTAAAGGGAGTGGCGTAGCCCTACAATTTAATGTAAATTCCCATATCAAACGGAAGTTTTAAAAAGGTTTCAGTTAAACAAAAACCAATGTCAAATTGAACTTCATACAGTACTATGAAGTTATAGGAAATCAAATTATAAGGTTCTATTCTATCTCCAAGAACACACTAATTCACCTATTTATGCCTAGTGTCTCATTTTGCAACTCATAATGTTGCTCATCTTGTAAGTCCCAGTCGCTAGAGTTAATAGAAAAAACCAAGCTGTGGTTTAAAGCTATTATCATGTTTCTTAAGCAGAAACGATTTTACCTCTTAAGATATCATTATATTCTAAACCACTAAATAATCAAATTACATGTGTTCTAGATTTTGGCAACGCATTTGAACATTACTGTTCTTGGTATATATGTATGGTTTATCTCTTTTCCATGGCATGAAAGGAACCAAATGTATGAACTGTTTCGTGAAACTGAACTTCTGTCTCTATCTACTTTTCCAACTGCAGTTTGCCTCTCTCGCACACTCTTCCAAATGATAACACCACATGACCAAATCGATCTTTGCACTCAGTTCAAAATCTTCAGAATACATTATGCACTCTATATATCAGCATACACCAAGAAATTCTCCTCATTTAAGTTTCTATGTCAAGTACCTCTACTGTGAGAGTAATCTCTACTAAGCTGCTGCAAATATTTTCTTTGCTTCAGGTTTAGTTAATGTCACACAAATGTCTATGATCATGCATCTCAGCAGACCCCCTAATTTGGAATGAGAGAACAGTGACAAAATTCACAGAAGCAGTCTAGTAAATAATTGCAATCCATCTTATTCTAGAATTATTATACTAAGCATTGATGAACATTATTGTACTTATCACTAGGGTTGAATAACTGTGACAACATGATAACAAAATGAACTAAACCACATAGATAACACTGATGCTGACTTAGTACCAATTCAAATGTTGATTGTTTTGCTCAGCCGATATCACACCCATATGAGAGCAACTAGTATTGGATACTGATATGTTGTGAGTAAGTCTTGATTTTATGTATAACTTTTTACAAAAAAATATTGATATCTTATTATTATAATTTTATCCAGAATTCTAATTTTGTAGAAATTTGTAAGAAAATCTGAATTAAAACACACACATATATATAAATATATATATATATATTATAAAGTATTTATAATATAAAATAATATGCAATATAACATCTTTATTAACATTTTTGTAATTATATTTATTTAAAATATTACAATATAGAAATTTTAATTATTATAATACATTTTTTTTTCATATAAATGTTATTACCATAAATAATATAAACATATTGTGACATTTTATAGAAAAATCTTACTATAAATAACACCAAGTTAATATATATATATATATATATATATATATATATTACTATAAAAAAATCATTAAATATAAATTAATTTAGAGATAAAAAATAGTTAATTATTATATTTATTAAATTAACACTATTTAGAAAAACACATATTTACTGTTAATTTGTTTGGGGAATTTTTCTTTAGGAAATACATATAAATTTTGCTATGAATAATAATCTGCAAGAAATTGTATTTTAATAAAATTTACAATAAATCTTCAAGCTATTTATCTGTGATTTTTTTTTAATAAAAAGTATTTTATTAATTTTTTTATATTTTTTCTTTTAGACATGTAAAGCTTTTAAAAATATTCTTAATCTTTAATATTTATTAATCAAAATTAATAATTTTTTTTCAATAAATGACAACCTCTATCTCATTTTGAAGGTGATATACATATAAAAATACCTCAAAATATACTATAACAGCAATATAAAAAAAATTATCCTAGCCAAACTAATTTTGATGCATTATTACAAGTTTAAAATTAGAAACTAATATTAATCTCATTTCATTCAATTTACCACATAATCTCATTTAAATAATTAAACCAATCAAATTTTGGTGATATAATTTAATTTCATCATTAATTCAAATTCTATGATTGTTGATTCACATTGTCAAACTAAATTTAAAGTAGTCCAATTACATTTTATAGTAACATTCTAGGTCTTATCTCACATAAGAATTCTAAACATTTCCAAACTGGCAATTCAATAATTTCTCAAGTATCTCTATTGTTTACATCTTCAAAACACAATCAAGATCATTAAACCAAGTAACTAATATAACTTAAGATTTAAAAATTTTATATATAACAAAATTTCAACATGCATCTCACTAGCAATAGCAAATAACAAGAACAATAATTTTAATTCAAATACTTTAAATGGAATTACAACTTTTCTTAACCCAGTGTTATCAGAAAACTATTACTCGACAAAAGATGAAAAATCAATATATTGAAAAAACACTCTTAATTTCCAATGATAAAACTTTAATATACTAAAAATCAAATATAGATTTTAACTTAAACTTTCCTCATTACCTTCATAAACTTTTGCATGCAACCATAAGAAGAAAATAAATAAAGAAACATATCTAAGTTAAAAATCTTCAGATTTTATGTTTAGACTCTTGTTTATACTAGCTTAGAGGTTTCAATTTTGAGTCTAGATTCTCTATTAATTTTTTTTTTATATTATCCTTCTATTGTGTCTTCAAAATACATTAATTTTAATATATTAAAAAAATATTTTAAAATATCAAAATCAACATAACTTGGATGCACAATATAAATAAATAAATAATTAGTAGATAATTCAAATTCTTCAATTTCATACTCTAGGAACAATGAGACCGGTAGTGGAAGGAGATGGTAAGAATGAGGAGAAATTGGATGTGAAAGACTTCATTTTTTTTTCTATTGCCACACCCTTTTCTTATAAGCTCACTTCTCTCATTTGTTTATTTTTAACTTTCTAAAAATAGTAATATTATATTTTCCATTAGAATAAATCAATAACTAAATATATTTTTGATCTAATTTAGAGAGATAATTTCAGTAAAGGTTAATATTTGTATTAGAAAAATTAGAATAAATATATAATTTAATTAGTTAATCTAAAATTATTTGTTTAAAATTAATTTATTACAAAACTCGCACGTGCAATCAAATATAATAAACTACTTTGTAACCATACAACTAATCAGAGTATAGTTTTAAGAATCTCTAGATCATAATAACTACCAACAAATAATCAATTTAATATTAAAGGGCTATGAAATACATTAAATATTACTCTGTTTCCTTTTTTTTTTTTAACTTCAACTCTTATTAAATTAAACATTAAGATTCTTACAAGTGTCACAATCATTATTTGTGAACTCAAACTATTATCATATCATAACATTATATAAGTTGTGATTATCAATTATTAGCCATTAAAAACACATTTTAAATCAACAATTTAATTTAGACAAGAAATTGTGTAAAGAATGAGAAGAAAGAAACAAACCAAAAATGACAAATACAATGTTCTATCTATGTTCACTTGCTTGACTGTTTATTATACTTTGACTTTTTTAAAGTTGTATGTGGAAAAAATTTAAACATGATTTGCAATTAATAATTTAAATACATGCAATATAAAAAATGGGTTTTAATATCATTTTCAATTTTATAAATTAATTACTTCATAATTGATCACTTCTCGATCTTAATTTATAGCCATTCTTGTTAAAAATTAAACCAACTATATTTTTATTATTGATTTTGATTACTAATAAGAACACAGACGCTCATGTGCATATGCATCCACATTTATTTTATTATTATTATATGTATATTTATATTTATTTAAATAAAATATAGATTTATGTGTATCTGTATGAGAGATACCGAGAGAGCATGAGAGTTATGTTATTGGGTTTGAAGAGATTTGAGGAAGAAAATAGATAAGGTGAGAAAGAGTGAAGAGAGAAAAAACGGTGATAAAATCTCAAAAATTCAAATTAGAAAACAACAATCATCTGTGAAAATTGAAGAAATTAAGATATATTTCAGAAAATTAAATTAAAAAAAAATTGTTCTACACTCAAAAGTGTTTCTGATGACTATTTTAATATGTTTTAAAAAAAAAAATGACGTAATTCCCATAATACAGTAATAAAATTAAATATTGATATAAAAATAAAATAAATAAAAAATTAAAAACAGTTAAAGAGGATAATTTTCTTTATATATAGGTATAGATATTACCTAATTAATTTATTTTTTCTCCTATATCAATTAAATCTATTACAAACTTTTCTTTAATCTCCTAATAACACACACACAAAAATGGTAAAAAATAATAATCAAGCACGTAAAATATTTTTTTAATAATTCTTTCATTCATGACCAAGTAGGTTTAATGCAAAAATAACAAAAAAAAGTTTAAAAAAACACTCCTAAATCCTCTTTAATCGTTTCATTCAATATGCTAGATTTGTTTGTTCTATTTCTGTAACAAAAAAGAAAACAAAAAGTTTTAGTATTCATACCATGAGAACTAGTGTATTTTTAGTGATTATCTGGGCCTTTAATTTACAATATGTGATTTTTTATATTATTATAACTTTTAATATATATTTTTATTGTATTTTAATTTTACAACAATATATATGCTAATATATCTATATACTAATATTTTTACAAACATATAAATAGTTAGAATAGAAATACATATTCAAATCATATATTTACATTGGTTTCTTTAAAAATAGTAATTTTATAAATATATTTGCATGTACATATAACTTAAATATATACATGATTTTTATAAGATTTATTAATGATAAAAATATTTTATAATAAATATGAACAAAATTATATAAAAAAAATTATTTTATAAAACTTACATTTTATATATATATATATATATATTCTAAAATTTTAAGTCCCAAGAATATTTTTTAAAAAATATTATCAATCTTAAGTTATCTGTAATTTCTTTATCTTTACTTACAAATAATCACATATTCATATTCTTATATTAGATGACAAATCATACAATAATAACAATAAATTTATTTGATTTACAATGTTAGATAACAATAATTCTCAATTTGTTTTTTCAACCTCAAAGTAATTTGTTACACTCAATGTTTTCTAGAATACACTTATAAATATGTCTTATAAAAGACTAATACATGATGCATAAAAAACAATATTGATAATGAAACCTCAAATTCATATGTTGGAATGATTCCTTACATATACTTTACAAAACTTTGATGCAATAATCTCTTTTAGTTTCTTAAAGTTTATATATTAATCTGTATATTTTAGATTATCAATACTATGACCACATTAACTACGATGTCATCATAGGTATCTACACAATATATAAAATCATACATGTCCATTCATCATATATATATATATATTTGTTTGATATGTATTTAATTCAATTATTCCATATATGCATGCACATATATAAGTATATACAAAACATATCTCAATTACAACATATCATAACAACAAAGAGTATGTTGTTTAAGAGATACTACATTGCTTAAGCGATTTGTCTTCACTAAACAAGGGAAGACTCATCATTCAAGTTGTAAGACCATTGCTTAAGGTAAAAAACTTCATTTGAGGAATACTATCTCTAAAGGGGAGATAAACTCGTGTGTCCTCTCATTGATTGGGAAATCAACTTTAGAGGAGAAACAACCAATATTAACCCTTCATTGCTTAAATGTCGCACCATCACTTGAGTCACATGACTTCTTGCACAAGCCACCAAGTTCCCGAAGACTACCTAAAATTATGACTTTTCATTGCTTGAATTACCACTTATAGCTTGAGCGGTAAGAGTTTCAGAGAAAAATATTGTTATGACATTTCTCTCACCTAAACTACTTTAGTGAAGAGAATTGTCACTTGAACAACCATATTGGTTCTTGATCGAGGAGCATTGTCGCTTGAACAACCATGGCAACACTTGAGCGACAATACTTGGGGCATGCAATAGTTGTAATTGCTAAAGCGTCACTCCACTAACAACTTAATGCTTAAGAGAAAATTACAAAGAAATAAAAAAAAAACATAATAGTTCATATCTACCAATTTCAATCTATCCAACATTATTTAAACACCCAAAATATCTTATTTTGCATTTAATATTGCATTTGCACTAAATCGTACTAATTATGACAATCCAAAACTCAACCGAAGTCAAATTATGACATCAGTCAAATAACTCATGTACCAATACTCAAGTATTTTAAACTATAAGAAAAATCCATAAGATTTGATGCACTTCCAACACTTTTGAATAAAAATAATTTTATAGATATAACTAATCAACTTTCTTTACCTAGAAATAATTTTCCTTTTAAGTAAAACAACCTCAATATCCACAAGCTTCTAAAGTGAGATGATAAAACTTCCAAACTTCAATCTACACAACCAACTTTTCCACTTATTTAGATTATTGCATTCACATTGCCTAGTTGATTCCAACATGTGAAGTATAAGATCCTCACTGAATTATAAAAAGGGATAAAATAGATAAAGTTTGATTGACCTATCTTGATCTACTAATTGTTGCCTCCTTAATGGTGCAGTCTATTCATAAAAAGGATGATTGATCAATTGAGAATCTTAAATAAAATATTTAGAATGACCAGTTACTTTGAGAGATTAAATTTGAGTTGAAATGGAAAATGAATTATTTTAAATCTATTTATAAATTTTTTTGAAAGGATTTTTTTTTTCATTCTTCGTTTACTTTATGATCATATATGTAATATAAATAAGTTCTTACATTCTCTACCAATAACAAAAAAATTGTACTTGAAAATTCACTCATAGGAAAAAAGTATGGAATAGTTCATTTATCTTTTCCTCTAATTCTCAACTAGAGTCACCAAATTTCAAATATTGTATCACTTTAACCAACATCATAAACCACTTGACCTATTGTTTTGAAAATATGATAAGACCGAATAATTTTAGGGGTTAACTTTATTGATTTGATAACTCTTCCAATACAACTAAAAGGCATGAGTAGAATTACCAGTTGTACAAAATCCAAGTTTTAATTATCTATATAATAAATGGTGAAAATATTTTCGAGTTTCCATTCCCTTGATATTAAATTCTTCACACCACTTCTTTTATGCCTATAAATGTTTTGAGAATTGAAAATTAAAGTATTACAGTCCCTATAATTAATCCAATTCTTCCTTGAATTTTCACTACACCATTTTTGACCATAGACAATGCCTAAACAACGTTGCCTAAAGTAGGAAAAGAGTTACCATAACTTTAGACAACACTTTGACAACTCTTTTTCAGGTGTGGAATATGCAGTTGTGGGCTTAGGTTCATGCAATGTTTTTTTGCAATCGTTGCCTTATATTGGTAGAATAGACAACAATTTTTGAAAAAAACTTTAGGCAATGTTTTTTCTTATAATGTTTAGGCAACGCATTTTTAGTGTTGCCTATTGTTCAAGCAACGTTTTTTTAAATGTTGTCATTGGTAAAAGAAACACTTATTTGCATGTTGTCTGCCTTTTTAGGCAACACTTATTTACATGTTGTCAGTCTTTTAGGCAACACATTTTCAGTGTTGCATATTGATAGAATAGACAACACATTTTCAGTGTTGCATATTGATAAAATAGGCAACACTTATTTACTTGTTGTCTGTCTTTTTAGACAATATTTATGTACATGTTGTATGTATTTTTAGACAACACTTTTTTAACATGAAAAATCATGAAATACATCTTAATTTATAAAATTGTGCAATATGCAACATTTTACTGTTTTAAAATGTAATTGCACATTTAGGCCATATATATAATTTTACATTTAAATCACATTTATAATTTAAATAAGAACAATGTATATAATATTAATATTTCAAATTTACAAGTTACATATTTCATTGTATACCAAAATAGTAGAAGTTGTAATCATTACAAAAGAATATTATTACAAAGTAATAGAAATTGATAGCAATAAAGAATTGAAATTTCTTAGTTCATTTCTCCAATAACCAACTTTTTAAATCAAACATTGCAAACTCTTTTTGGTAATTTATTACATTAAAGCATATTTTTTATATAATCCATACAAAATTCACTAGCCACAAATTACTTATGAATTAACATAAACAAATGTTGATCATCTAATAATTTATTTTCACTCACTTTTATTTCTTTACATAATTTGTGTTCCCTAAATAATAAGTAAACAAAATTTTTCAATCAAGCATTGCAAACTTTTTGGTAATTTATTACATCAAAGCATTTTTTTTATATAATCCATCTAGAATTCACTAGCCACAAATGACTTCTAAATTAACATAAACAAATGCTGATCATCTAATAATTTATTTTCACTTGTTTTTATTTATTTATTTACATAATTTTTGTTCTCTAAATAATAGGTATACCAAAAAAATACTTTCCACAATTTTTTTATTCCTCCCCTCTCTTCAATTCCAGTAAATCCATAATTTTTTTATGAATACCAAACAAAGTGATGAAAAGAGTCCAAATCAAAGTGAATGTAATTTGCAACAATAAAAAACAGTCTTATACAATGCATCTAATCTAATTTTTCCAAGAGAGGACCAAAACATAAACAGGTGAAATGTCATTACATTGAAGAGGACACAATAGTAGATTTTACACTAATGTAAACTAAGAAAAATGCAATTAATTTTCTCAAAAAAGCTAAAGTGCAGCAACTAGTTTGAATTTAGTATATAATATGATGTGTCAATAAAAAGGAAAACAAAATATCAAACAATAGTGCAAGGAAACCGACCTTTATATTCTTTTACGTACAAATTTAAGTAACAATGGTAAAAGAAAATTACACACCGCATAAACAAAAACAACAGCAGGTAGACTACTTTCTCTATAATTATCTGGTACAAATGGGGACATCTGCCGATATGATATTTGTAGTTCTGGGTCTGGCTCACCTAGGAATAAGAAAACACTTATTAACTAATAAGGACCATACACGTTTAGCAAAGAACCAATGAATATACCATCATAAACTATTCAAGCTCTTGGAAACAAAGCATGGTAGGTTGAGTGTTGCCCACTTAGATTCCATCCATATGATGATATGCCGTGATCATCAGGTTTCCTAGTAGATTTGAAAAAAAAATTTAACATGAATTTGAGTCCATGTATCTGTATTTAGATACATGAAAAACACCTAAAAAACCAAATGTTAAGCAAAATCTAAAATTCAAATGATACTAATCGCCAGATCGAAAGAGTAACATTTTTGCAACTAGGTTGATGTTGTTAATCTGCTCTCAAGTGTTAAATAGGTAACAATTAACAGTATATTAGTCAAAGCTTGGTAGAGTATTGTGGTATGCCTCTACATAAGAGTTAGTCACATATTTATTATCATCAAAACTATATAGAAGGGTTGTATAATGTTCCCAAACTATTTAGGGATCACACCATATGAGTCTTAACATTATTATCCATACAAGTATTCATATTTTTGCTAACAAATGTTTGTGAAAACTTCATGACAAAGGAAATGTTTTTCTTTCATAACTTAGTATGAAATTTCCTTATTCTTTTTCTTTATAAGTATTGTGTACATATATTTAAAGTCTTAGAATCTTGATTTCCATTGACCTAGTTGTTAATGTTCTTGGATTTAATTGTTACAAGACTATTATTGTATTCTTAAAGTCATCCAAATTGTTTCTCTTATGAGGTGCATGCATAATTTTCTTACAAGTATTTATTTCCATGTGTTGCACCATAAATCAATCTCCATGCGTTTCAATATCTCTCATAGCAAATGTTTTTTCTCATTTGTTGGTTTTTTTTGTTAGATAACCATATTATCATTCCTCCTATTTGTACTCATACATTTTTTCTATAAGTTTTTAATTTTCCTATTTTGGTTGCTTTTTTGCTTATTTTTTACAGTATTATTTGGACAATCATTAGTTTTATGTTAACATGCTCTACATAAAAGATGAAGACTTTCATATTCAATATCATCGTAATAACCATTGGTATCAATCCTATCAACAATAAGTATGTTTAGATCTACCTCTCCAAGCACCCTTATAAACTTTTTATGTGTAACATGAATTATACTCTAATGGGATTTCATGTAATCAGTTTTATGAAATTGTGGCCAAGCAGATAGAAAATTTAATTGCAAAAAAACCATATTAAGACTTTGACATTTAAAGAAGCAAAACCATATTAGTTCCATAAAGGTTTAATATTATTGAAGATCATATAATACCCAATGTTGTTATCCAGTAACTTTGATACCAAGAACTTCAAACCATGTCACACATAATATTTTACGTATTCTATGATTTTTTTTTTTTAAACAAGAGTTTATCTTCTTTAAATTCTATTTGTAACTTATACAATACAAAGATATACATATTTTCATTTGATTTTGAGGTTTTCATCACTTTGTCTTTCATACAGATTTTCATGAGATCCTCATCTAAAAAGACATAAGTAATATTGACATAAGTAATATTCCAAAGGAGAAGACAAAAGTATCACATATCACATAAAAAAGTATTTTCTAATTAAGATAGTTTTAGTTTCTTTTATATATTTATTTAATTAAAATGACAAAATTGTAAATATATAACTTTATACCAACCAAATCTATATAGACATATCTTAAATATAATTCATATTTAAAAATATTTTTTTAAGTACTTACTAAGCTCTATCCTTGTTAATAGTAACTTTAACCACATTTATTATTTGAAATACAACATGATCCTAGCTTAATCAAACTTCATACAATTATATCATTCACCTGCTAATGGATAATAATGACATAGAAAATCGAAATTGGAAATCAGAATGATAAGTAAATAATCGAGATGGGTTGAGATGAATGGTATGATGTAGAAAAAAAAATACATACTCCAAATTTTATTTTTTTTTCATAAAGTTTGGTTTTGCCCTGAAGAACAATCTGCTTAATGGTATGATTCACATGACATCACACATACTCGCACCCAGCAAAAGAAAAAAGGGAAGCACAAAGTCAAACCTAATTTCAACCATGATCGATCAAGGAAAATCCAACGGTGATAAATGCATATCCTGGCTAGGAAATATCGTGAGAATAAATGCTATGCGATCCACCCTATTCGTATACGACTCCATACCCCAGCTCGCCGAATGACGTGGTTGTTGTGGAAGAGAGGATCCAGACCCTCCCAGAACCACGTGCACTCACAATTGGCCCAAGCGGAGATTCACTCATCACATCAACATAATAATCCAACGGCTAAAGAGAGCAAGCATGATGAAAAAATATAGTTTTGCTTGTATTGACATTTATCCAATGGAAACAAAATGAAGAGAGAACCACGTGCACTCGCAATGGGCCCAAGTGGAAAGCCACTGATCACATCAATTGTATTAATCCGACGGCTAAAAATGGGTCACGTGAGGAAACAAACATAGTTTTGCCTGCACTGGAATCTTCCCTTTGAAAACAGAATGATGAAAGAAAGGCGCAAGATTACTATCGTACGCCAGGAGGGATGAGGCGATAAAAGAAAGAGGCGCACGGTACTATCTTGCGCCCACGTTGTCCAAACCTGTTTGTGTGTGCTTTCATTCTCTCGCTTGCACCACATTTCTCTCTGCCTCCTCTCTCTGCGTCCAAGATTTCAATACTCGTGAGAAAATTACTAACACGAACAAGAAGAAGAGGAACGAACAAAAGAAAACGAAACAATGAAGCAAGCTTCGTCCGAGGCAGTTCCTTCGCTATCTTCCACGCCGTTGTTCACGGAGGCAGCCACATCGTCGTCATCCTCCGCCGCTGCGGCGGATGACCTGGCGGTGGGGTCGCGGGACGGTGGCGGCGGCGCTCAGGAGACGGTGGCGGTGGATCGGCGAGGCGAGTACTCGGCCGTGTGCCGATGGACGGTGCACAATTTCCCGAGAATAAAGGCTAGGGCACTGTGGAGCAAATACTTCGAGGTAGGCGGTTACGATTGTCGGTTGCTAATATATCCCAAGGGTGACTCCCAGGCGCTTCCAGGGTACATCTCCATCTACCTCCAAATCATGGACCCTCGCGGCACCTCCTCCTCAAAATGGGACTGTTTCGCGAGTTATCGCTTGGCAATCGTGAACGTCGCCGACGATTCCAAAACCATTCACCGCGATTCCTGGCACCGATTCTCCAGTAAGAAGAAATCCCACGGTTGGTGCGATTTCACGCCCTCTTCCACTGTTTTCGACCCCAAATTGGGATACCTATTCAATACGGATTCCGTTTTGATCACTGCGGATATTCTCATTCTCAATGAGTCCGTTAATTTCACGCGGGACAACAATGAGTTGCAGTCCTCGTCTTCGTCCTCCTCCTCCTCAAGTTCCTCCGTTGTTGCGGGTCCCGTGTCTGATGTGTTGAGTGGTAAGTTCACTTGGAAAGTGCATAATTTCAGTCTGTTTAAGGAGATGATCAAGACACAGAAGATAATGAGCCCGGTGTTCCCTGCGGGGGAGTGTAATTTGAGAATAAGTGTGTACCAGAGCTCCGTGAATGGGGTTGAGTATTTGTCTATGTGTTTGGAGAGCAAGGACACGGATAAGACTGTGGTGTTATCTGATAGGAGTTGTTGGTGTTTGTTTAGGATGTCTGTGTTGAACCAGAAGCCTGGTTCCAATCACATGCATAGGGATTCTTATGGCCGGTTTGCAGCTGATAATAAGAGCGGTGACAATACCAGCTTGGGATGGAATGATTACATGAAGATGTCGGATTTCATCGGTGTGGATTCGGGGTTCTTGGTGGATGACACCGCTGTTTTTAGCACTTCATTTCATGTGATCAAGGAGTTTAGCAGCTTCTCCAAGAATGGTTCTGTGATTGCTGGGAGAAGTGGGAGTGGTGCTAGGAAGTCTGATGGGCATATTGGAAAGTTCACTTGGAGGATTGAGAATTTTACTAGGTTGAAGGATTTGCTTAAGAAGAGGAAAATCACGGGTCTATGCATCAAGAGCCGGAGGTTTCAGATTGGTAATAGGGATTGTCGACTTATTGTTTATCCTCGAGGTGTGCAATGTTTTTGCTCTGCAAATCTATTTTCTTTTTCTGTGCACCATTTTCTTAGGCTTATTAGTTAGCTATTAAATATTTGCGGTGTTGTTTGTGAGTCAAAGCTCCATTAGACGTGATCTTGTTGTGTGCATTTTAGTGCAATTTTGGCCTATTTTGATAGAACTGAAGGGGCATTCTGGCTGCAATTTTATCAGCCTTTCTATCTTTGAAATTTTCATTGTATTTGATATTTCATGCTTGTAGTTGTATATCTACTGATACAACCATAGAGTTTAATTGATAATCTAGATATTGGGTTTGGATGTATGAATGTAATAGTCACTCACTTTACTTAAATACAGAGAATAGGCTTAGGTTTTGATTAAAAAAAATGGAGTCTGATGAATTTTTATATGATTTTGATGCTATCAGGGCAGTCTCAGCCACCATGCCACCTTTCAGTGTTTCTTGAAGTTACAGATTCAAGAAATACTTCCAGTGATTGGAGTTGTTTTGTTAGCCATCGTTTATCAGTTGTGAACCAGAAGATGGAGGATAAATCTGTCACCAAGGAGTCTCAGAACCGCTACTCAAAAGCTGCAAAGGATTGGGGTTGGCGTGAATTTGTGACACTCACCAGTCTCTTTGATCAAGATTCAGGTTTTCTTGTCCAGGACACTGTCATATTCTCTGCTGAAGTGCTTATATTGAAAGAGACATCAATAATGCAGGATTTTACTGAACATGATTCTGAGTTAAGCAGCAGTGGCTCTCCTCTGGACAATTCTGGGAAAAGAAGTTCATTTACATGGAAAGTTGAGAATTTCCTGTCATTCAAGGAAATAATGGAGACACGAAAAATCTTCAGTAAATTCTTTCAAGCTGGTGGATGTGAACTTCGAATTGGTAGGTGTTCTTGCAAACATATATTATCTCCTGCATTTTATTCACTGGTAGTAGTAGTAGTAGTAGTAAACTTTTATGTTTTTATTCTTTAATTAAACTTGCTTTTCCATGACCCAGGTGTATATGAGTCGTTTGACACTATATGTATTTATTTAGAGAGTGACCAGGCAGTTGGTAGTGATCCAGATAAAAATTTCTGGGTCAGATACAGGATGGCTGTTGTGAATCAAAAGAACCCAACCAAGACAGTGTGGAAAGAATCTTCTATCTGCACAAAGACATGGAATAATTCTGTTTTGCAATTCATGAAGGTGTCTGACATGTTAGAAGCGGATGCAGGATTTCTTGTACGTGACACTGTTGTTTTTGTTTGTGAAATATTGGATTGCTGTCCTTGGTTTGAGTTTTCCGATTTAGAGGTAAGTCCTTATGGATTGCTTTGTCTCTGTTACATTCTTCTTACAAATATCATTTGATAGATGCCAAATATTCTTGCCCCATTTCTTAAGACTTCCCTCCTACCATCTATAGGATGACCTATTCTTGACTTTAGATACTAGACTGCATGTAATTTTGTATTAATTGTTATTGATTTGAAATGGCTCTTCTGCGTCTTACATGTCACTAATTTAACATATAATATCTGGTTTTGTATCTGACTCATTTTTAATGTAAGATCGGAACAAGCCAGTTAGGAAATATGGCCTCTTCCTTGGAACTTTTGCTTGTGATTAGCTGATAAGATGCATGGAACAAGCTGATAAGTCACGAGTTACAGAAGTTGATTAATGCTTCAGTTCATAATTTTGCATCCCTTGAACTTCTTATTGTACAATAAAAATTTGTAAGCAGATTTCTATCCCATACCTAAGCCATATGATAGATTATGATTATGTCTTATGTGAAAGATAAAAATGATTATACGCTTTACATCTTAGCTTCTCACATGTTGTAAAACCAGGGGATTTTGTTATGGATTTTATAATACCTACTGGTTATATTAAATTTTTTATCTTATGTTTGACACATCATCTAATTTTGTCTTCAATATTCAGGTTTTAGCATCAGAGGATGATCAGGATGCATTGACAACTGACCCTGATGAGCTCATTGACTCTGAAGACAGTGAAGGGATAAGTGGAGATGAGGAAGATATTTTCAGAAATCTTCTTTCCAGAGCTGGATTCCATTTAACATATGGAGATAATCCTTCTCAGCCACAAGTTACTTTAAGGGAGAAACTTCTAATGGATGCTGGTGCAATTGCAGGGTTTCTGACTGGTCTTCGAGTCTATCTTGATGATCCTGCAAAAGTTAAGCGCCTGCTTCTACCTACCAAGCTGTCTGGTAGTTGTGATGGGAAGAAGGCCACCAAAGCTGATGAATCTTCCCCAAGTTTGATGAATTTGCTGATGGGAGTTAAAGTCTTGCAGCAAGCTATCATAGATTTACTATTAGATATAATGGTTGAGTGCTGCCAACCTTCTGAAGTAGGTCCTGTTGCTGATTCTGTTGATGCATGTTCTAAACCTTCTCCAGATGGAAGTGGCGCTGCTAGTCCTCTTGAGTGTGAAAGAGAAAGTGGATCAATGGAGTCTGCACGAGTTCCTGTTAATGAGAGACTGGATTCTGTTGTTGAAGAAAGCAGTAATACATCTGCTGTGCAGAGCTCTGATTTAAAAGGGAATGGTATTCAAGAAAAACCTGTTCCTGGACATCCCATTTGTCCACCAGAGACATCTGCCACTGCTTCAGAAAATGCATCCTTTCGGTCAAAGGTACAATTTTATTTTATATTCATTACAGGTGTATTTTGGTACACATATCTCTAGTTTTGATTGTGTGAATTTGAAACATCAGACCAAGTGGCCAGAACAGTCTGAGGAGCTTTTAGGTTTGATTGTAAACTCACTAAGAGCTTTGGATGGAGCTGTTCCTCAAGGCTGTCCAGAACCAAGACGTCGGCCTCAGTCTGCTCAAAAAATTACTCTTGTATTGGACAAAGCTCCTAAGCATTTGCAAGCTGACCTAGTTGCTCTGGTACCTAAATTGGTTGAGCAGTCAGAACACCCACTTGCTGCCTATGCACTTCTTGAGCGTCTTCAAAAGACAGATGCCGAACCTGCTTTACGAATACCAGTGAGAAACTAGTATTTTTTTATCCAAAATACCTTATTTTGAATTGTTTCATCACATGTATTAATTCAGCAAGCAATCCTAATTTAGTTACACTTTTGCTGCATTTCCACCTCTGTCAACATGATGCCGAATATGCTTGCATTATTTTTCTCCTATTGATGGCATTCTATTTTTCAGGTTTTTGGGGCTCTTAGTCAATTGGAGTGTGGTAGTGAAGTGTGGGAACGCATTCTGTTTCAGTCATTTGAGCTTTTGACAGACTCAAATGACGAACCCCTTGCTACAACAATAGATTTTATATTCAAAGCAGCATCTCAATGTCAACACCTCCCTGAAGCTGTAAGCTTTGAAGATAAATAGTTGGGAATTGCACTATGTTACATTATTTAGAATTTATTTTGATGCACTGTCAATGCAAAAATGTTCTGTATTAGCACTCAATAATGCCTTGCCACATCATTAATGAGCTTTACATCTTGTGAAATTGTTAGTATTATCAAAATCATTAAACAGGGTTCCAAGCAAAAAATGGATGTTAGTGTGTAACAGTTGTAAGACAAATCATCAAAAGTAAACTCATACTTCTGTAATCTTGGTCAAATGTTTCAAGACACATTTGTAACATTATTTCCCCCTTATGCAGGTTAGGTCTGTTCGTGTCAGGCTGAAAAATCTAGGTCTTGAGGTGTCGCCTTGTGTCCTTGACTTTTTGAGTAAGACTATAAATAGTTGGGGGGATGTTGCTGAAACCATACTTAGGGACATTGATTGTGATGATGACTATGGTGACAATTGCTCAGCTCTGCCGTGTGGGATTTTCTTATTTGGTGAACATGGCACTTCTCCCAGTGGGCTGCACGTGATTGATGAGCAGGCTTATCAAGCTAGTCGTCATTTTTCTGATATTTATATACTGTTTGAGATGTTATCCATTCCTTGCCTTGTTGCTGAAGCTTCTCAAACATTTGAGAGAGCTGTAGCTCGAGGTGCAATAAGTGCTCAGTCTGTAGCCCTGGTATTGCAAAGCCGTCTTTCCCAAAGATTGAACAATAATGGAAGATATGTTTCTGAAAATTTCCAACATACAGATGGTGCTACAGAGGGAGATGCCTGTGAGCAATTGGGAGTTCAGAGGGATGATTATACTTCTGTTCTTGGCCTTGCTGAAAATTTGGCCCTCTCTAGAGATCCATGCGTGAAAGAATTTGTTAAACTGCTCTACATGATAATGTTTAGATGGTTTGCCAATGAATCTTATAGAGGGAGGATGTTGAAGAGGCTTGTTGACCGTGCCACTAGCAATACTGACAATGGTCGTGAAGTAGATTTTGATTTGGATATATTGGTTACTTTGGTCTGTGAGGAGCAGGAGTTTATCAGGCCTGCTTTGAGTATGATGCGTGAAGTTGCTGAGCTGGCAAATGTTGATAGGGCTGCACTATGGCACCAGTTGTGCGCCAGTGAGGATGAAATTATTCGTGTTCGTGAAGAAAGCAAAACTGAGATTTCTAATATGGCTAAGGAAAAAACTATTATATCACAAAAGCTGAGTGAATCTGAAGTGACAAACAATCGATTGAAGGTATTTCATGTCTTAGTTGATAACATACTGTGGTTACCTCATGTTAATTGCTAATGGAGAATTTAGGTCTAACGCACTTCATGATTCAACAGTCTGAAATGAGGGCTGAGATGGATCGATTTTCTCGGGAAAAGAAGGAATTAGCTGAACAAGCTCAAGAAGTTGAGAGTCAGCTTGAATGGCTCCGCTCAGAACGGGATGATGAAATTGCGAAGCTCTCAGCAGAGAAGAAGGCTCTTCATGACCGTTTACATGATGCTGAGACACAACTTTCTCAGTTGAAGTCTCGGAAACGCGATGAATTAAAGGTATAGTTTAAAAAAGTTTGATTTTCTACATTGATAATGAAAAAAGTTGTTCAGCTATTCTAATTTTAAATGCCGTGCACTGCACACTATAAATTTTATGCTTATGATGATTATTCTTACATTTTCTTACCAGTTAAATTTTACTCATACTTGGTGCAATTGCAAGTGTACTTATGGGTTTTTCAAAATTCAAAGGATCTCTATACTCAATCTAGGGGATTCATTGCATTTACACTCTTCAGTATGAAATTTACTACTGGTTTTGCTTTATCTGACTACTTCACCTGTGATTCTTGCTATGTTTCCCCCTCTTTCTATCCTTCCTATAAACTCTGATATGGGCGAATGAATGTGTCCATGCTTTGTTTTTGCCAATTCATGAAAGATGGTTTTCAGCTATTAGTTCTACTTAGTTTTTCAGCTGACAGGTTGCTCGTGTGTTAGGAAGGAGTTTGATCCTACCTGGTGCCATACATCTAATTAAGTATTAGTTTCAGTACATAGTCTGAGTGGGCTCTCATACCTTGTCCAACCTTCAAGACCAAAGTTCTTTTTGTGTGTAAGGGCACATTATAATTTATAAGTCATTCCTAGGCTTCCAGTAACGGAGCTGGACTCTAGCACCATGTCTCTTCACCTTGCTCCATCCTCTTTATCTCTATCCTCCTTTCTCTCTCAGCCTGACACTTACCTATTCTCTCTTCTATTTTTTGCTTGCTGCAGAGGATCCAATTTGCCAATTAAATGCATAAGTTGTTCAAAAGAGTTGAATCATGAGCTATACAGTTCTCTTTAGTCATCCTTTATTTCATTTATCAAATTACTTGAAAGAAAAAACATGATTAACTATTGTGCATTCTCTTTTACTTGTTTGTTGATTATCATCAACAATCTCATTGGTGATATTTATGCATCAACAGGTGTTTGAAATAATCCGATAGTAATGCAATCATATGCATATATTTTTTATGTTGCACTCTTAAAAACGGTGGGCAAGTGAAAGGAGCTTCATTGTGGTTCTGAATTGATTAGTGGTGCTGTTTGGTTTAAGATTTTTCCTTTACTTCTAATTACAAATGTTACCATGTTTTCATTTTGATGCCAGTGAAATAATTTGTTTTCTATTTTCATTTCTGTTGAAAATCAATTGTTTTTATTTAGTGAAAACATTTCTTCCTGGTTTTCTATTTCTATTTTCTTTCTTCATTGCCTACTGTACAAACTTTTGAAAACAGGAAGAAAGTGAAAACACCTTGGCCTTTTTGTAAAATGTAACCGAGTTAATTAAAACAGGAAATGAAAACAAGAAGTTTTATTTTTCAAATTTGATGACTCTTAAATTTTCATTGTGTAAAATGGGCACAAATTGAAAATTAATGTGGATCTTATGACACACAGAAAGTAGTCAAGGAGAAAAATGCTCTAGCTGAAAGATTGAAGAATGCTGAAGCTGCACGCAAGAGATTTGATGAAGAACTGAAAAGATTTGCGACAGAGAATGTGACTCGGGAGGAAATTCGGCAATCACTTGAAGATGAAGTCCGTAGATTGACTCAAACTGTTGGGCAAACTGAAGGGGAAAAGCGCGAGAAGGAAGAGCAGGTTGCTAGGTGTGAAGCATATATTGATGGCATGGAATCAAAGTTGCAAGCTTGCCAGGTTTGTCTTGATATAGAATCTGTACTACTCTTGCTGTTTTTATCATTGTTAATTACATATCGCCTTATATATGTTTACATGTTCAACTTATATGATAGGTAAACCTGTTTCAGTTATGGAACTAGCTGTTCGAACTAGTTGTTTGATATGTAATGTATTGCCGCCTGTATGCTTAGTTGGATTTTGAGCAGGTTTTGTTGGGTAACCTTAAAATCTTATTAAGTGGATACAATAAATGTGTAGCATGAGTTTGACTCAGTATTGCTAATGGATAATGATACACATAAACCTCTCTTTGAAAGACACTTGTTTATTATACACCTTTTATTTCTTTCTCTCTCTCCTCTCATCATATCACATATCCTATAAACCTATTTTATTTTTTTTCTCTAGGTGTAGATCATCATTATAGGTGTCTATACTATATAGAACATTTTCCATTTTGTTAATATAGGCCGATGTCGTGTTCTATTAACAGTGGTAGATTGCTTCTTTCTTCTATTTTGTCTAATTTATTGCTCAAAAATCACCTTAGTTCAAACTTCAAAATCAGCTTTAAAGTAGTACTTTTCTGGATTAGCGAAAATAGTGTAAAAATGACCATGTTCCCATGATTAATAACGATCCAATTATTGCTACTAGTAACGATCTTCAGAGGATGTTTGAAATTGATGCTAGTGTCTGTTGTTATTTGTCACTTCTACTCTATGCTTACACATACTCCGGAGAGAAATACTGTTGGTTAATAACTTTGTTTTCCTTGTGCAGCAATATATTCACACACTTGAGGCCTCACTCCAGGAGGAAATGTCAAGACATGCCCCTCTATATGGCGCTGGTCTGGAAGCTTTGTCATTGAAAGAGTTGGAAACAATATCACGTATTCATGAAGACGGGCTTAGGCAGATCCATGCCATTCAACAGCGTAAAGGGAGTCCTGCTGGGAGCCCTCTTGTAAGCCCCCATGCTCTCCCTCACACCCATGGTTTGTATCCAGCTGCCTCGCCCCCTATGGCCGTGGGACTGCCTCCCTCAATCATCCCAAATGGTGTAGGGATCCACAGCAACGGCCATGTGAATGGTGCAGTTGGACCTTGGTTTAACCACTCTTGAATTCTCTCTCGGGTCATAGAATGTTATTCTTTTTGAGTTATTTGTTTGGCATTTTGGCCGATAGAACTGTTGGAGCTGAATGTTGGGTAAAGGATTACCGAAGATTAGAAATATTGGGTGAAGTTTTGCCTTACATATGTTAATCCAGTGGAACTATCAGTTGCAAATGCCGTACTCATTTGCGCCTACGTCTTTTTGAGGGGGAAAATATTACTTACAGGCTTTTTCAACTTTCCATAGTTATAGCTTACTGTTATTACATAGTTTGGCCGTATGGTTGATTCTATTTTTATCCTGGGCCACAATTTAAGCGCTGTAAGAAATCTTAGACTGACAGTTTTTAATACGTAATCAACAAAGAAAATCCTTTTTCCTCTGATTACGCTCTTGTTGAAGCTCATGCGATTTAGGTATATGTACTTCATTTTTTTTCCTTGGTTGTAGTTACAAGGTAATACTTAAATTCATTCGATTATATTATGAAATGGAGACCTTTTTTCTTCATTTCTGCTATGTTTTGTTTCCAATTATTGTATGATTTTCCTCAACCTTCTTCTTTACATAGAAGTTATTCTTTACACATGTTATACAATATTTGACAATCTCTATGCACATTAGAAAGTCAGCTAATTCCATAAAATTGGTATGCAAATATCAGCATCTATTTTTCTTTATGGGTCCGGTGAATATTTGAAATAGACCTTAATACTGGATGTTCCATCTCTCTCTAGATATTTTGTTAATGGGGGTGATAGTATTTAATTTTGGCAAATTCTTCCTGGACCTTACGAGTGATTTGCTCCCTATTACTTTTTCAAAATTATCTTTCTTTCCAGAAACAAAAATCTAGAATTCAAAAAATATATTCCACCAAAGCAAATCTTATGTAGCTTTATATTCTGGAAATAAAATTTAAAATATTCTGAAATTCAGAAAAAATGTTTCAGAAATTCCAATCCAAAAACATGTTAAAAAAAGATTCCAAAAGTATTTTTAATCTGCATTCCATTTTTATTTAAAGATATTTTTATCATTTTATATAAAAATTGGATGTAGGTAGTAACTGCCTTTAATTTTTAGCAATTACTTTAAACGACAGAATCTTGTTCATTTTATGCATCCAATATTGGGCTTCAAAGAAACAAAGGTCATATGAAGGGTGTTTTGTTTCTGCACTTCCATATATCTTTTTTCTGCACCTCCATAACTCTTTTACATCCAAAATCACCATTTGGAAAAAAATGTTGTATTTGTTTTTTTTTATTTTCGAATTACGTAATTACCGTAAACCTTTTGAACTCTACAATTCCAATCCAGAAAATATCAATTATAGAGTTCAAAAGATATTTGAAAATCCAGAAAAAATACTTTTCAAACTCTATACTGGAAATATAACTTGTATTCCAAAATGTAAAGTTTAGGGTTTAGGGTTTTAAAGTTTAGAAGATATTTTAAAATCCATAAAATATCTTTCAAACTTTATAATTTAAAATATAAAATTATATTTTGAAAAACCTTCATTGTCTCACGATCTTTACCTGTGCGAGCACTAAGTATTCGATCCAAATAAGGAATTTTCTTCCCTCCAAAATCTTTACCTGTGGGAGCACTAAGTATTCTTCACTTGAATGGTGGTTGTGAATCCTTTAAGTTCCCAATAATTTACAATCTTTCCCTCTATGTTATTCAGGTTGTGTTTTCGATCTGCCTAAATCCTTTTTTTTTTCTTTTCTAAAGAATGTTCTCTGTCTTCCCTAATTCTACTTTGGAAAATCAGTAAAAAAGCCAAATATTTCAGAATTTAAGATTTTCAAATTTTATAATTTTTCTGATTTTATGTTTTAAAAGGTACAGTTGTGCAATTATATTTCTTTACTTAAAATTTCAGTTTTTACATAAAATGAGAATTTTTTTTTTTTTTTCATATTATTAATCACAAATTGTATATTAAGATGAATTCTGAATATATCATTTTTCTTATGTTTTAGTATTGATCAATTCCCTCATGCCATATTAGAGTTTTGGATTCTAAAAAGAATAAATTTTCTATGACACTAAAACAAACACTTTAGAAACAGTTTTTAAAAGTAATATGTTCCTTTACAGGTTTTTTAGTACCTAACTTTCCAATTTAATGGGATCAAGCCTAAAAAAAATAACTAATTATATATTTACAGTTACCTATGGTTAAGGGCAAATTATTTGAGATCTCTGTCTAATCTCCTGAGCCAGATGGAATGTAAGATCATGTGAAAGGCATCAAATCTCTTAGCCGGTTGGTTCAGAGTAAAATGTCTCCTCGCGGCTCTTACTCCATGCTTGAGTTTCCTGTACTCCCTCTCTGGAATTCCACTGAGCACTTCTTTCAGCCTTGGAATATCTGAAACATCTACCTGCACTGAAAACGCCTCCCATTGCAGCACATCACCGAAGGGCAGCGTATAATTCTTTGATAGAATCACGGGTACGCATTCAGCATAAATTGACTCCACGATTCTCGGGCTAGCCACTTCATACCCACTTGGACAAAGGCAGAACTTGGAGTCCAGCATGAAGGAATAGTAGTCGAGGTCTTTTGGGAGATACTGGTAGACACGCATGTCATTGTCCTGGTTTTCCCAGTGGTGGATAAGGATGGGACGAATTGGGCCGTGCATGCCACCAGCAAAGAAGGCAAGATAGCGGCGTGGGGCGTTTTCCGGTGGAGGTGATAAGAGTTTAGGGGATACTTCACCTCCATAGAGGTGGATTTCCGGTAGAGGTACATCTTTTTGAGGGTTGAAGCCTTCAGAAGTGTTGGCATTGCACAAGACCCGGATGGAGGTGTTGTAGAGGAAAGGATTTCCCTTTGACGCATAAGGACCCTGCGACAATAAGAGACGCTATTCAAAATTTCGTTAGGGAGTCATATAAATCTGAAGGGCTGAAAGCGGAAAAGCTGAGTATTTTAATATAATGGAGATCGAAACTGAAAACTGTGGTGTAAGTGTAGAAAATCAAACAAAAGCATTAAGCTCAAATAATGGAGAGGGAGACGAACAAACCCAATCATGACAAGCAACCATGAAGTGGTCGGCACCTTGAGTTTTATTCCAGAAGGGGTATCTCGTGGATATGACTCTCACGTAATCAGAGACAAAGTTCTTTAAGGGAGTGACGTCGTAAGGTGTATAGAGGTACTTGACCATCCATGTCACACTGAATGGAAGAAAGTAAACGTGAGCAGCAGTGGGGTCATTGGTCCTAAACCTTCCAACCCCGTGTTCCATCTCATGAAGGAACCTCCCTTCAATCGAGTATATGTCCTTGCACGGGCCATCGTGAACAATTGGTAGGTCCCCATCTGGGTATACGTATACCTTGAATATCTTTTCCATCTCCAAATAGCTCCTGTAATTGATTACAACAATTAAGCATAAGAAGTTGATTACTCTTGTATTCCCATTTAACTAAAATTTTCTCGTAGAAATGGTGCAACGACTGGTGCTATATATATCTCAGGACTTAAGAGTATTTTGAGAACCTGAAACGGAGGCATGGAGGTGGTAAATTATGAAAAGAACCATGATTTTTCACACTTTCTTTCTTCTACATCTTTGCTTTACACTCAATTTATCACCTTAAATTGAAATTGAAACATTCTTTACCGTGAAAATAACAATATTGAAATGATGAACGGTTAAATTACAATTGTATAAAGAAAATAAAATAGTGTAGAAAAGACATTTACCCCTTATTAAAAGAAAGTGACCCCCTGTCACAGTTGATTAATAACTCTGCAGTAAGGTTCGGCGGTTTATTATACGCATTTTTTTCAAATTTAAGAGTGGCACTAACGTCACATGGCTTCTCATACAAATAATAATGGTTTGGCCTTCATGCATATACTAAGCTTCATACTTAATTATAATCCCAGGAATAGGCTTCGATGTACAAACATAGATACGTTATTCAAGGTGTCTAGAATCATGAAATTTGTGTCCACAAGTTGCACAAAGTTAATGGCGACAATTGAAATAGTACACTAAGATAAGGGTTTTTTTTCAGCAATTTTTTAGCAATATAAATGAAAGGACTATATATGGAACTCTGAAAGCAAATGTATACTAGCGCATGCACTCGGCCGCCCAGTCAGAGTCATCTGCTCTCGCAAGGACAAGACAATTTATGGATCATAAATTAGGAAAAAGTTTCTTTAATAGCATGAGCCAAGGTAGCATAAATAGAAGGGTGGTTAATAATTATAAAATTTTATAATCTTAAAAACTATTATTAAATTTCAAAGAGCAGTCATATTTTCAATATTTATCTTTTAAATATATTTATCCTTTTTATTATTTCCCACTTTTTACTACCACTATTTACAATTTTTTTCTTTTATCAATATCTAACTAGATGTCTAATAACATTATAGGCGTCCAAGCATTATTTTTCAGTTTCAATCGCAACATGTTAGCCATTTTTATACAACATGAAGTAAAAAAATAATAATAAACTGCATGTTAAAATAAAGATTGTTTACGTATAACTTGTCTCATAATCCTATTTCATTCAATAATTTTTCTTCATAAGAAGTCAAATAAGCTTTCACTTTCTTTTGTTATTTATTGTTATTATTATTGAAATCACACATTCCACGTAAATCTTAGTACTATAATCTTAAGTTAACATAAACAGTTTTTTGTATGCGAATTGGACGAACTCTACTTATATTAATATATATATATATATATACATACAT
>Ga0123342_1002388_pt1 | contig 31195 bp, 13 predicted proteins | sample Turbeawhitnodule_FD_89960 | JGI IMG/M metagenome (GOLD analysis project Ga0123342, IMG submission 89960) | Root nodule microbial communities of legume samples collected from Mexico - Turtle bean Mexico white nodule | ecosystem: Host-associated > Plants > Roots > Nodule | place: Mexico: Nepantla... | reverse complement strand
TATATATATATATATATATATATATATATATATATATATATATATATATATATATATATATATATATATATATATACACTTACGCGCGCGCGCAATATTACTATTTTTACCCATTTTTGTGTTGCGCTATTACCGCTGCAGGCACAGTCGCAAACCTTGGTCTAAATTTATTAATGCTGATAATCAACATCTCGTGTCTCCTGAGGTAATTTAACCCGTGTTCCATTATGGCATTGGGACTAACCAATTACTTTATACTGTAATTAACAATTCTTTATAAAGGGCCTTTAATTGATTCAAAATATCCGATATTCAGGCAATTGATTTTCTTGATAAGCTCCTTCGATACGATCACCAAGACAGGCTTACAGCAAGAGAAGCAATGGTAATAATAAAGAGCTCATTAATTTAGCGTAACATGGTTATATTGTTGTGAGTAGCCTAATTTTCACAATACTGTGATGTTTTGATTTAACATTTGTTTCCTTGATGTATTTCCGTAGGCACATCCATATTTCTCTCAAGTAAGGGCAGCTGAAAGCAGCAGAATGAGGACACAATAACTTGATTAGTGATAAACGTGAGTTAATGTATGTGGGATTGTTTTATAATATACCCCAAACATGTGGTGGCATCGTTGCCTTCTGTTAATTATAGTTTGTTAGATTTGTTGTGGAATGTAACAATATCATATCTTGTTCCAGTGGAATAATTTGTTAATCTGTTGAAAAATTAAATTTTATCTTAAAAGAGTTTATTATAAACTCCTGAGAACTTCAAGCCAGTGTTTACTTTTTTTATTAATGTCAGATAAAAAAAATCACTATTTTTCTATAGTATAATTTTTATTACATGTATGGATTGAATCTGCTGAAAACAAATTTCTTCTTATATTTTGAATTGAGTTTCAATGTAATTAGACTTTATTAAACAAGGTACAGTTTCATTTTTTTAACTATTGTTACAAATTTTCCATCTGAAAGTCCAAGCCTACTCATTTAATTTATTCTCTAAATTTGTCTGTAATCTACTTTACAGAAGGTCAAGTACATGTTTGCCATATTTAGCTTCACAGTATACACTGTTAACTGATACCTCCTGAACAGGCATAACTGCCAAATCCGTATAGAATAATAGAAGTGTGCAATGCATAGTTGCAGGGAAAACCTTGAGAGTTTAATATGATTTGTTTGGATTGAAGTGAGGTGAAAAAAAAAACGGAAAATAAAATTGTTTGGAAGGTTGAAATTAAAGAAAAATTATTTAAAATTTTGAAAAAAATAATTGATTAATATAATAGAATAAAAAAGTTAATTAATATATTTTAAAAAATAACTTAAATATTCTTATTAAAAAAATATTCAGGTGAACCTCTTATAAGATACTACATGTTTATAAAATATATATATATATATATATATATATATATATTATAAAATTGTTAAGATTGGATTACAAAATTTTCATATTTTCATCATTTACACTCGACATAAGATTTGAATTTTCAATTTTTTATTTGTTTTCCCTTCAAATCTATTTAAAAAATTAATTCAAAAATATTTACCTATGAACAAATCAAAACATAATAAAAAAATTATTCATTCATGATGTTGAAACAGATTTTCAATTTATTCAAATTATTTATCTTTAAAGAAGATTTAAAGATATTTACAATATATAGAAGATATTTCAACACTTATTTGAACAAAACGATTTAGAAAAAATGAATTTTAAAAGATATACGAGAGTTAATATGCATATTTAAATCCTATCGGTTTTGGAAAAAAAAATCTCTTTGATTAAATGTTATATATATATATATATATATATAAATTCAGAAAAGATTTCTGTTAAAAAGTTTAGTTTAAGTAAAAGTTATTACTCGTTCAAAAGGTTTGTCAAAACATATAACATGAACAAACATGTAGACATTTGAATAATCTACTATATTATAATAGGACGAATCATTATTAGAACAAAGTAATATATTTAGTCTAAATTTTGTTATGCACTTAACAAATTTTATGAGTCTGTCTAACAAATATATGTTATAGAAATTAGAAATGTTTATGAAATCATTTATCATGAACTTATATTATAAATCGATCATATTGTTTAATAAACAATACAACTAAAACATTATTCAGATCTTATAATATACTCGTAATCCAGTTAACTTTTTTTATCATCAAAATATAAAAACAAAAACATAATATATGAAATTGTTTAGTGTCTCAACAGATCATCTAGATATTCAATCTAATGTACTAATTATTATGTATAAATTTGACATATATTTATTTATATTTGTATTTCTTAAAATTGTAACCGGCTATTATTTTTAAAAATAAATACTTAGGATAGACAATTTTAAAAAAGCAATAGCAGGAGTTAAAACTTTTCTTAATATTCAATCTAAGGTACTTTGGTCATTTTTAAAATATATTAATTATTTTTTTATTTTACCACTTCAATCAAATTATTCTAACTTTTTTACTTTTTTTTACTCTTTTTTCTTTAATTTAAACAATTTACTTTTTTCTTTTTTTTCCTTTTTTAGTTTTCTTTTGTTTTCTTTCTTTATTCCTTTTTTTATTACTTTCTATTGTCTTTTTTTCTTCTTTTCTATTTGACTTTTCTCTTTCTTTTTCTCTTTGTTTCCTTCTTCATTTATAGTTAAATCTAAACAAAGCATTAATTTTGTACAGGGTTTTATACCCACCTCCATCATCTTATTATCACTGCAGTATTAATTTTGTACAAAAACTCTAAATTCACTCGTTCTCAATTTTTAATAAAATGTTAATATTTTTTTATTTACTTCCAAATCAAGTATACTATTAATTTTAAATATATAATAGATAAAAGATTTATATTTACTGAGAAATTTTAATTATTTAAGTAAAATTATTTTAGCCATCTTTATAAAAAGAACTTTAAATTACAATGTTTCAGAGTGTAGAAGTATCATAATTTGTTACTGGGCCCCGGATAGGAGATAGATAAGTATGATTAACGTGGAAGAAAATAAGGCAGGTTAATAGTTTGTTTGGTACAGAAATAAAATTGAATGAAAGAAAATAAGTGTAAAATAAAATAAAAGTTAATAATATTTTATTAAAAAACTTAGAGAAAAGATAAAAATAAGATAAAAAAAATGAGTAAAAATATATGAAAAATAATATTATATATAAGAAAATTTTAAATTATTTTTCTTCTATCTGAAAGAAACGAACTTCCTTACATTAATTTCACAATTTCTTGTTCTCTCAACTAATCCTACCATAAATGCTGATTTGCCAAAGTCATCAGTGTCTCTTTCAATATTGGTGGAACAAGTTTAGGATTTAAAGTTTAATATTCTGAAGTCAATTTACTCAACTATTGATTTTAATGAGATTAAGTTATATTTAAATTTACTACTTACTTTAATAATTGAATTAATTTTATGAAATTAAGTTGAATTGAGAAGGAGTGAAACAGTTCTTCTATGATTCTCTAATTCACTTAATATTGGCGATCATTCACAAGTTACAATTGCACAACTAAAAAAGAAGATGAACACAGTTTTTCACACTTAAACAATGGAAAAACGTACTAATCATCCCCTCTCGTCTCTCACTACCCCCAAGACACAGAACACAGACACATTCGATATAAAAGAAATTGAAGATCTATGTCTCAACATGCACTCCTTCACTTTTTAAGATGAGGAAAACAAGCATAGAGATCAGATTTGGGGTGTTTGGCTTCAGCATGCTCCCTGCACTTCACTTCTGATGTGGTGCACATAAATGTTTGCATGCACACCTTACACTGCAATCATCAATTACAACATTATAGTCACTAAAGGGCTCCATTGTTATGCCGAGTCACTACAGTAAGCAATAAGAACGAAGGAGATCACCCTTGTAGCATAACCAAAACCATACAATCAATCGATTCAGATATCACACATCTATTAATAAAGTCTTTAAATGTTCAATGTGACATTTTTGTGATGGAATAACATACACAATATATATACTCTTTAGTCCAGCAAAGAATCAATCACCCATGCCTCGTTTAGATAAACTTCTTAAAACCCACGTCTTCTTTAGATAAACTTTCCGACAAGCACAATTAGGAGAAAAATAATTATACAAAATAATATTTTTCTAAAAGTCAAAATTAGTTTATTCATAATTTAATTATTTAAGCTCTCTCATTTAACTTTTTCAAGAGTGCGTTTAACTTATACATAACCTAATTTTAACTCACCTAAAAATTTTAAAATCTTGTGTGGATAAACTTGTCCAAGATAACTTGGAGAAGAAGCAAACAAAGAAAATTGAAATAAGTTTCTAAAATAAACCAAATTTTAGCTTTATGCTCAAGTTAAAATGAGTTTTCTCGAAAAAATTTAATAAAGCGAAAGATAAAGTTTTTTTTTAAAGAAAATTATTTCATTTTTGTCTTATTTATTTTTTTGTCTTATTAATACTAATTAAAAAAAAAACTTATCCAAACATGGTCGAATACATTTTAGCTTCTTATTGAAAAGTTTTACCTGGGTGAAAAGCATATATTAGCAACCAAACAGAACGTCTTTGATGAATTTCAGAAATACACCAATAGCTAAATAATTAATTAAATATTGGGATGAAAGATTAGAAGGTGACTCTGTTGGAGAGATTTCTTTGATGAAGGGAAGGAATAAAAGCCAGTTTGCATACAAAGCAAGAAGAGCTTTTCTATGGAATTTCCATTACAGAAGCTCTGCAAGCTTGTGTCGAAACAGAACCTTATGCGTTAAGGTTACCCTCACATGAAGCCTTACAAAATTTTCAAAGCTTCTAATTACATGTCATCATATTATTATATAGCCCTCTAATTTTAAAACCTTTGAAAAAAAACAGAGGAATTCTACCTGAATGTTCATGGCTTTCTTGTTTGAGTCCAACTGGCTTCCTGCAAAGGATTGTTGAAATCAAGAACTGCATCAGATCTAACACATGTCCCGATTGTTTTCAAGAGAAATCTTTTTCATCAAACAATTTTTGTTTACTCCTAAAACGTACGAAATTCGAAAAATAAAACAAGAAAGAGAAAGATTACCCTTAGCCGCAGCCCTCTGCTTCTCAGTGTTCTTCTCGCGAGCCATCTTAGACTTTTGCCCATTGCCTCCTCCCATGGAAACGGGAAACGAACCAAAACACAAAACCCTAACTCTTCTTACAGAGGATTTAGGTGCTGAGTCTGGGTTCAAGAGAGAATGAGTTACTGTATTTTTATATGCGAATACGAAAGTGATTCTCACACGCTATTTTTAGGTTCATTAATTTCGCGTTTGGATTCGATTGAACTCCTGTTGCAACCAGATTCTAATAGTCAAATTCAGCTAAAGCAATTCCGTTATTCAATTTTTGTTATTCAATTTTTGTACGTGATTATAAGGGACAATTATGTTGGTATCCAAACAAGTGCTAGTTGTGAAATTTAGTGCGCTTTTAAAGTAGTAGCATTTTCTACACCACCTGGCATGTTGGTATCCCTTGTTAATTAATTACGTTGCTAATTTTTATTACTATTTATGTATTTTCATTATAATAAAATAAATAGTTAAAATAAAAACGTTATCAATATTTCGTAGTATAATAGTATTATGAGTGGAATGTTCCAGCTGGATGTCAATTATAATGCACTCATGACTCGTGCCTATCCACCCATTGTCCTTCTTTTCCTCTTTCTTTTTCAATACTAATATTTCTTTTATAGCTTTAAATAAGTTTATATTTTCAATAAATATGATTAGAATTTATGAGTGAAAAATAAGCCATGCTATTTAACCGTATCTAGGTTTAATCTACATTAAGTCAGATCAGATTTTTTAATGAATAAATTATATAAGTTTTTTTTATTAAATTATATTATGACTCATTTTTAAAAGGTCTTTTAAACTTAATGGGTTGATCAATTTAAATAATATGTGAATAAAAATTTACTACTATTTTTATATTAAATTTGTTATAATGTATTAATTTGTTACCTTGAATCATTTTTTAATATTAAATATGTTTAACTAAGTAAAGAGTTCATGTTATGAAGATTTATACTTGTGTCATAAAATTTCAACACCTAATTGAATTTATCCTTGATCATTAATCCCACAATACCAAAATGAAGTGAGTGGAAGATGACAACCTTACTTGAGAGACAATTGCTACCATCTATGTTAGAATTCCAATTTCACCACTCACTTAACTTACTTTGCTAATGCAATATCCTATTTTTTAAGAAACTAGTTTACTTAATATCTTATATTATTGTTATTATTATTGCTTGTTATTTGAATTATATTACTATTATATTTGTGCTACAAGAGTCGTAAAAGTTAGCTCAAAATATATTAATAATTTATTTAGGACAAATTTTTTTGAAGTTTTACATATTATTAGGAGATTTAATAAAAAATAGATTATTGTAAGTATACAAATGACGTACTGCGATTCAAGTGAATAATTAGTTGACAGTTAATTAATTAGTGATTGTAACAGTAGATTAATTAAATAGAAAATTGGAGGAAGGTTAAACTAAATAATTAACCGAGTGCAAAATTTAGTTTACTATTTTGATTAGAATTAGATAAATTGAATTTTCTTTCTCTTATACGGGGCTTCTAAATTCATAGGCCCATATCTGTTTAGTTTAGTGTTGTAATTTTGTTGATATTTCTTGGCAAATTCCTCCTGCCCTTTTATCATTTTCCGAACACTTTGATATCTTTTTTTAATTCCATATTTTTTTTTAATATGGTATTTTCTTCTTTATTTCTAAGTGGTAATGATTATTTGTGGTAGTTGTTTATGGTGGTTGTTTGGAGTGGCTGATAAACGTTGGTAGTTGAGATAAGTTTTGTGTGATATTTTATATTGTTGGTAGCTAAGTTTTCGTTCGTTTATTTTTTTATCATTTTTTAGGAAGCCAAAGATCCAGAAAAATATCGTAAAGTACAAAAATGGAATACAAAACTCAAAAAAGAAATATTTTCACACTAGAGAACATAGTTTAAAATGTTCAAATGATGAAATTGTTTTAGAAGAGGTTACAATCAACATTTTACAATTAATATGGAGGTGCTAGGAGGAGGTATGAAAATGGAGGGAGAATTTGTCTATTTCTTTTACCACTTCCATCATAAATGTACAAAAAAAAACCCAAAATATCAACGGTTTGAAAATATTTTGGATTACACATTCTGAAAATATCCAAAAATATTGTTTAGATTGTGCGATTTGAAACTCAAATATATATTTTGGATTACACAATTCGCAAAATACATTACAAAATATACAATCTTTAATATAATTTTAAATTCCAAAAATACATTTTAAATTTTTTAATTTAAAATATATTCTAAATTACTTAATCTAAAAATCTAAAAATGTATTCTATATTGTGTTATCTATAAATGAATTATAGATTATATAATTCAGACTTTATTTTTAAATTATATAATTCAGACTTTATTTTTAAATTACATAATTCAAAAATCTGAATTTTTTTTTGAATTATGCAATTCAATGTATTTCTATATTTGACTATATATTATGAATTCCAAGATTTGTTTCTGAATTCCACAATCCAAGCATGAATTTTACTCATAAAAAATATATTTAATTTTATAGTGTTTTTATATATTACTTTATAATATTTTTATATAATATAAAATTGTTTTTATTAACGAATGTTAAACTCTATGTTAAAAAATGTATGTGTTGCACGGGTTCAAAGAGTAGTGTTATACATTTCCAACAATCCATGCAGGTGCAGGAAGAAATCATGAGTGCAAAAAATATAATTGCCAATTTCTTTCATTTATTTTATGTTGGGCCTTAGAACCTTGGTGAGTCCAAAAGCTAAGCGAAATTAGGTGTAGATTAAGTTTGCAAGGGAAGCTTCCTCTCCTCACATTTAACCTAACATTGGGTGATGATATTTTATAACTTGTTTCCAGTTTACGTCCACAATAAAATATTAATATTTATAATAATAAAAATTTTAAAAATTAAAAAAAAGTCTTTAATAAAAATATAAAAAAATATAAAATGTTAAAATAATTTTTAAAATTAAAAAAATTAAAAAAAATTAAAATATTAATATTTAGTAGGGTGTAGGGTGGAATAATGGATGTCAAACAATCATTTTAATGTCATGTTTAGCGATCTAAAGTGAAAAATTTAATGTAACAAAAACTAAAGTGAATGCCGGTTGATATCCTCTTTAACTTAATCTTCTATTTTTGTTAGTTACAAAATTATTTATTAATGTTTTATAATTAAATAATTCTAATATTAAGAAATATTTAATTTTTTTATAATGATTTTATGTTTTTTTCCCCATAACCAACTTTTGTCTGCTTCTTCATTCATATTTACTCTCATTCTTCTAAATTATTGGAAGACTAACATGTTGTCTATATGCTTCGTCAACAGTTCACATTTGTTAGCAATATATTTTACAGTGTTAATCTCATTGGTTATCGTCTTGTGGTCATATGATGAATTCTATGATTGCCTCTGCACCATCAAGAATTTATCGGTTTAGAAGTCATCCTATAATTAAGGGCAAGTTTCTTGGAAGCTTCCTACTCAAAGACAATACTGATTGTGGGAATCTAAGGGGCAGAGCTGACTTTGGTGCTGTTTTATTCATGTTAATTCTACCTTTGTGGAAGCTTTTGCTCTAAACATTGAGGTTCATTTCATATAACTTTTTTATGAAAAGCTAGTGACTATTAGTATTGTCATTGAAAAAGTTGTCGCTAAAAACTGGTTTTTCCTATGGCTCGTAACAAATTTTGAGTTTCTCATTTAAGTTTTAAACTGTCCAAACTATATAATCACTTTCTACTTTCTTTCAATTTTAGACTTAAATTTATGCAGACATAATTCCTTCGAAGACAAGCTAACGACTTTTTGAGCACGTAATATAGAATTTTCTTAGTGGATTCTTAGCGCATCTTGCATTTCAAATGTCTCTTTTTCTTCATTGAAATGTGATTATCTCGCCTTCCAAGTTGTGTTCATCTTTGTCCTCTTATGTAAATACTTTTTTTCATGTTCGGGCTGCATAATAATTTGAATGGCATGCTAACGTTGTTAATTAGGATGAGAATGTGTGATGCTAAGGGACTCTTCTTTTCTGAAAAAAAAAAAACTTCTGTTAAAGTTTCTCACAAAACACTCATTAATAATCAGATCAGATCAACATAAATATTAAATTTAATTGTGATTTACGTAGAAGTTTGGACACACAGCTAAAAAGGGGTATGCAAAGTAAATGACATGATCGAAATAGAAGACTATGAAACACTCATACCGTTCAAGTTCATCATAATTTCGAAATACAGAATATATGTTGACGGTGTCGTTGTAGTCAGTTGCAGAAAAATAACACAGCAATTAAGTAGCTCGTAATTACGGAAATTTATGAAAAAGCTCGCAATATTCAAGTGGTATATGGATCATCAATGCAATATATTATAACTAATTAAGACGAAAAGCTGCACCGTTGATATATCATTTTAAAAAACTAATTACATGATGAGCCTTAATTATTATTGAAGTGAAGAAAGATATAGTTTGATATGGTATCTATCTCACTATAAAACTCACGATGGTAGCATCACAATCAGACAATAAGTAACATGATATAACAAGTATTTCTAACTTGTAACTTGTAACTTGTTGTTAGCGTGTAACTCGAGGGATGGATTAAGAAAACGCGTCATGAAGCGGTGAACATGACACTCCACCCACTCAGTAGCAGCAGAAGACGCTTCATTGTCTCTGTCTACGCACAAACGGAGCACTCTTGGCAGCTTTTCCGGCGAATTCATGCTTTCTACAAACTATTTTATCATTATGTTTTGAAAAAATGTTGCTGCATCATTCTATTATCTACCGTGCCATTGGAGAGAGTAAAAAGTGACTTAAGTGTACGTAATGGTCACTCTGTTAATGGCTTTTATGACTTTGATATTTAGGAGCTTATTCATAAGAAAAAACAATCATGTTACTATTAAATATATTCATATTTTTATTTTATAGTTTAAAATATTAATATGTTTATTATATTATTAAATTGTATTTTTTAAATGAGTGTTTTTTAGAGGGTATCAAAATATAGTTTTCATATTTTTAATTACAGTGAAATTAGGTCTTATTTATGCAGAAGTGTATATTATAATGTGGGTTGAGTTTGACGACAACTCAAACATGTACAAAATGTAAATGTAAATTTGCTGTTGTTATTAGGTAAAAAATAATTTTGGTTTAATTTTTTTTTTACCATGTTTGAATGTTTCAGTGAACTCTAAGTAAAATAAGGAAAAACTACACCTACATGCTTTTATAACGATTTTTAGGCAATTCTCAAATATATGTAGATTTTTAGGCAATTCTCAAATATTATTTGGTCAAAATTCCGTGAATCACGCGCATGATCAACTCGCGAGTAAAAGTTTGATTTTTTTTATATTTGTTTTTTTTCCTATTAACTCATATATTAAACGAGATTTACTTGTGAGCAATTTATACCATCAAGTATAATTCAACACCAAATCTATTTTTTTATTAATGGTATAAAATTTAATAAATTAACATTAAATAAATTTAATGTATACTTAACCCATTTAATCTGAATTTTGTAGGACTTATGGAAATAAAAATTCATTTAAAATGTGAGGTATACACAATTCTTTTTACTGTATAAATTTATGCAGATATAGACTTGGATGAACGACACCTCTAATCCCAACATAAATTATTTACTTAAAAGTTAATTTTATTTAAAGTCAACTTTACCAACAATGTTTAAAGACATACCAAGTATAAAAAGTCATACGATATTTGAACTGATAAAAAAAAGGCAAGGAAATAATAAGTTGATCAAGTGTTTATAAAATATGTAAGTGTTGAAGTGTTCATTGATTACTATTCATATGAGATAATAAACATTTGGAAGATTTTAGGGTTGATAATTTTATATTTTATTTTATTTCTATTTTTTGTCAAGTATAGTGTTACTGTCACTATTTTATTTTTACTTAATTTATATTAACAAAAAAATTATTATCTCTTGTTTGATATTGTGGTAATCAAATTTTTCCTATTTTTTGTTTTAAATAAAATGTTAGTGTTTATAGTGGATACAATTTTCTCTTATTTTTATTTTTTATTTTAAAAAATTTAATTCATAACTTAGTAATCGCATTATTAATCCGATAAGTTGTTAAATGATCAAGAAATCTAATGCAATAATATTATATTTTTTAAATAACATTTAATTTCCCATCCATAGTTGTTATAAGATTCTAGTATATTAATAGTTTTACGTATTTGAACAAATGTAAAGATTAATAATATAAATTATTAAAAAATTATATAGTTGTTATAAGATAATAGTTACATTATCACTTAATATTGTTAAACAATAATTTAAACTAGAGAAAAAATATAAGAAAAAAAGTGCTAAAAGGTTGTTTCAAGATTAAAACCAAAATTTTGAAAAAAAAATCCGGAATAAAAAATATATTAAATTGTATTATAATTTTTTTAAAAGATAGATTTGTAGTTTATTAGATTGTCTGAGTCTAATAAAACACTGACAATTAAAAAAAAAATCATTAAAGTGTTTGAAATTTCCAAATAAATATTTTTCACGCTTAAAAAATGTGAATATAAGTCCCTAATAACGTATTTTAGGAATTATATCACTAAGTATTAACTGCTAATTTTTTACTTTCAGACAATGATTTAAGTCTTGCTAACAAATATTTGAATTCATCAATAATAAAATCATACGAAAAAGTAAAATTGGATGATTTGGGTTAAAAAAAAAGTTAAAATCATGTTAACTTATATACACAAAAAAATATTGCTACTAGTAAGACAAAAATAAGCATAATTCTTTAACTTCATATGTTCACTGATTTTCATACTAATGAAATTAAGCTTTATTTTGTAATTTAACAAAGGTATATACACATTTTAGTTGAAGGCCATGTTATTGATTAAAAATATTTTGATAGCAAAACATGTAAAGTTGAATTGATTGAGAATGTAATTCAAAGGTCATTTCAATGAGGGTAATCTGTCTTTGAAGACCATTAACATGTTTGGTCATGATTATGAACATGATTTATGACCTTAAAGTATAAGGTACTATTTTCAGCTTTTGACTCCCCGTGTGTTTGATTTAAAAAAATGAAAATACAAAAAAATAGATAAGAAATTAAGTAAAATTTGTGACATCTATTTAGTGAAATTTAAAGATCTTTAATGGTATGTTTAATTTGAGGGAGAAGGTAGAAAGTAGAAGGAAAAAAATAAATTAAAAAAATAACTTTTGTAGGTTGTTTGATAGAAAAATAAAATAAATAAATATGTATAGAAAATAATATGAATATGCTTGTCAAAAAAAAGTTATACAAAAAATAAGGTTATTTTAGTTATTCTAGATTTTAAAAAAACATGTATCTCTGTCTTTTACTATCCATTTTGAAAGAAAAATAAAACATAAGAGTTTCATCCATTCTTTTCATGAACCAGGTAACTAAACAAGGAAAAAGGGATAATTTTTCTATCTTTTATTTTATTCTCAAGTATATCAAACAAAGAATAAAAATCGTGTGTAAAAATAGTGTGTAAGACATAAAACTCTCCCGTAAACAACTTTTTTTGTAACTTCTCAATGTAATGAAATGTATTTTTCTCAGCGAATTTTTTCATTTATTTAAGTAACGTTAATGAAGTTAATTATATCATACCATATTTAAAAAAGTTATTCTATTCACTACTATTTTTAATAAATGAAATTTTAGATGTAGCAGTCCAACCATAACAGTAGATATGTTGGTTTGAGATTTGAATAAAGCTTAAAAACATTTTTTTGAACGTTGTCTCAAAACAATACTAAATGGTTGTGGAGTGATTTCTCTCACTTGACTAATTTTTTTATTTATAAATAGCTTCTTAATGTTAAAGTTAATACAATGTGTCTCTTGTTATTTATAAATTGGAAAGAGTTATATTTCAAAAAAAAAATTATGTAATTGATAAGGGCAAATGTATAGTATTTATAATTGACAAAATTGAACATTTTGGAACTTACTCTAATATGAGAATTATTGAATCTGATTATATATTTTGAACCAAGAAATAAACGAAGAAATTTAATCTAATTTTTTGTATAAATTGTATATGAATATGAAGCATGGAAAGAAAGAAAGCAAAAACTTAATTGGATCACAAGAAGATTTAGCTTAAACTAAAATTATCCATATTTGATTAATGATGCAGTATTAATCTAGCTCAAGCTAAAATTGCTAGTTCAAGCTAAAAAAGCATCGAAATCTAACTTAACCTAAATTGGCTCGATTGAGCTAAAGTTCATTAAATAAATTTTGAAACACAGCTAAAATAGGGATGGTGAAAATAGAAGTGATTTTTATAGAGAGGTTAGTAAGAGAACTCTATTCTAGGAGAAGAATCTGCCCAGATCAACCCTTCTTATACAAATTAGATCAAGAACGAAGATTGAATGAGCTCTCATAAGTAGCTAAGTGCTTTCTAATTTGGGATTGAATGTAATCTACTATATTCAAATGTATTATTGGTGATATTTGGAGAGTGTCTTCGTGCAATATCTGACATGTTTTTCAATCTACCTTTAATCAGTCAGTCCACCATGGCCTGTTAAATCAGTAACCAAACTTAATCTTTTGGTTAAGATCGTTAATTTGACTGACTTAATTAAAACATTTGACACAAAGATCATTAATATGTTTGGTTATGATTATGAACTTGATCTATGATGTTAAAGTATAAGCTACTATTTTCAATTTTGACTTGGTATGCATTTGATTTGGAAAAAAAAGTAATTATTTATTATAGTAAAAAAGTGATATGATTAATTAATTTGATAAATATTAAGAAAATAAATATAAAATAGTAAACAGAATCGTGCAGTTTTTTAAAATTAATTTTCACCCATTTCGCTTCAATTAAACAAACAAAATAATTATTTTTAATCCCCTCTCTTCCTCTCTCCCAAACATTGGGGTAGTGTAACCTTTTAACATGTTGGATGAAGCAATAATTGACGCAACCAAATAAATTAAATCGAATAATGTAATAATTAGGCGGCCAGCAGAAATAAAATAATTAATAAGAGTTTATTTTTGTTTTTTGATAGTTTTTTATCTTTAAGAATTTTATTATTTTACTGTTTTTTGCATATGATCTTATCTGCCAACTCACTCAAAAAAATATGTTTTTTAACCCAATTAGTAGGCGGTGCTTGAAGATTATATTCATTTCATTTTATTATATTTAACTATATTTTATCTTTCCATGTTAATTAAATTAAAGAAATAAAAGAAATGATGTTATCTTGAAATTTAAAATTGATAAATAAAAATTATTTAAAAAAATGGACAATTAAAAATGAAGAAAGAAAGTTATAGGTGGTTGTAAGTAACTGGCAGTGAGGACCAACACTTTTCTTGTCATTAAATGTGACTTTGATTTTATTTGTAATGAATAAGAAAAATAAAAAGAAACATATTACTAAAGTCAAATTAGTCCAAGAGCATGGTACATTGACGTCACCGAAGTTATCGGAGTATAAACAAATGGCAAAGATCTCAACAACACTTATTAAAAACTATAAGATATTTATTCAGAAAAGGAGCAAAGTTATCTGAAGACACAAGTGGTGTGCTGTTTGTTGTCAATTCATGTAAATTCCCAGCACAGAAGAAAGCCCGTGAGTGAAATTTCTTGGTTTTGGTAATCCGTGAACCAGTTTATTAACAGAGGAGGAAATGTATAGAAAAGGAAAAGGAAAAGAAAAAGGAAAATTTGGTTGAGTAGGATAAAGTAAGAGACGCTAAGGTCCAAGGCATACCTAACTAAAATATCTCGATTTAATAAAGTTGAAGTGGAATCTGTGTAAGTGTACACTACAAATAAATACCCGTGATCGAAAAACTAGTAATTTACAATATATTAAGCTTCACCTTATCTTCAACTTCTCTAGCGTGTAGCACGGTATGCATGTAGCAATGGTGTAAATAGAAATGGTATATAAAAATATGGGTAAAGGAATGCCGTTGAAGGTTAGTAGGTAAAGGATTGGTGTATGAAGTAACGTTTGGGGAACGTGGTAGTGTGGCAGACGTGTGAAGGGCCCTGTTAAAAAGCTAAAGCATAATCAAGTTTTTATCTGCGAGAAGAGGTACAGGTAGAAAAAGCAAAAGAAAATAATAATAGTAATAATAATAAGTGAGCGAACGGTCATAAACGCACATGTGAACTAAATGAAAGGTCTTTAATGAGCTAATTGAGATGTATAGTATCTTAGTTCACTCTTTCTCCTCCTTTTGTCACAGCGCAATTATTTGAGAAGCAGACAACCACCCACCGCTTCCTTACTTTTTTTTCACAACAATGCTAAACTGGGACACTCCCATAAAGTGTGCATTAAAAACACCACTCCTTAAAGCCACTACATCCATTTTCATTTCCCTCTACCCTGCTCCCTCACTCTCTCCAATGGCTTCAATTCCCTGTACTTTGCCTCTGCTTCTACTTCTTCTCTTTCTGGGTCGCTACCCTGCGGTTCAGGCTTCAGAACCGGAGAGGGCCACCTACATTGTACACGTTGCAAAATCGGAAATGCCCCAAAGCTTTGACCACCATGCGATGTGGTATGAATCGTCGCTCAAATCAGTGTCTAACTCAGCCCAAATGATTTACACCTACGATAACGCCATCCACGGGTACGCTACTAGGTTAACCCCGGAGGAAGCGCGTTTGCTCGAAAGCCAGACTGGGATTCTGGCGGTGTTGCCGGAGATGAGGTATGAGCTTCACACAACGAGGACGCCGCAGTTCCTGGGTCTCGACAAGAGCGCGGACATGTTCCCCGAGTCGAACTCCGCGAGTGACGTCGTCGTCGGAGTCCTGGACACTGGCGTTTGGCCCGAGAGCAAGAGCTTCGATGACACCGGGCTTGGACCTGTTCCTAGTAGCTGGAAAGGCGAGTGCGAAGCGGGAACAAACTTCAGCACTTCCAACTGCAACAGAAAGTTGATCGGAGCCAGGTTCTTTGCGAAGGGTTGCGAGGCCATGCTGGGTCCCATCAACGAGACGGAGGAGTCTAGATCCCCTCGCGACGACGACGGTCACGGCACCCACACAGCCAGCACAGCCGCGGGGTCGGTGGTTTCCGGTGCAAGTCTTTTCGGTTACGCCTCCGGGACGGCGCGTGGAATGGCGACGCGCGCGAGAATCGCTGCTTACAAGGTCTGTTGGAAGGGAGGGTGTTTCAGTTCCGATATTCTTGCGGCGATTGAGAGCGCGATACAAGACAACGTTAATGTGTTGTCATTGTCGCTCGGTGGGGGAATGGCTGATTATTACAGAGACAGTGTTGCTATTGGAGCTTTTTCCGCGATGGAGAAAGGGATTTTAGTTTCTTGCTCTGCTGGTAACGCGGGTCCTAGTCCTTACAGTCTCTCAAACGTGGCACCTTGGATTACTACCGTGGGTGCTGGCACTCTGGATCGTGACTTCCCGGCTTATGTTTCTCTAGGGAACGGGCTTAACTTCTCCGGCGTGTCGCTCTACCGAGGTAACGCTTTACCCGATTCCCCGCTACCGTTTGTTTACGCAGGGAATGCAAGCAACGCCACGAACGGGAACCTGTGCGTCACGGGAACCTTGTCTCCGGAGAAAGTAGCCGGAAAGATTGTGTTATGCGACCGTGGATTAACTGCTAGAGTACAAAAAGGTTCAGTGGTGAAATCCGCCGGAGCTTTGGGCATGGTGTTGAGCAACACCGCTGCCAACGGTGAGGAGCTGGTGGCCGATGCGCACCTCTTGCCAGCGTCGGCGGTGGGGGAGAAAGCTGGCGACGCCATCAAGAAGTATTTGTTTACCGAGGCGAAACCGACTGTGAGTATTTTGTTTGAGGGAACGAAGGTGGGGATTCAGCCATCACCGGTGGTTGCGGCGTTTAGCTCAAGGGGTCCTAACTCGATCACGCCTCAGATCCTGAAACCAGATCTGATCGCGCCAGGTGTCAACATCTTGGCGGGGTGGTCGAAGGCCGTGGGTCCCACGGGTTTGCCCGTTGATAACAGGCGCGTAGATTTCAACATAATCTCTGGCACCTCCATGTCTTGTCCTCACGTGAGCGGTTTAGCAGCTTTGATAAAGTCGGTTCACCCTGAGTGGAGCCCAGCCGCGGTTCGATCGGCTCTCATGACAACGGCTTACACCGTTTACAAAACCGGTGCGAAGTTGCAAGACAGTGCAACGGGAAAACCCTCGACGCCGTTCGATCACGGAGCGGGACACGTGGACCCGGTGACTGCCCTTAACCCAGGGCTGGTGTATGATCTAACGGTGGATGATTATCTTGGTTTTCTCTGCGCGTTAAACTACTCTGCCTCTGAAATCAACACCCTGGCTAAGAGAAAATTCGAGTGCAACGCGGGCAAGCAGTACAGTGTGAACGACCTGAACTACCCGTCGTTTGCGGTGTTGTTTGAATCAGGGAGTGGGTCTGGGGTGGTTAAGCACAGTCGGACCCTCACTAACGTGGGGCCCGCGGGAACATACAAGGCTTCAGTGACGTCAGACACAGCGTCGGTGAAAATCTCTGTTGATCCGCAAGTGGTGACTTTGAAGGAGAATGAGAAGAAATCTTTTGTGGTCACTTTTTCTTCCTCGGCTTCCGCACAAGACAAAGTTAATGCGTTTGGACGCTTAGAATGGTCTGATGGGAAGCACGTGGTTGCCACCCCAATTTCAATTAACTGGGCTTGATGCTAACACCTGGCACCTAAGGTTCATCACTCACTCGAAGACGGGTGTGCTTGATTGGCTACTCATTTTACTCTATAGTATTATATTTAACTTTTCCAAAAAACAGAAGTCTTCAAAGTTGGTTTATCCACCTGCAAATTCATCATAGGTTGGAGTTGGTCTGTTTGCTCCCTGGCATGGAGAATTGTTGCAAATTAAAATTGGCTCATTTTTCTTCCACTCTACACCCTCTCCTAATCATTCATTCATCAATATTTCTTCCACCCATTTACCACATTCATTACCAACTTTCTATTTTCACACGCCACCAAGCTCATCACCATTAATGCTATTCAAACTAGCCCTTTTAATTCCGTCAAACTTCACTGCCTTTCTATCCATCCCATCATAAAATAAAATAAAAAGGATCTCTTTAAAGAAAATAATAAAATTAACTTAAATATTTTACTTTTTTATTAATATTATTTTTAATCTATTTAGTTTATTATGACATTAGACGGTAATGACTACAAAATTTAAAATATTTGATAACAATTGTATTTCTAGAAACTAAAGTGGGTAGGTTTAAGTACAGAGATAAAATAAGTATAATTTGGATCATTATAAGGGCTAATGAAATGTCTAAACATTTGGTTTTGTGCTCCTATGTAAAGAGCTAGAAGTTTAATTTTGTTTAAGAAGTGAATGCATAAAGTTCAACACAATTCTCGCGAAAACAACACTAAAGAAGTACTGGCAATATTTTTACACATACTTATGACTTAGGTTTGAGGACAAGGTTTTTTTTACCTTTGTTTCTTCTCTTCTAACCCTTTACATTTTTCTTATATATGTGTTTCCCTCTTGGAATACATGCCAAAACATATTTTTGAGGAGTTATTAGATGTCCCATAAAATCAATTTTAGAATACATTAAATACATTTTGAAAATATGGTTTACGTTTGGGACATCTGCACTTGTTAGAAAATATCGGAGGGAATGAGTGCGACAATGGCAAAAAGAATGGTTGAAACATTGGTGAAGAAAAGCGAATGAGAGACTGTGCAAGAAATGGAAAGATGTTGAAATGAAGGGTGTGAATGGAATTAGACGAATTATTTAACATTAATTTCAAAGACGTTGGTAGATTTTTATCGTTATCCTAGATTATTTGTCATTAATTATACAATTATTTTGCAACACTTTTTTTATCCCCAATCCCATATCCGTGGTCCATTATACAGTGGTAAATCATACTCATAATTCAGTTTTCAAATTAGTATTTTTACTTTTTAAAATAGGAAACAATTTCGAAAATTTAGATCAACAATCAATTTAATTTTTAAAATTATCATAGACGATAAAATATATTTTATTTTGATTGTAAAAAAGAGAAAAAAATTACAGTTACCTTTTATGAGTTCATACTAAAGATACTCACAAACCCTCTAATTTTAAAATACACATTTACTTCTAACAAAACAACACTGTCTTTTTTTCCTTTTTAAAATAAACACTCATCTCCGTTATGTTTTTATTAAATAACATTTATATTTTTATTTTTTTTAATGTAATGATTAAAAAATATATAAAATATAAGAATTAAGAAAATAAATATATTTTTATAAAAAAAATTTAATGACTTAATTATATAGTGTCTTCTAATATTTTCTTATATGACATTGAAAGCACTATAGTTTTAAAATAAATATTTATCACTCTCGTAATTATTAATAATATAACACTTGATGTAACATCTCACTAACTACTAAATCAATATTCATAAGATACATAAATATTAGATATTTATGTTACGTTTTTAAGTTTTTTTTTAAATAAAATAAAGTTCCCTAAAAAAGAAAATAGTTTCCTATATATACACACATAAATATATATTTCTCTCAACTTATCTTTGATGAAAATTTCTGCCTACAAGATCACATGCTTTTAGTGTAATACGATCATCATGGATTAAAAAAAAAAAAACAAAAAAACACAAACACACAAAACATGATAAATTAGTGTCTTAAAATTTAGCATAGATGCCAACATTAAATAATATACTTCAAAATTTCTAATTTATGCATGTTATTCAAACTTCATAAGATTATATTATAAGGTAAAATTTGAAAACAAGAGGGTATATTTATTCATTGCCTTTTTCATTTCATTAATTAATTAACATATATTTAAATTCTTTTTATATGAAATTAGTCTTTATATAAGTTCATACTTTATATAAAGGTTTATAAGCCTGTGGCAGGCTTAAAAAATACATAAGAGACGAATAAGTTGGAATTAAATAGCTGGATTGTAAAATAGAATAAAGAACTTAGGGTGTAATATTTTGAAAATTGGAAATCTGTTCATAATGTTTATCTATTCATAGGATTCCTTCTACATTGAAAAGAAGAAACCTATGCGCAGTGCAAGAGCCGCTATCACTGTCTAGTGGCCAGTGGATTTCAACAACTCTGAGAGGTTATGAATATACATACAGTATACGTAACTTTGTCATTTATAAATGATTATAGCGATCTATCGTGTCGTGTTTTCAGATCGGTGTAACTTTCAGACCTGCTTAATGTGGTGTGACTCTTCAAAATTTTGCCAATGTGACATTGACACTTACTAGACTGGTCCCCTTTTTTTCTGATCTAGTGTTTCAACTATTATGAATTGTTGCAAGCACTTCTAAAAGAATAAATATTGAAATAGCCACTCTAATATTGATTCTAATGTGTTTTCATAATAGCTATAAAATACTAAATTTGGGTTTGTGTTTTCATATACTTAAGTGCAGATGAGAATTGGCCATGGCCATCGTGTGACGAATAATGGGTGGTTGAAACAGGTGAGTATTTTAGGAAAAAGTTCTCAGAAAAGTCTGTTAAATCCCAATGCATAGGCTTATATATGGTGAATGCTGCATTCACTAGTTCCTTACAACATGATAAAAGTAGCCAAATTTGTTAAATTAATTTATATTTAATAAAGGGTGGAATAATGTAATATAAAGTATAAAAAATAGAGTTTTTACATAATGGGGAACGAAACTCCAAAGTACACGTGGGGTGGAGAAGCATCTGGAGAAAGAGGTTGTTGTCCATGGATTATTTTAGAAACAGGAAGGTGGTGGTAAAGCTGCCACGTTAGTGTGAGATTTGTGGGGATGAGGACGTGTGTTAGAGTGAGGGAAGGTGCAGAGGAGGTGGAAAATAGAAGTATGCTATATAAAGAAAGGTTGAAACTGGGGAAGTAAGTAAGAGAAAGATGGAGAAGGAGAAAAAGACAGAGAGTGAACAAGGGAAAGTAAACCTTGAAGGGCTTCCAACAGAGGACAGTCCCTATGTGAAATACAAGGATTTGGAGGATTATAAGCAACAGGGTTATGGCACACAGGGCCATCAGGAACCAAAGACTGGTCGAGGTGCTGGAGCTACTGAAGCACCAACTCTCTCTGGGGCTGCATTTTCCTCTAAGTCCCAAGCCACTGCAACTGGTGCCACTAATCACAAGTGACTCCCTGAATTTACACCACCTCCTACACTGCCCTAATAAAATCTATTATTACACGTTTTAAATTTCCATGTACTCTATTCTGCTTTTCTTTTCGATCATGACATGTTGGCTAAATCCTTTTTTTGTTGTTGCAAATTTAGATATGATGTTGTAGTGCTGATACAATGGATCCAAATCATACTTTTTCTCTTGTTACAGCTTTCTTTCTGCTCTTAATTTGTTATGTTAATTACGTCTTTACAAATATGGAAGCTAGTTTGGTGATTTGATCTCTATTTTTTTGGGGTCAATTTTCACTTTCATGATACCATGCATACAAATTTATCCATGTGCAGCGAGTGGATCTTGATCTTCCTTTATTATTCATTCTTCTTTTTTAAGCAGTGTTACCGCCGTGTGAATATAGGGTTTTGGATTTGGGTATTTGCTTATGAACACAAAATTTCACTGGAAGAGTTAATAGCGTCTCTTTTTTACCTTTTTAATCACTAACAGTGGATCTTTTTGTTGGAAGAACACTCTGTCTGAGAAAACACGTTTGTAGAGATGAAAAGAAAAAGGAATATATAGTTTTACAACCTTGGAGTTGCAATGATGGAATGAGTTTGGAAATAAATATTTATAATGAAAGATAAATTCAATGAAAAAAACTTTAAAGTTACTAAACTTTATTTTTGTTTATAATTAACCACTTCAAATTTAAATTTTGTTTTAATTATCAAATTTTATCTATAAAGAAAGACATTAAACTTTAATTTTGTTTTAACTGATCTTAACCATTTTTCTGAAATAGGCACCTGGAATATTAATTTTATTCTAATTGTGTTTTAAAATTTATTAATTTCTTAAATATAATTCTTTTATCAACTTAGATTTAAATAATATTCATTAAAGATCGGTAATTCAATAAACCGTTTCTATTTATTCATTTTTTACGTAGTAACGTGTAATAAAAATAAGATTTTAGAAATATAGAAACTAACAAAAACTAGTTCATGTAATTTATTTGCTTATTTATGTTCTTTAAGAAAAAATAAATTAAATTTCAATGTGTCTACTTTTAGGATAAACTTTTAGATCAATTAAGAAAATAATTTTTTAAATAAATGCCGACTCCATATCTGGAATTGACGTTTCCAGCTGTATTGGGCCTGTTTCCAGGAAGGGCGGGCCTTCTTAATTGTGCATACGAGACGATGTTATTCACAATATTTTTTGGGCAATTTCTTACTGCACCTCCATTCTTTCCTACTCCATGTGAAATGACAACTTTCCTCCTACATTTTGAATTCTAAAGTTTGAAATATATTAAAAAGTTTTAATATTTTAGTTGGAAATATATTTTTGAAAAAAAAAATATTTTTTAAATTTTAGAATTCAAAATTCTCAGGGGATTATACAATTTGAAAACGGAAACAAAACTATACACCTTTTGCTTTGAGATAATTTTTGAATTGAAAATAAATTTTAGAGTTCGGTTCTGTGGATTATATAATTTAAAAATGAAAAAAAAATTCTACACCTCTTGCTTTGGGATAATTTTGATTTATGAAGGTGAGAAAGAAAATATAGGATAGTTTTAAAATTGAATGATTTATGGAGGTAGAGGAAGAAAATACGGAAGTATAGAGGAAGAAATTGCTATTTTTTTGTTTCGTTTTATCTATTTTGTTCAGATGATGAATTCTGAATATCAAATCAAGATAAAAATCTCAAAATTTCTTCTCAGAACCCTAACTTTAAATCTTACAAAATATTTCAAATTTTATTAATTTCTTACCAAGGTTTTTTCTTCTAAAATTTTAAAATTATTTAATAACTCATTTTCATCCTAATTTAATACATGTTGGATGAAAGATGAAAAATGAGAACATGAACATGAGAACGTAATATGTTAAGAACATTACTACAAAATTATTAAATAAAATTAAGTTTAAAGATAAAAATTAATTAATTAATATATTTATTAAATTAGATATTATTTTAAAAATTAAAAAAAAAAATAATTTTTATTATTGATAAATAATTTTTTAATTATATCTAATTAGTTATCAACTCAATAATTAGTAGTTAAAACTCAATAGTTAAAACTTTAATAGTTAATTAGATATTAATTAAAAAATTATTATATTGAATTAAAATTTTGATAGTTAATTAGATATTAATTAAAAAATTATTTATCAATAATAAAAACAAACTTAAATAATAATAAAATCAAACTTAAATATTAATGAAATAATATAAGATAGAATTAAAAAAATAAAATAAAAATAAATAAGAGATAATGGGAATAACCAAAATAACAATAAAAATGATAAAAAATCTCTTATTATATATTTTTTAAAATAAAATATTATTATAAAGATAAAATGAAAAAATAAACGTGTAAAAAAAAAGTTATGAGGAGAATCTCGATAACATAACATTTTAAAATTGTCTCATTAATTTAAAATTTCATATTATTATAGATTTTGATATATTTTGAAAACTACAATTTTTCAGTTTAAAAATATCTTGTTACTTTTCATTCCCTCATTGGGCCTTACTATGTATTTTTGAATTAAAAAAAGTTCTATTTCACTACTCGGCAAGTGGCCCAGTATATAATTTTTTAAGTTATTATAGAAAAATGTTACTTTTTGAAAAGGGTAGTAAAAGACACGGTCTACAAAATTTCTTCTTTCTTTATTTTTTCATATGAATCTATATTTCAATAAAAAATTAGTTCTTCTTATACTTCTAGCAATTTCATGAGTCCACATTTCACTAAAATTTAATTCTTCTTCAGCTTCTAATAATTACAATATGAACAATTCATTGTCAACATATCCATAGTCATTATTATAAGTGGTTGTATCAAGACGAGGATGTGAAAATGTTATTAGTCTTTCTTAAACGAGGTATAAGTTGTGAAATCTATAATATTTTTTTTTTCTCCCACTATGTATTTTTCTTTGATGAGTGTAACCTCATGGTTTTAAGACAATGCAGTACTGTATGTACTCGCTTCATGTTTGAACTGGGTGTAAAATTGAATTTGAAATTATAAGGCAGGGTCCGTAGTGGTCCTCACCCGCACTTGGACTAAAACAATATTATTCAGTCAGGCTAACCCCTGCTGGACACTACACACTAGACACATAGATAGAGAGGTCCTCTCTCTACTAATGCAACTTGGCAGGCCCAAAAAGTCACACTTCCTTTCCTCACCCCAACTAAATTAACACACTAAACACGATGAAGCTGTTCAAAACCAACAACAAAAGTTAAATTAGGGTTTATTACAACAATTAGCAAACCTATTCAAAAACAGGAACAAAATTAAAACTTCACAAAACCTATTTTCTTGAATCATCACCTTATTTCATAATTGTGAAATATCCATCAGGAGCTCACCTCGTACAAAACTATATATGTGGAAGATTAGGTATCTATGTAGAACTCATCTACAACACGTTTTACTCCCGCGAGCCAAAAGCTGCAAAGGCATAAGCCTAAACATCATGTATATATCAGCACCACCAAAATGTTTCTAATTTACACTGCATTAAGAAACTGGTTTAATTAATATGATTTTATTGAGGATTATTACATGATATTTTTTTAATGATGTATGAGCAGCTTATTGGGTGTGTCTTTTTGGGGCATGTGTCCAAACCAAAGAAGTGTTTCTCCTATTTTCTCGGGTCGCTTACGTGATGGCTACAATGCCTCCATTTGATTTCTTACTTTTGTGCTGGGCACCACACTCCTTTACCTCTTTTTATATTCCAAATGCCTGTGTCACTCTGTCACCCACACCCTCCTCACCCTGTTCAAAAACCTTAACCCCATTTAATTCATCCTTCCCCAACTCCCCCGACACCTACCAGCTTTCCAACCACACCTGTTCCTTCCTAAATGGCCACCTCAAACATCGTCCAAGCAAAATGGAACCCTACCCAAGAAGAGGAAGTTCACGAAGATCAAGATCAAGATCAAGAAGAAGAAGAAGAAGAAGAAGCATTGTCACTTTGCGATCTTCCCATCAACCTCAACGACCAACCGAGAAACCAAGAACAACATTCTGCTGCCAACGAAGCAACGCAAGAGGAGTTCAATTTCCGCTCCTGGGGTGCTCCCTTTTCCAAACAACCCGAAATGTGTGTGGCGGATGAAGTTTTCTTCAAAGGCCAAATCCTCCCATTCCGTGTCTCGTTCAGCTCCGAGGCTGGCTTATTAGCCACACTCTCTCAATCTAAACCACATTATGGTAAGCAATTTATCAACGAATCCTTGGATTTTCCAAGTAACAGTAGCAGTAGAAGCAGTAGTCTTAGAAGCCAAAACTCATCAACTAGCACCTCTAGCTCCACTACCTTCAGCACCACAAAAACAATTGCTACAGTACCTCTGAGAACAAAGCCCAGAATTCGAAACCAGTTTCATATGCACCCAAGTCCAAAACCTCAGTTAAGAGCACCCACTTCAACACAATTATCAAGCTTGGGTAACCCAGTTAGAAAATCAACGTCAGCATGGGGAATTTTCCGTTTGGGTGTGGTCCCTGCTCCCGAGATAGGATTGCAAGACCTCAAGGTTCGGAACAGAACAAACTGTGTCAGTCGCAACAGTAGTAGCAACAGCAGCAGCAACAACAGTGCGAAAAGTGTGAAAACGAGTAACAGGAACAAGGGCAATGATGGTGTTTTGAAACAGTTAATTGGCAAAGGCGGTGGTCTATTGAGTGGTTGTGATTGTTCTTTCGAAACAGTGCAATCGAACAACATGGTCATGATAAAAGGTGGTAACGGTGGTGGTAAAAGTAGCAACAAGACAGAAAGTACAAGGCACGCCCCGAAAGAAAAAGTGGTGGAGTCGAAGAAGCAGAGGCAAAAGCAGGGAAAGAAGGTTACGTCACGTCGTCGAACGTTTGAATGGCTAAAGGAACTTCATGCAAGTCACCCTGATGATGATGATGACGATGACGACGAAGAGGCTTTGCTATCAAAAGCATGATGCTTGGATTTTACTTCTAAGATTAGATTAGGTTATATTGCAGTGCCTTTCTTTACTTGCTTTAATTTGAATTAAATAAATTATAATATTGTGATGCAGGCGTTGTAATCAAAAGTTCTTGCTTTCTAACAAGAACGAGCAGGGCTGTAATCAAAATTGTTTTTTTTTTCAAGAAAGAAAAAACCCTTTGGTGTTAATTTGAGCGTGTAATTAATAATTGAATTGGGTTTGTTGAGAAGTTATGTGGGCATGCATGATGAGCCTTAAATGATAAGGGCGAACATGGGTGAATTGGTGTTTATGGCTGTCATGATTGAAGTGTGAATTTCTATGTTTTGTGTGTTGGTTGGGTGGAGGATGTGAAATAGGATTAGGGGACTGCACCAAGTCACGCGAGCCACAGAGTTGGAGAGAGAAAAAAGATGGGAAAGCCGTGAAAGAAAGAAATCAACAAAAGAAAGAAAACATTAAAGGTTTTTTCCTTCATTCTTGTCTTTTTCATTTCGTACTATCGTTAAAGATGGAGTTTTTAACACAAGAATGGTTTTGTCTCTGGTCAATGCCATTATCAAGAAAACAGTTATTGGTTTTGTCATCTGGGTCAAAAAAGATAGACCCAATGCTATATATCTGTGGAAATATAAATTAATCCAATTTTATTTTATTCATACTTCTTAGAAATTTAATAAAAACATATATCAAATGAAATAAGAAACATTTTTTTTTTCACAAAGAATAAATCAATGTTGACGTTATTCTTTTGGTGTATATGTATGAGACTGGATATTAAGTTTGAAATATTTTGTAGAGGGGTCCATTTTACACGACCAAAATTTCAACATGAGAAGGAATTCATGTTACAATTCAATTAAGAGTAGGAGACAAAATTTTCAGTGGAAGAGGCCCAGATAATAAGACGAAAGTGTTTAATATTTACACTTTGAAGATTTTTTTAATGTACTTTTATTTATTAGGTGTGATAGGTATAATATTTTGTTAGCAGTAGTGTGGTGTCCTTCGTTTAGCATAAATAAAGCAGCGATGGTGGATGAAGATATAAGTTTTAAGATTGTTATATATTTAGTTATTTTTTATTCTTTTTGTAAGTTTCACATTCACTTTCTCATCCTTTCTAATTAAAGGGTTTAACAATATTAAGCAGTTTAATGGCACATTGATTGGGTTCATTTGGTCCACCTTTTTTATTTGTAAATTGTAATTATATACAGGTGGTTTTAGTTGGTGCAAATTATTACCTTAAGGTTTTACTTGCTCTTTCTTGTTATTCACCAATATAACTACTTTCTTAAATAAATTAATTACCACTCTTTTAATTTAAAATCTTAAAGAATATGGTTGAAAAAGTATATTTACTTTTAAATTAAATTTAAAAATAAGAACTTTACAAAAGGAGAACTAATTTCAAAATAATTTTTTTTTATTGCTTCTTGTACTGGTACGAGCGGACGACACACTGAGTCGGACAACACTTGAACCAAGTCACCGTCTAAGCAATGTCGATGTGGCCACGTGACGACAGGTGGCCGATCGACCCTTAACTTTTAGTTAAGGGTTGACCAAGTGCAGGGTTAATCTGTGGTTAAGGGTTGTTAGCGCAATCCTAAACACGAACCAAATCTCTAATCCGGTTCATCAATGAAGGTTCATTATAAGTTAATATAAATAGCACACATTTCAAGGAGATAGGTACGTCATTATCTACAGTACTCTGACATCCGAGTGCTAACACCCCGACTGACTTGAACGTTGAAGTGACTTATGCAGGTACCATCCCCGCCTGTGGAACCAGACGACCGAGAGAAGGAAGGTGTAACAGAGCTTTGAGAATTGTAGACGACCAAAGGTGAAAGAGGGAACAATCGTTCTCTAGGTCCCAAACCCGTTCGAGAACACTTCTTAAAAATAATTAATGATCTTGTCTGATGAAAATTAATCCAATTTACATAAATCATTTTAATAATAATAAAAAAATACCATGGAGAGAAAATATTTTTAAACAGTAAAAAAATTACATTAATCAATAAAAGTTCGTTGTGGTGATTATTTGAAAATACTATATATATACACACACTAAGTTAAGAAATTTTAATTAATAATTACAAATTATGAAATATTGATATTATTATAAGTTTGTTTCAATAGTAATTTTAAAGAAATAAATGAAGATTATTTAGACAATAATATAAAATAATATCAAATTTCATTAAAAAGTATTTAATAAGAAATGTACAATGCCGAACACGTTAATAGGTTATATTTCTTGGTGTAATTGTAACTATTTTCATATTTTAATTAAATAATCTTACCTTTTAATAAATAAACAAATTCAACAATCACTCTCTACTGAAAAATAACTATATACTTTTTTTTCTTTAAAAAATAACCACCATATATATTTTTTTTACAAAATTTATCATTTTAATGTTTTTAATATTATTCTTACAAATTTTTAAATTTGTATTATTTCAATGTGATAAAAATCTAGATCACATATACTCGTGCCCATGTATTTTTACTAGTAGGGAATGGGATTCCTAAACTCCAAGGGTATATACATAGTTTTTTTTTTTTAAGGTTCTTGCTTTTCATAAAAAAATTGGACATATTTCACTAATTTCAAAATATATTTTTAAGATGTAAAAATATATTTTAGAAAGTACCTTTAAAAATTAATGAGAAGTATTAAAATATTTTACAAAATTCTAGAAAGAGAAATAAATTAAAGGAATCGAGTGGAGAAAAATATATAAAAGGAAAGGAAGAGAAAGAGTAACAACATATTTTCAAACTATAATATTTGGTTGAGTGTTTCCTTTTCATCATTTATATTAAAGATATTCAACAAGCAAACATCAATTAATGTCTTTATGTAGATTCGTATTAAGTAGGCTCTACCAGATATTAACATCTAGTCCAATACCCAAGACTTAGATACAAGCAAATTAAGAGAAAGGAACAATGTAAGTTCAAGATATCTAATATCGTGTGTCTATAGGGGTTATAGTGTGTAATAAATTTTCTTATCAGTTTCTCACCATCTAATATCTTTGTGTATGTGACTTATGTAATCAGTGAAACTAAAGAATCTCTTTTAAAATATAGGTGTCAATACTTAATAGAAAAATTGACGGAAAACCATTCAACCACAACATCAACAAAATAAGGAAGATGAATGCGTGTAGTTTTGTTCAAGAACTTCTTTGCATATTTGGGTCTAATATGATTTTTGTTTATCTTTTGTAGGTCCAATAAAGAGGACAACTTTAGGATGAAAGATTGAGCATCCCACAAAACCTTCATACCATGAAAGAATACTAGAGTTTTGGTCAAATACTACAAAGAAGACTAGAACTAGCTGGCTTCAACAAAGACAAATCATCATCATTTTGGACGAGACTTTAGTTCAAGATAAATGTATAAAATAGTTTAGGATTTCATATACCATGTATTGAGCCTAGTAGCATAAAATAATTAGGTCATGTATTTGGATAAAGTATAATACGTTTTTCTAAAACCTAGTTAGGGTTTCAATTGGGTCTCTAATGACCCAAGAGAAATTCTAGGAAGGATATGCAAGGGAAGTGACACCAATCTTGAGCTCCAAAGTTAGGGTTAAAACTTTGTTGTCTAAGATTCACTCAAACTGGGGTTCCAAACTAGAGTTAGAGGCTTTTTTGACACTCTTTCTCCTCCTTTTGATGATCAAGCCACCTAAAAATAGGAATGATAATATCTTGTAATTTTGAACATGGAATTAATCATGAAATACTACCCATTTTTGGTCATTCTACTCGTTTATAAGTTCTTCCTGTTGATTTTGGCTTAATCCCAAGTCCCACATCGGTGGGTTCATTGTTTGGGAAGGAGGTTTGAGGGTTATAAATTAAACTCTCCTCCTTCACTGTTATATATCCCAATTTGTAATATCTTATCTCATAATAATAAAAGTGAGCTGTTTTTGCTGTGCTCGGAGAGTAGGCTAAATTGGCCGAACTCCGTTAACAATTTTCTGGTGTGTTTTTTCCTCTTTATCTCTTTTATTATTCCGCTATGTTTATTCAATATTATTTGTCGGGTAGCTCTGTTAGGGTTCTGTTTTAGTGGGAAAATTACCCGTTTTTCCCAACAAGTGGTATTAGAGTCGAAGGTTCGCCCTTGGGTTGTTTGAAATTATTTGTAATATTGAATATTATATTTTGAGTTTGTAATGGCAAATCAAGAAGAAGAAGCGAAGGATGTATCTAGAGTGTCAGGCTCCTTGTCATCATGGTCGAGGTTCCCAGTGTCCACCTTGAAATTGGCGGTGGAAATATTTGATGGCACTGGACATTTTGGCATGTGGCAAGGAAAGGTCTTGGACTCTCTTTTCCAGCAGGGTCTTGATATTGCTATTGAAGGAGAGAAACCAGAAGAGGTAGAGGAGAAAGATTGGAGCATCATCAACCGATTGGCATGCGAAACTATTCGATCCTGCCTGTCCAGAGAGCAGAAGTATGCTGTAAAAAATGAGACTTCTACACACAAACTGTGGAAGGCATTGGAGGACAAGTTTTTGAAGAAGAGTGGTCAGAATAAGCTCCTGATGAAGAAAAGGTTGTTCCGAATTGACTATTAACAAGGTACTACTATGAATGCACACATCACTATGTTTAATCAATTACTAGCAGACCTATTGAATTTAGATGTGAAGTTTGAGGATGAGGATTTGGCTTTGATGTTGTTATCATCTCTTCCTGATGAATTTGAACATTTGGAGACTACGCTCCTTCACGGGAAGGAGAATGTGTCATTAGAT
>Ga0123342_1002387_pt1 | contig 31201 bp, 18 predicted proteins | sample Turbeawhitnodule_FD_89960 | JGI IMG/M metagenome (GOLD analysis project Ga0123342, IMG submission 89960) | Root nodule microbial communities of legume samples collected from Mexico - Turtle bean Mexico white nodule | ecosystem: Host-associated > Plants > Roots > Nodule | place: Mexico: Nepantla... | reverse complement strand
ATGACTTGACAAAACAGAATTGGATTCAAAAATCAAAATGACTCAAATCAAAACAATATGAACTGATTAAAACATCAAGAATACTCAATTTAAAAGCAAATCAAAACAAGAACACAAAAAAACTACATGGAATCCTACACAAAATTGCACACGGATTGCTCAAGAACAATTGAACAAGATGCATCGATTGGAATTTCCAAACAACACACCAAATTAATTTAAAATATTAAAAAACATCAAGACAATATGGAAGTGATGAACAACACGGAATCCAGAATCAACACAAAAATTTAATATGAAAAGAAGAAGGCACACTTAGCTCTCGAAGAACCTTGGCTCTAGATACCACTTGATGGAGTTGTGGCTTCATTCCGATTGGATTTTCTTGGTGGAGAGATGCGGGAGCTTCATGGATTGAAATGGACAATGAGCTCACGTAGAGTTTGTGGATTCTTTGAAGTTGAAGGCTAAGTATGGAGAATGATAGGTGAGGCCTAATCACTTGATCTTGTGGAAATTTGAAGACTAAGTGTCTATCCTAAAGAGGTAGAGACAAGAGTGAAATTGGCTAGAAACTTGGACAGCAATTCACTCATGCATTAATCTTGAAAAAATGAGAGTCAAGCACCTCAATTTATAGGAGAGGGGGCTGAACATTTTGGAGTCAAAATTTGAAAATTCAAAATAAAACTCTCCAATAAGAATGTGCCATGTGGAGTCATGCTTTCCATGTTTAGCTCACACCTTCCATGCTAAATCCTCTCCACTCCTATGTTGCCATGTGGACGTCCATGTGCTCTATGCCAAGGTGATTTTCATTCTCCAATATACCCTAGACGTTTTAGGGTTACATTGGGCTCAAAGAAGCCCAATTGTTACCCTAACTAGTCATATTTTACTATTTGCCCAAATACAAGCCCAAAAACCTATGCTACTTGGCCCAAATATTCAGTCCAATTATTTTATGCTACTAGGCCCAATACATGGCCCATGAAATCCTAAACAACTTTATACAATTTATTTAAGATAAAGCTTGGGCCCAAATAATGTTGACTAGTCAGTAGAAACCCAGTCTTCTAGTGTTCTTCTAGCCAAAAACTCTAGTTTATGTTTTGATGACTTAGAGTTCTTCTTGGATATGTTTGTACATTCCTTCACCCTAAAGTTTCCCTCTTGATTGGGCCTACAAAAATAAACAAAAGCCCAATTAGACCCATATTTGCAATTAAATCAATAAACCACCTTTAGGTCTTCATCCTCCTTGTTGTGGGGTTGTGTGTGGCTGAACGATTTCCATCAGAAGAGGCCCAAGCTCAGGCCCTAGTTCAAGCCTAACAACTAGGTCCATGACAAAGAGGATTCAAGAAGATTGTGACTCTACTACTGATGACAGAGAAACTTTTCTTTATATGTTCAAAGAGGACCACAAGAAGTAAAGCCCAAACCATGGGAGCTAGTTTCTTTATTTGTAATTTCAGTAGAATAGGGTTCCTTTAGCATAATATGGGAGGTGTGGTTATCATTGTAGCTTGAGTAGAGCATTTTAGAATAGGAAGTTAACCTAGCTTCTAGAACTTTGCTCCTAGGGTGTGACATTGACTTTAGTCAATACCCTAGTAGCCTATCTTTTGAGTATTTCCCATCCTACTCTTGCTCCTTCCTCTCGGCACCATCTCCTATAAATAGGGTGCTTTGACTCGTGTTTTGTAAGATCAATTTATATGAGTAAATACTGCCAAATTTGTGCAAGCTTCTACTCCCTTTTACATCTTGATTTTCATCTTCACCTTTTTCCAAGTGATATGGCTCAACTAATCAATCTCCATACATTTCATGCATCTACAAGGAACCCATAGCTCTATATGAGCCATCCTTGATCTATCACCTCCATTGCTTTCGCCACCTTCACATTATTAAAACCCATCATTTGGTATCAACCCATCAAACTATATGACAAATTGTAAATATGGAACCAAATTAACTAAATTAACATTTTTTTTCCTAGAGAAAAGCCCATTATCAATGTACTGTACTTTTAATTTATCCAAGTTTATCTTTTTATGTACATTTTGCTTCTTAATTCATTAAATTGATTTTCTTAACTTGGGAGTGTGTGTGTGAAGCTGCCTTTCATTTTCCATGTTTTATAAGTTGATTTTGTTTCATTGAAAGGATAAAGAATGGTGCTCGCAAGATTGTTCTTGATCAAGTTGAGGAGGCTAGTAATGCTGCTTTCTTAGCCTTTAACTCTCTTGGGTTTAGTGTCCCACAGTTTGCTCCTCACCTATTATCTACTGCTACTCATGATTATATCCGGCAAGGAGCTGGAAGTACCTTCGGAAGTGACACAACTGACACTAGTCGTAATTTTGTTGATGCAAATCACAATGATAATTCTAATAAATTTACTTTTGACAAAGAAAAAGAAGACTTAATTAAATTATCTGTTAATGGTGCTCGTGGAAGGAAAATCAAGCAGTAGTATGCTATGTAGCTTGTCCACTTTTCCAGTTGCAAGATCGATAATGGATGAGCAGAATGGTAATTTTGACCTTGCTAAAATTTCAGACATGTCCAACTTCTTTGCTCCATTTCAGAAACCAAAGGATAAATCTCGTGTACATGATAGGTGCCATGCTCATTGTACAGAGGAACAACATAAGAATGGAAATTTGACCAGTGGTAATTGTGGTTGTTCAAGCAAGAAAGGACCCAATAATGCAATTAGTGGTCCGGGTGGGCTTGGTTCATTTTTGGAAATATGGGACACTGTGCCAGAGTTCTACTTTGATATCCATTACATTAAACGATTGGAATTGTAGTCTGCTGCCCCCTTTGAAATACATGGCATAGCCGTTTGTTGGGAAAACTCTCCTGTGTATTACATTAATCTTCCCAGAGATATTTCGTTTTCTGACAAAGGAAAAGATGATTGTTTATCCGTGAGTACATGCAGTCATAAACAGAAAGTTTCATCTTTTAACTCTAACCAAGATTTAGAGATTGCTAGGATTAGGTGGGGGCAGAATTAGTAAAATAACAGGGAAAAGAAATGTCAGAAAGTTCACCTGGAATTTGAAGATTCAGATTCAGGTGCTAAAAAGGCCTGCATTTCCGGTTCAGAAATTCAGATGTTTGGACACACCTGGACAAATTGTGAAGCTTGAAGTTAGACAATTCTTATGTGTTGTTTCCCCCTATTCATGTTCAGGATGCAATTGATCTATGAATTGCGGCTTGGATTCTTTGGCCTGATGAAGAGAGTAGCTCTACTGCAGACCTGGATAAGGTAATGTAAATGCTTGTACTGCATCCATGAATGTACAGACTTGTTCCCAGTTTGGTATCAATTTTTGATGATTTGACAGTGTATCTTACGAGTTTCAACGATTGTGGTTGACAATATAGGAGTTGAAGAAGAGGTTATCCTCTGACGAAGCTGCAGTTGCCAATCAGAGTGGCAGGTGGAGGAATCAGATGCGAAGTGCTGCTCATAATGGTTGTTCTGCTCTTTGGAAATTACTTGTTTATGAGGATCTTGCTGAAGTGCTTATGGAATAGAAATTCCGCTGGTAAGTATTTATGAAGCTTTGGTATACTTGGAAGCGTGTTTGATGAGTATTTTACACCAATTTTTCTTTAAATGCTTTGTTTGGATTTGGAAGTGGATTTGAGAGAGTTAATTTGAGATGATTTGAAGAGAAAGTGTAAAGAAAATGAGGTTGTTTGAATTCAGGTAAATAGAATAGAAAGTGTAGGGAAAATTTATAAAAGTTTGTGAATGATATGATAGATGATATTGAAATTAATTTTTTTTAATTGATAAAAATGTAAATTTACAAATTTATCTTTATATTTAAAAATAGTTAAAAGTTTAATTTGATGGATTTATTTATAAATTATAATTATTTTTAATTAAAATATTATTTTCATTGAAATATTATTTTTGATAATGTATTATAACTAATTTAAAAAAAAATGCAAAATAATATAAAATTTGATAAAAAATATTTAAATATTTATAATTATAAATATTTAATAAAAACTATTTTTATATTAAATAATATTTTTAGTTTTTAATAATTAATATAATTATTATATAATTTTTTATTTATTAAAATTATGTTTATTATTATTATTATTTATATTTATAATTTACTATATATGTAATATGATTAATTATATTGTTTTATAATAATTCTTTTTTATAGTTTTAATTATATTTTTTTATATTTGAATTATAATCTTATTTTAAATAAAATAATAATAATTTAAATTTAAAGTAAAGTTAATTAAGTAAATTGAAAATAATATACAACTTTCTTCGCAGTTTTGCAAAGAAAGTTTGAAACGATAATCTAATATTGAACAATTTCTGGATTTATGTAGAATGCTCTTATCAATATGTGGTGATGGATACATCTTAATTAATCATTCACTTAATTAGTCATAATTTTTTTTATCCTTAATACAACTGTTTTCATAACTCTTCTTTTCTCATTTCCCTATATAACGTATACAGTGAAAATAAAAATAAGAATATATTTAAAAAGTTTTTTTTGAAATTTCTTTTTATAATAAAATATTTGATAATAAAAAAATATAAAAAGTATTATCATAAAATAATAATTTATAAAGTTATAAATTGAATGTAAATGAAAAATGAGAGTAACAAAGTATCATTACTCATTTGAAAAACATAATTTTATATAATTTAGTTTTAATATACTTATATAAACTTTATATCATCAATCAACTAAAGATATTTTTGGAAGTCATATTTAAGATATAACTTAACAGGTTGAGAGAAAAAAATTCCTATAATAATAAATCAAAAATTAAACTGTGGATAGTTTTATCTTAAACTTTTGGATTAACAGATAAGTGGTGGAGGATCCTCCACAAATGGACAAAAAGAAATGGAAAACTCACACCCACAACTCTCAGGACATCAAATAAAAATAAAAATAAATTGAACGCAGAACTCTATTCGCTATTAAAATGAACTAATTTTAAGTCTACGTTCAATCAAGAAGCAACACAACTTCCTTCCACTGATTGATGCATGTAATTAGAAAAAAAAAAACTATTAATTTACAGGATGCTGTGCTGAAAACGTTCTTCCATTAAAGCCAACACATATGAATATAATGTATATATATATAATTGGATCCGCTAACTACAAAAAACACTAATTTGATAATAGGCTATCCTGAAACTGCTCTTTCATTAAAAGCAACCAACCAATCTGTGAAAACCATTGCCCAACTTCAGAAACTCCGAAGGGCTAATGTTTTGCATTACATATAAGCAGAACCATGGACAACAGAACATCATTTGGATATAAGAATTATATCCATGCAATAAACAAATCAACCTGTACACAATGCAGAAAGACCCTTGGTCTCGAAACACTATTTTTTAGGTCTGTATGTTTCATCTTATACTTCTGTATGTCTTCTTACAGAGTAACTTCAACTCCTTATCCAGTTAAAATTGCACATTAGTGTATACAGATGCTCCGAAAGCATGAATTGCATCTTGTCCTTTTCCCAAACCTTTAGAGGGTGCACAGGTGATCAACAGTGGAACCTGCTACAAAGAAAGTGAAAAATAAAAGTTTTAGTAAAGAAGAATTATTGAAGATTTCCATCGTACCAGGCAGAAGGACCTTGAAGTACAATAACTTGAGAACTATAGAATGGAAAACCAGCAATATCACATTTCATCATTGCAATGCATGGCATAAGCAAAAGATGCCACTGATAAACATACGCATGCAACAGATGGAAGATAATGTCACCGATAAGATACTACTGATAAACATACACGTGCAAGAAAAGAAAGATAATGCCACTGACCTCCCAACAACCAAGAAGCACCTTATTCCTTCCTAGATTTTGCCCAAAAGAAACCCTTCTTTCTTGTAGGGTGATTATCTAACATGGATCTGGAACCCTTTGACCCAAAGGAGAAGTGTCGCCGCAGAAAAGGTTTCCCAAAGGAGCTTCTCCTGCTGGAACTGAAGTCATTCCCAGGACCTTTACCTTTAAACCCTCTCCCTTTAAAATGATCAAACGCACCAGAATCATCATCAATATCACTGTCCACAATCCGATTCTTTGATTTATTGTTTCTAGCCTTCAATTCCATTTCAGCTTTAAGGGCTTTTGCCGACAACTTCATAGTTTGTTTTTCACCGAAAGTGCAAACTGGACAAGCTGGATCATACTTATTGATATCAGATGTCATTCTCTCCAAACATTCAGCATGATAGACATGTCCGCAGATAAGTACAGAAACTACTGAAAGATCATTACTCGCAATTATCTTTTGAGTGCTCCAAGAAGACTTGTCCGCTAAAAGTTTTGAGCAAATTCCACATGATTGCAAATCAACTGGTGAAGCTGAAAACCAACTACTGGATCTATTTAATCTTTCACGGTTAAAACCAAAGGACTCACTATCAAATGACCACCTTTCTCTGTGAGGAGTTCCCATCAGCTCAGAAAAACCAGGTATAGACCAACCATCTGAAGATCCACCATGGGAGCGCATACCCACCTCATTGTTCCATGAAGGAAACACTGGCCTCTCTTCAGACAGAGAGAAGCTGCTGGGTGACTTGACTGCTGGGATTCGGCTATCAGAAGCTTGCTTTGATAGCTGATATCCTGGGGAATGGCAGGGCCACCGTAAAGGGGTCGAGTTTGATGGAGGTATGTGACATTGGGATGATAGAGAGGATGTTGATAGAGATGTTGAAGGCAGTGACGGTTTTGCAGGAGATGGACAAGATATTATTGCTGATTCCGCCAGCCCATTCACCTAGAGTGTGATTCATAGTTAGAAAGTGCTACAAAGAAGTCACATACCAAATCTGTGTGCGTGGTTGGGGGGAGCGCGTATCTAGTAAAAGGGTCATATTTTCTGAATGAAAGAGTAAGTCGAAATTGTACAGATATACATGGATGGACTTAAAGTCACGTGACTCCTAAAAAAGTCACTTCATACAACATGCATTTTCATCTTGATCATAATGTCAATATTCATTTTTTTTCACTCATAAAAAAAGGTTTTCTCACTAAATACACCCCCATTAACACACATTCACCAATATAACCTCACCTGTTCCACACTCACTTCCGTTGAAACAGTCCCCGAAAAAGATTGGTCTGCAATAATCACAAAATAATCATATCAGATAGTGTAAAAGGGACCAACTGACAGAATAATAGTAAAAAACCATTGGATTAGTTAAATTTAAAGTGTGATAATCATATTTTAATAAGCTGCAAAATAAGCACTACAGAACCACCTTATCCATCATAATTATTTTCTTAGTTGCCTAAATTATATTCCCAGGTTCTATTGAAGGAAGTACTAATTACAACTCACCTAACCTATCTAAATAACCAAAAAAACTTCAATATCCTGAACTAAAAGCTAAATTGACTAAGCCTAGTTGTTAAGAATTATTTCCTAACTTTGTTGGGTAGAATCCTCAGAAGAAATACAAACGAAATATTTATAAGAAAATAAATAACTTTCATGATGTGATCATACAAGAATGATCTCCAGTGTTTTCTTAGCCAAGGAGATGAACCGCAAATGATTGAATATCCACCTTGAATTTTTGTAGGGAGCACAAGCATGGACACAGTAAGAAAATTTTCAATATTTTGGTGGCATCCGACTAAACTCAACATGTTTGATTCATCAATTATTTTAATGGAAAAGGGTTGTTGAAATGAATTCACTCTTATTCATGCTTAGTCATTTGCTTTTATTTTTCTACAGACTATCACCAACACCTCCTGTCTGAAAATAGGGATCATCCCAAATAGATCTAAAACTGTTTGAAAATCTGGTTTCTTAATCTAACAAGCTGGAAGTCTGTAACTAAATTAATCTAAGACAAGTTTCAGAATAAACAAAGATGCTGCTTTTCCATTATCATCTTTTCTCTTTTCGTTTCCCTTCTGGTTTATTATGTGGATGGTTTAACTTCATACATTGATTAGCATTGTCAAATTTAAATTCCTAGCAGTACATTTCTCGTATTAGATTAATGGTGCCATCATATTTAAATAACCATTTCTAACCCCTCTATTCTTGCTACAGCAACAATGAGAAAAATAAAGCAAAAACAGTTGATAGTTCTTTGGTTTCTGCTCTTACAATTTGTTCTCATATCTGATTGCTTTGGACACAAAAATACGTGAGAAGACATCATTTCTCCAAGTTTCAGATATGTACTTAAATTTCATATCTTTCACACGTCTCGGTCATTATAAGTGAAGAATGAACTATGAAAAACTGAGTGAACAGCCAGTTCTAGAAAACTCCAACCCAAGTAGGTTCATGTTTAAAACCAAAAGGCAAAATTCCCAAGGGTTACCTGATGTTGAATTTCTCCCTCGTACAGCAGTTGCTTCCGAAATTGGAGACTGTTGGCATCTTTTCCGTTGATAATTATGCAATGGACTTCCGTCCTCTGACACATATGCTGATTCATTTTTATTCTCCGATCCATCATTTCTGCTAATACCATCAGAAAACCAATTTATAGAAGTATCTTCACCAGCTACACGCCCTCGGTGATCCCACCGAAAGCTCCATGTTGGAGAACATCGAACATTCCGATGCAAAATTTCACTGGTTGATCCACTTTGTATAGTCTTGTCTCTGCCAGCAACACAACAAGCAGCACCCATTGCGAAGTAGCAACAGTTCTTAGTTTCTTACACCAACATAACCACTGAATGCGTCAACAAATACAACCATTCACTGGTTAAGACAGCACTATACCTGGAACAGTAATAAAAAAAAGGCAGACCATCAATTGCAACAATCAATAATATGACAACCAAAAGCATGACCCAAGAAATCTTTATTCACCTTTACTCAACCAGTAATTCTGCTCAAGATAGACAAAATTCCAAATCAAAAACCCCAAAAAACCCCAAATAAAATGAACACAAGAGAAAGAACAAAACTGAGTTTAGAATAACAAGGGCACTGGAAGAGTCTAAGGACAGTCGGTATTTTCTTATTTTTAAGAGAACGCGTGGACACCACTTCAAGACACAAATAAACTTCATAAAAGATCTAAATCAATATAATAGTGATAGTGATGAACACACAAACTTCAAAACTATAGAATATGCAGGAAGAGGGGCAAAAGCTTGAAGAGCATTCTTGTTTTTTTTCTAAATGATATTCTACTCTCATCACGGATATCGTACCAACCTGAAAACACCATTTTCACAGGCGACACAAGAAAAAAAAATAAAAAATGATTCCCCCAAAATTGAAAAGAGGCCTCGGATATGATCCAATAAATTTGATACAGTTTTAAAAAAAAAATAACTGTAAATCCGATTAGAGAAAACATTGAGCTCACTGTAAAAGTCGGAAGGATCCGACATAAACGCCAAAGTAAAGGAGGAATTCACGGTGAAGACTTCCAGAGCTTGAAGAGTAACAACAACAGTAATTAATATTCTAGTAATTGAGGAGGGAAAGGAAAAACAAGCAGTGATTTTGAAATTTGGAGCATAAACATGGTTTTGGGTACAAAATGAACACATCTTATGGCTATAACACCGACTCAACAACCCGTACCTTTTTGAAGAAACCAAGAGCCACACCACATAGAGAGAAAGAGGGAGCGGAAAGACGAAAAGAGGAGCGTTTCAGCTGTTTCTTACGCCGTTTTGAGGCTCTCCCTCTTCTTCAGTAGAGGCGATTCGCACATGAGCTTTCTGAAGTAATAAACCAAAAATGCCTCTCAGCAGTTTCGGCCAAAAAATACTTCTAAAAAAGAGGTTTATCAATTATTATTTTGGACATTATTTTTTCTTTCTTTTTACAATTAATAAATAAAAATATTCGATAATATACATAACATTTTTTTATATAAAAATATTTATATTAATATTCTCATTATTGATAGCAATATTAGGAAGGCAGCTTTTTTGGTTGCCCTGGGAATTTATGCCATTGTTGTATTTCTTTTTCCTTCATATCAATCTTTGCATATATTCCTGAATTTTGTGTCCAATACTCTTTCTTTCTCTCTTTTCTTTTTCTATTAAATATTCTTCTAACTTTGATATAGTCATCTTAAGCCTAAATTTGGTTATTATTTAAGAAACTTGTTGAAATTAAAGTTAGATTTTTATGTGGATTTGTTTATCATTATATAATTTGAAACTTAGATGGAAGAGCCAAAATCAAAAGCTTTCTTCCAACTTTCGGTTGGTACCTCCCCGAACCCTAAGCAATCTCTAAAGTCTTTCTTGTTTTTTCTTTCTTACTCCTCAATTTTCTAACCATAGATTTTTCTTAATTTTTAAAAAATACATGTGGCCTAATTCCAACCTTTTTTAATATATTAGTATTTCTTCAATATTTACTAACTCAATTTTATTTATTTAATCAAACCACTAAATCAAAATCGATATTCAAATTAGTAGAGTGAAATTTTAAAAGATGAGTAGTAAATACATGTGAATACTTTTTACTATATATATGATAAGCAAAAAATGATTTTATAAAATCAGTTTATCGTATTCTTCTATTGATACTTTTTATAAAAATACATTTTATCTGTTTATTATAAGTTCAAGGTTGGTGTTTTTTAATAATCAAATATAAATTTTCAATTATGATTGTTTTGTTTTTGTTCGAGAATATATATATATATATATATATATATATATATATATATATATATATTGAGTGCTACATCATTATTTTTTATTTTGATTTTAATTGTGTTGAGGTTTTCATCATATTAACTAATTTAATCTCGATTCAAAACTTATAGTTTTATTTTAAAAAATGTGTTTTGGATAATTAAGAAAAAATAAGGTTTATAAACTACTTTTTGTGTGATTAATTTGGTATATTATAACATTATCAATACTTAATTTACACAAATAAGTACTAACTTTGCAAAGTTCCTTTTTTAATAAAAAAATGTGTAATCCCATAATTTGTCACAAAGGCCACAAAATAACACTAATAAATTTATTTATTTTTGTTATGTTAAATCATATATTAATATTTGCTCATAATTTAAGGATATTTTTTTCACTTCTTCCTAAATATATTTCCAACTTTGCATACAATAACTATGTTAACATGATTTATTGTTTAATAGAAGAGCGTGTCCTTTAATTATGAAGTTTTAGGAATTCTTTCAAATTATATGATTTTTATTGAATAAATGTACAAATATCCATATAGAACACTTTGATTATTAATTATTTGAAATTTATAAGCATATACTTTAATTATTAATATTTAAATTGACAGTGCTTAATAATGTATGAGACAAAGGTAAATAAGAGCTTCATATCATCTTAATTTTTCTAAGTATGATTTTTTTTTATACATATTTACAACAATAAGACATAAAAAAAAACTAACATCGCTCTAAATATAAAACTTTAAAACAAAATTTAATAGATTTTTTGTCTTTATATTGTTTGACTTTTTTATTTCTTACTTAATCTCATACTTTAATTCTTAAAAAATATGAAATAATTTTATGGTTCAATAACAAAAATCAGCATGTATAAGAAATTTGTTGACTATTATAAATTTACATCAATATAAATTAATTAGAAATTAAACTAAAGTAAAAAAAAAAAAAAATTGGGTTAGATTATGTATATTTAGTATAAAAAGTAAAAGTATGGAAATTTTAGTGGAGACAAAAACTTAACAGAACATCAGTATCTTGTACAATACTCGAAGTACTGTGTACGCATTCCATGCCTTTCACATTGGATGCAAGTATCATCAATTAATATATAGAGATGTGAGATTCTTATCAAAACTTTTTATTAACTTTCATATATAATTCCTTTATTTTTACTGTGATATATATATATATATAGTAAAATACAAAATATAAACATCATCTTAAAATATATCAAGTTAAGTTTGGTATCAAATTTACATTGATACAAAATAAATAGGTAGATTGCAATTTATAATAAAAGAATAATTTTCAATATAATTTGAAAATTTTGTAAGGGATAAAAAATTTCACAAAAGTCTCACTATTTCTTTTATTGAGTTAAATATATATTTTTCTTATCCTATAATATAAAATTTATTTTTCTTCTTAATTTAAAATCTCATAAACACTTGTAATAAAAAATTATTAAAATTAAACATCACCAATGTTTTTTACATAATAAAATATGTTTGTTACTTAAATTTTTTAAAAAAACTTATTTAAAAAAAATCTTATTACAAGTATAAAAAATCTAAAATTTAAACTAAAAACCAAAAATATATTTAATCTCTCTTTATTTATTCTATTAGATGAAGACCAAACATAAATATTTCTATTGATTTGCAAAAATTCTTGGAATGAAAAGGTTAACAACATAATATGTTCACCATTGAAACAAATTTTTTTCCAACAAAGAAAACCATAATAAATATCATGACCAATTATTACGACTTAACAAAACTCTATCACTGATGATATTTTTTTTCTAATAACGCTTTAATCGTTTTCAAATAAATAACAAGCTAATGTTTTAGTGTATCACCAAACAGAGCCTAAAAATGTCCAATGTCATGTTAGATCATTTCCCTTTTAGAAAACCTGTTGCAAAATTAATTTAAATTAAAAAGTTAAAGAGAAACATTGAGGTGTGAGGAATATAATTTTGGTTATATTAATTTATAAGTTGGTGGGTTTTTGTTGGATGGTCCCATATAACAAGATACCAACCATTAGAGTAGTAGCTAATCTTGTTTATAGATGGATAATAATGCAATTAAGAAAAGAAACAATATTTGCCTCACTCAATGAATCAACTAATAAGGCATTGCAACTTCCATAAAGTCAAAAATTAAATCAATTATTCATATATAGTGAAAATATAGTGTTAAGGTGAAATAACACATTATTAAATTCGCATTAGCAAACAAACCTATAAACTGAAGTATGAAGGGTAACACAATTCAATTAAGAGGATAAAATATTTGTCGTATTATTTTTCAATAAATAAAAAAATATTTTAGCAATGTTAATATTTAAGTATAATAGTTATTCTACGTGTTATGGAAAAAAATGAACTGTGGTTAAAATTTGAAAAGAGAATAGAAAAGAGTTAAATAATTGCATGCAAAGAATAAGTATTGAGGCTTGTTGGGTGAGTGAGAAGTGTGGATAGAGATAGATACATAGTGGGAGCTTTGGTCTTTATCAAATGTCTAATGTCAAACAGTTTTCGAAAACCATATTATACTTAATTCCCAAATTAGTTAAAACCTACCAAGCTTTATATATATATATATATATATATATATATATATATATATATATATATATTTGTATCATAATTATCTTCTTCTCTAATCATTTTTAATAAATAATTTTTAGTATAAGATTTATTTGATGAAAAATCACATAAATTTCACTTGATTATCATTCATAATCTTTCTTAATTTTAAAACATATTTATTTTTTCTTAATTTAAAAACATATTTTTAAAGACATTTTATTTTATTTTATTGTTTTTTTAAGTTGATTAATCATATTTATCTTAATTTTCTATAATAAAATGAAGTTAAATATAAAAATATTATAAACTATTGGGTAACATCTAACCTACCGATGTGATTAAGCATAATGTAATAATACACTTTCAAAAAAAATTAAAATAAGTTTTTCTTCTAATAGTAAATATTATATATATATATATATATATATTATTTCTTCTTAGTCTATTTTTGAATCTGTAACAAATTAATCTGATTTAAAAAAACAATACACAAAATATGGTAAAATTATACGTCCATATATCAAAATTATATATATATATATATATATAAATATATATTTATTTATATTTCATAATATTATTCACATCTCATTCGTGTATCTACAAGATACATAATAAATTTATTTAATAAACGTCATTCGTGTATCTACAAGATACATAATAAATTTATTTAATAAACGTTTATCAGAATGTGTCTAACTCTAAACTCATTAGTTATCTCTCAAGTTATTAATCACAAACATTCCCTATGTGTGACATGGTAAATTTCAATGACATAATTTTTTTCACATCACAAACTAGGTCATATAAACCTCCTTTGACTCTCACCACCTAATAATCTCCTCTACATAAGTTCAATATTAGTAGAGTTTAGACATCTTATACAACATCCCAAATTCTATCAAGATAATGAAATTTAAGTTTAATTTAACTTTACTAAACTTTCTCAATAAGATGAGGTTTGACCCACTTTTATATATTATAAATTGGTCTTATCTCCCATCAACTTGGGAATTGAGGAGGACTCGATAGTAGGTAACATGATAGTTCAAAATCTCAAACAAGATAGACTCTTAATGGATATGATATCGTATTAAGATATTGAGTTTTTAAACTTAACTAAACCCTACAAAATAAACTAAATATAAGGGTTGCTTTCACTTATATACTTCAAATTGATCTTATCTCTAAACAATGTAGGATGTTCAACATGTCAAATACATTATACGTTCACGTCGAAGAATTTGTTCACATATTAAACAAGTGAAATTTTTTTTTACGTCTAATAATTTTAATACATATTTAATCTGGATGAAACAAAAACTTACACTGAAACTCATTGAATATTTAAATCAACATATATTTCAAATACTTTTAAACTGAAAAACAAAATAGTTTCAAACTCAAACCAATTTTTTTTTATCAACAACTTGTACAACTCTTTCAACCACAAATAATTCACAGCATAAATAAACATTTTTTCAATAACACTTACAATATCAAACCATAACTAATATATCAAAACGATCAAAAATTCATCCTTTTACATTTACAAAATATACAAGGTCAACATTTATTGTAAACTATCACATCCTATATAAAATATATTATTGTGATAGTTCAGATACTTCAAATCTTTTATCTTAATGTAGTATCATAAATAAAATTAACTTCTTTTACCTTCTTAACTTGTTTAAATAAAGTTTAAGCTACTAACTTTATTATTTTTACTGGAAAGCTAGATTTGTAAGGATCTAGAAAATAAATTTAGAGTAGAAGTGATATATTTTAAATGACACCTGAATATTTTACTATTAAAATGAAAAGAGCATATAAATAGAAAATTCAGTTATTCAAGTTTCATTTTAAAAGAACCACCATCTCTCTATAAGTTTCCTTTTTCCCTTCCTCTTCCTTTTCTTTAAGATTTTGACTTCCTCACTCATCAGTTTGACGATCGAAGTTTGCCATTAGACTCTTGGAAGTGAATAATACAAGATTGTCCAATTAAAATCTTTGATAAAGTAAGTTCATTTTTGCTATTCTCTTTGAGTCAAATGTTGAACTTGTTAGCTTTGTCTCTGGCTAGACTTTGCATGTGACTCTTTTAGCTCCAGGGTTGATCTCCATTAGCTCAGGGTCATAGTGATATAGTTAGATTTTTTATCAAGACTTTGTGTTGCATGTTAAGCTACTCTTGAGCTTTTGATAGATTTGGAGTTCTTAGTGAGCATTTGCTCAAGTTCAGGTAAGGGAAGCTAGTTTTAAATTTCCAATAGAACCCTATGCTAGAAGATTTGGATGTGATGTGGTCACCACTCTCAAAATTTCTTGTTTGATTGTTTTTTTTTAAGTATATTAGAAGTTTTTTGAGATTAGAATGTATATATGGTAGATGTTATAAAATTATATTATTTTTTATTTGAATAAGTAAATGAATGTTTTTTTTATCGGCAATAACAAATAAATAAATTAGAACCACTTCAGAGGTGGTTCAACCCTTATACATATTACACAATACCAATTCCAGCTACATATCGCCAAAACCAACAACACAAACCTTGCCCTTACATGACCTAGCAAAAAAAAGAAACTTCAGGAAACTAACCTCATACACTCCATTGGTTCCAAACACCAATCAGAATAGGAGAAAGAAACTAACCGGGAATTTGTAGAGACCCAGGACCAAACCTTTACTTGTACCAACGCAAAAACTTCAGATGCATATGCCACTCCTCTTTTGAAAATTATGTGATTCCTGTGACTCCAGATTTCACTAACCACCCCTACCCAGATTGTGTTCCAAACAACAAGACCCGTCTCAGAAGATAGACTCAACCTAAATTGGTCAAAGTTAAACTTCGGCTCGATGTGAGACACAAACAGAACCCCAAGCCATCTATAGCATAAACACCAAACTCGCCAAGCAAAACTGCATCCAAAGAACAAGTGGCTACCAGACTCTTCCTCCTTCCCGCACAATACGCACCTCAAGCTTTCTAACTGCACCCCTCTTCTACTAAGATTGACCCTAGTAGCAAGCTTGTTTTCCAACACCCTCCAGGCCATAAGCATTGCAGAAGGAATTGCCTTGCACCTCCATAACTTACTAAAAACCGGCGAAGAATCCGCCCCATTATCCTTCCTGACAAGGTTGTAAGCAGAGCTAACTGTAAAAGATTGGAGACCCCCATCCTTCCAAATCCATCTATCAACCTGGGACAACCCCAGCCCCAAGCAGGAGCTGACTCAACTGATCCGTCATCGAATTCTCCCATTCGAAAAACGACCTTCTCCAAGCTAGTTGCCAAACCCATCTTCCATTAGACCAAGACCCCAACTCCAACAATTTTGCGTTTTTGTTAGAGCTAATAGAGAATAGTCTTGGATATACATTCTTCAACGCCTCACCCTTCAACCAACTATCCTTCCAGAAATAGATATCCTTCCCATCACCTACTTTCCACTCAAAATTGTCTTCGAAACATCTCCCCCAACCCTCCGAAGACCAAACTTCCTTCAAATCTTTTCACCAAAGAGAGCAACTCCTACCTTTACCTTCCTCTCCCAGAAATCTCCACCCACCGTACTTAGAAAAAAGGACTTCCTTCCAAAGACCTACCTCAACCGAACCCAACCTCCAAATCCACTTCCCCATCAAAGCCAAGTTGAACAGCTTTGGATCTATGATTCCAAGCCCCCCGAACTCACGAGGCTTACAAGCCATGTTCCAGGAAGCCTAAGCAATCTTCCTTCCGTCTGCACCCCATCCCCAGAGAAAATCCCTTTGTAACTTGACCAACTTCCTTGCCACCCCAGAAGGCAATCTGAATAACGACATAAAGAATAACGGAATAGAAGAAAGCACAAACCTTATCAGACAAATCCTCCCAGCCATCGACAAACTTCTTCCCTTCCACCTGCTTAATCTAGCCTGCACTTTCTCAATCACCCCGTTCCAAAAAGCACCGCGCTTATGACTCCCTCCAACTTGCATACCCAAGTATATGAAAGGAGATACCATCGTATCGCAGTTAAGAATCGCTGCAAAACGCTAAAGTGTGACCTGGTCCATCCCCGTCCCTCCGATCCTACTCTTCGCAAAATTAACCCTTAACCCAGAAGAGAGCTCGAAACACTGCAGAATCACCTTGATATTAAAAACACTTTTGGTATTTGCTTCACAAAAGAACAAGGTGTCATCCGCATATTGTAACATATTTACCTTTACTTTATCCTTTCCAACCTCCAAACTGTCAATCAGCTTCTTTTCTTCTACTACCCTTGTCACTCCTGCTAACCCCTCCGCCACAATAAGAAAGAGAAAAAGAGCAAGTGGGTCTCCTTGACGAAGACCCTTTCTAGGAAAGAACTCCCTAGTTGGACTCCCGTTAACCAGGACAGACACCGATGCTGACTCCAAGCATCCCTTTATCCACCGAATCCAACGATCGCAGAAACCCAACCTCCTTAGCATGTAATATATAAAGTCCCATTTCACCGAATCGTAAGCCTTCTCATAGTCGACTTTAAAAAAGATACTTCGCTTTCTCTTTCTCTTGTAATCCTCAAGAACCTCATTTGCAATGAGCACACTATCCAATAAACCTCTTCCTTCAATAAAAGTCGACTGTCTTATATTAATAATTTTTCCAATCACCTTTTTCAAACGCAAGGAAAGCGCCTTAGAGATGATTTTGTACAGGCAACCTACTAACGAAATAGGTCTAAACTCCCCCAGCTGTTGAGGATTTTCAACTTTTGGTATCAAACAGAGAAACGACGCATTTGATCCTCTTGGCCAACAGCCAAAACCAGCAAAATCTTTTACCGCCGACATCACATCCTTCTTCAAAATGTCCGAACAAGATTTTATAAAACCAAAGTTAAACCCTTCGGGGCCTGGACTTTTTGAACTATCACACCCCCAGATCGCTGCTCTGACCTCTTCTTCAGAAAAATCACTGACTAACATATCATTGTCATCCTCCGAAATGGTATTGAATCTAACCTTATCCAGTCTGACTTGACAAACATCGTTCCTGGCGAACCTTTCTTCAAAGAACTTACAAACCTTATCCTTTACCTCCTCCTTATTATCACACCATTTGTTATTATCGAAAACTCCATGTAACTGGTTCCTTGCCCTCCTCCATTTTACCGCTGAATGAAAGAACTTTGTATTGAGATCCCCCTGCTTTATCCAACTCTCCCTTGCTTTCTGAAATAAAATCGCCTATTGTTTGGACTTGGACTCGGTAAGTTTAGCAAAGAGAGACTTTCTTTCATCCCTTTCTGACTCTACTAACCCGTCTTCGTCATCACGATAGTCTAATTCGTCTAACCTTTTCTAGATTTCCTTACTAGCCTGATTCACGTCTCCGAAGACTTCCCTGTTCCACACCTTTAAGTCTGCTTTTAGCTTTTTCAACTTTTCTTTAAACACAAAAATTCCCCCTCCTGTCACCTTGTAAGCAGACCAACTCGAACTCACAAACTCCTTAAACCTACTATCTTTCAACCATACATCCAAACATCTAAAAGGCTTCGGACCCCAATCCACTGAGACTTCCTTCAAAATAACTTCACAATGATCCGAGATTGATCTATTTAAGACAAATTGTTGACTATTTGGCCAGTACTCCAACCACTCCTTAGAGACCAACACCCTGTCAATCCTGCTTTTTACCAAACCATTGGGCTTGAACCAAGTAAACTTCCTGCCCACCAACGGAATATCTACCAACTCTGAGCTTTCGATGAAATCATTGAAACCCTTTATTTCTCTAGAGTAGTCAGAAGACGAAACCATACTCTTCCTTTCCTCCTGCCTTCTTATAGAATTAAAGTCTCCAATGATGCACCAAGCCTTTGTTAATTGACCCTGTTTGAAATCACTGATCTCGTTCCACATCTCTTTCTTTTCCTGTAGAGAACCTAAACAATAGATATTCACAATAGTTACGTGGTTTCCAATGCCCCTCTTCAAACCCCTTATAACACAGAAAAATTCCTACCATTTACGAAACTGAACAACTGAAACGCCCTGTTGCTCCACATCGTAATCACACCGCCTGCGCTGTTAACTGCTTTGTTTTTCACCAATTCCACTTCGTTGGTTCCCCAAAGAAGACACACCTTTTCCCTACTAAAATCTGAACATCTTGTCTCTTGTAAGCACACTATGTCCACCTGCTCCCTGCTGATCAAATCCCTAACATAATTCCTTTTTACAGCCCCGCCTACCCCTCTGATATTCAGACTAAGAATCTTCATTGGCAAACTTACTCCTTTCTTTCCACATCCTTCTCGTAGTCACTCCACCTTGATTAGATAACGAATAAATACCATTTAAAACTACATCTTCTCGACCAAGGAACGAAAACCCTGCTTCTTTCCCTACTCCCCAGACACTTGCAGCCACATTCTTATCGGTCTTCACCTAGAAAATCCTGTTACAATTCTCAATTGCATTGTCAGAAGTGAATAAAGAATTCGACGAACTGCCTGTTTGGCGAACCAAAAAAACTTGATCCACTATGGAATGTTTTCCTTCGACTTCTCCAGCCAAACCTGCCGACCTGCCCTTCGTAGAAACATTATTGCCCCCACCTTCCACACCACCTTCCAAACCCGCCCCCAACCCCGCTGACGACCCTCCCGGAGGAAAAGCTCTCCCACACTCTCTCGAAGTTGGGACCTCGGACCTCCTTGCCTCCTCCTCATCATCTAACTTATCAAAATCTGCAGATCCGTTATCAATCAGTCTGTGGATAACTGAAGTCTTTGAATGATCTTTTAAAGATGTTCTCGAACACCCATCGTCTCCTTCTCCACCCACCCTGGCCCCAGACTGTTCCAATTCGTCCATTGATGGTCTTGTCCCTAAAGAATCTTCAACCCTACTCACAAAACCCGTTTGTTCCGAATCAAGCCCAACTACAATGTCCTCGTAACCACCGTCCTGGAAGCACGTATTCTTTAAATCCCTTCTAGTTCTCAAAGATTTCGGAAGTGCAGTTTGGTCATTAAATGCCCAAACCTCTTCTTTCCCACTCAATGCACCTCTTTCCAAGCACCCAATCAAAGGGGAGCATTCCTTTAAAAGAGAAGAGGGCACACGGTCATTAACACCTTGCACACCTTCTACGTGAAACGACGCTCCTACCCTTTCGGAGTCACTCCCCATTGGAGGATTCTTACTGCACTTAATCACGCCTACACCAGAATCACTCTTTGCCTTTTCATCTGCTGACTTGGTGTCCTTGGAAATAGCCACCTCAACATTTAAAGATGATTCCACTTTCTCTTTCTTAGAATAACTAAGAGATCCGTGCCCAAACAATGATTCCACTTTCTCTTTCTTAGAAAAACTAAGAGAGTCGTGCACATTCAATGACCCTCTTAATTGGTCTTGAGCAACTCCCTCGTGCAGCTGGCGCTCCTTACCAAGGCAATCTAAATCCAGCTTACCCTGGACCGTTTCTTCATTCCCCATTCTTCCTTCTCCGACGACGCCCACGCCACCTTCTTCGGCCCCACCAAACTCCGACCCCACAAAATCATACAAGCTAGCCCCTAAACTTCCTTCATCGGAGCTTGCTTCAGTGTCTACCTCTGAAACGCCGCCATCCCATTTGCCAAGACACATCTCCGTGAAACTCACCTCTTCAACGAAGGTCACCTTGCACGGGCAGCCATTGATACAAAACTCCTTCTCCATATTGACTGCAGTGCTTACCATTGTTTTAACTCTAAAATGAGCAAACTCCATTGTTTCTCTTTTCTCAGTTGCTTCGTCAATCTCCACCACCTCCCCCACCACGACCCCTACTTTGGAAAAGCTCTGATTGCACCAGAACTGTAACGGAATTCCTCTGCAGCGTATCCATGCACAACGTTCTTTCAGTACAAAAGAACCATCCCAAGGAGTAACCGTCGAGAAAACTTCATCAAACCAAGATCTGTTATCTGCTATGATCTTTCACAGACTCCCTCCTTCATCACATGATAGCATAACAAACCTTCCTCCAAGATATCTCAATTTGACTAGGTTGAAACCTCCCATCACAAAGCTCTCCTTAATCGATTTCATGCATGGAATCTCCTTAAAACTACCAACATAGCTTCCTTCTAGCCAAGAATCCTGTTCTACCTCCACTGTAATCTGATAAACTAACTCGTTCCCCAGAGAACTGCTTGCATTCTCACTTGTTCCGTTCTTGGCTACGCCCTCTGAAACAACTTGAGCAAACGAAAACTGCTCCGTTTGCTTCCCCTTCACACTCCTTACTTCCCTAGGATGCGTTGTATTCAGCTTTGGATTCCACACGAGTCTAGACCCTTCATTCATCTGCTTCCTTAGTCCATCCTTCCTCTGATATTTGGGAAGGTTCACCTGCAGCTTCCAGGTGCCAATCCAGATTGCATCCAACTCTCTTTCCAGAGAAAAAACATCATTCACTCCTTGAAACCTTACAAAGCCAAACTTCTGGTTCCTTGCATTGAGTTTTCTTGAAACAAAAACGTCCAGAACCCTTCCCCACCTTTGGAAAACCTTCCAGAGATCTCTCTCCAGAAAATGTTCGGGGAAGTTAGTAAAGAAAAATGAAGTGTCCGCCATTGTCTTTTTTTTTATCAGCAATGAATAAATAAAATTAAAGGGGATACTTCAGGGGTATCCCAACCCATATACAGTAACCAGAAGTGGACTTCCTATATCATCCACAAACGAAACTCTCCTTTATGGTTGGAGCAGAACAACCTTAAAGTGAGAAAACCATACCCAAAAATATAACCAACATCGGCGACCACCGACTACACATATGGAGAACGCCGGTTCATCGATCGGCGATCATGTTGACAGAACGCCGCTTCATCAACCGGCGATCATGTGGACCTTTGCATACCTACGGCGACCACCGACTACGCACATGGAGATCGCCGTTTCATCGTCCGGCGATCATGTTGACCTTGTATAACTTCAGCAACCTCCGACTACACACATATGGAGAACGCCGCTTCTTCGATCGGCGATCATGTTGACCTATGGAGAACGCCGCTTCATCAACCGCCATTGTCTGATATCACTCCCCTCCCTCGCCGGAGCATGCACGTTACGTGAAGAGAAATTGTTGGTTCATGATCCTCGAACTTGAGCATATGCTTACCAAGAACTCCAAACCTAACAAAAGCTCAAGGGTAGCTTAACTCTATTAAAGATTATGATCGGGCAGTCTTGTAGTATTCACTGTCAGGAGTCTGATGGCGGACTCAGATCATCAAACTGATGAGCGATGAGATCAAAATCTTAGAGAGAAGGTAGAGGAAAGGAAATATGAGCTTTTAGAGAGATGATGTTTCTTTTAAAAAAATATAAAAAAATAAGTATATTTAAATAGTTTGATGAATCACTTAAAGGATAATATTGTTGAGTATTGGTTTTTTATTTTGATTTAGAGTAATTATCCAACCCTAGCAGGGAATTTGTTACTTTGGTTTAGTATATTCAATAAAATAAAAAGTTTAATGAAAATATTAGGTGTTCTCGGGTCCATTTTTGCTCAAACAAGATGGGATCTCATTCAAGCGAAAATAGGGTAATTTTTTAGGTACTTTCTGGTCCATTTTAATTCAAACAATTTTTTTTGGCTCAAGCCAAAAAATTTGGGTGCACACTGGTTCATTTTTGCTCACACCAAAAATTATGGGTATATGTTGGTCCATTTTTGTTCAAACTAAAATTTTTCGCTTAAGCCATTTAAAATAAAATAAAAATTACTATTATTATTTAGCATAATTTATTATTGATTATTGTTGTTAAGTGATTTTCTATATATATTTGGAGTGTTTAAAACGTTTAAACTATGATATGATTGAATAGTGTATTTATAAGTTATATGAAGTATGAAATGATGTGAAAGTTTGATCAAACATAGTATTTTCAAGAAAGGAAATACCGTGTTGAGATTGTTATTAGGGTGTATTGATTTGTGAGTGTCCCATTAATGAGACGATTTTGTCTTTATTGATATAACGAAATTACATAGATGAAGTTATTCAGTTAGTGAAAGTCAAATGAAGTTCATATGACTTTGTCTGTTGTTCTTTTGGAAGTAAAGTCAAGTGTTTGAGTATGTGAGTTAGTAGAAATCTGACATGAGTAATATGAATGATAATTTTGATAGTTTGAGAAATTGTATGAAACTTGATGAATTATGTTTATTAATTTAAAATTGAAATTAGTTAAAAAAAATTATATAGCTAGTTTATCCTATTTTTTGTTGATCAGTCCGAGGATGAGATTTTCATTTTGAATGTTTTAAATTTTAAATTGTTTATATTAAAATCCCTAAGTAGATGGATATATTTTGAGATAGTATTATATATTTATATGTTAATTAGATATTATATACATAATATATTATCAAATATAGATAAAAATAAGGATGTTACAGAATTTTGTACATAATCAACATATCATAATATTTTTTAACGAACAAAGATTCATCTTTATAAAAAAAAAAACAACACAACCATTTTCATAAAATTAACTTAAGGAAAATGATAAAAAAATACTTACTAAAAACAAAAATGACTTTTAGTCAAGTGAAAATGTTATACATCCACTAAAATCTCCAAAGGGGACTCACATATAAAAAAAAATATTAACTATTTCAAAAATATAGAAAAAAAATTAAAAAATGTTGATTTTGGTAAAATTAAATTTGAATAATTAAAATTTTTATTTATAAACTTTATAAATTAATTAATAAAATATTGATACTTCAAAAATCTCATTTAAATCACTTGTATTCTAAAAAACAATTCAAATTGTTCCTTTCATTATTGTCTTTCTAACTTTGAAAATATAATAATAATAATAATTTTGTGTGTCTTTTAATAAATATTTTGAATATGAAATAAATATTGTTAAAGAGATTAATTATCTTATGAAAGTAGAAGGTCCAAATGTAAATCAAATGAACTATTATATTATATAGAATTATAATTTTAATACTCCTTTATAAAATTCTAAATTTTAACAATTGAAATATCAAATAATATATTATCAAATGTATAAAAATTTAAATTTAAATAATTCAATGATCGGTACTTTTATAATTTAATTATGAATATTTTTATACTTAAAATAAATATAATATTGTGATAAAATATTCATCAGTACTTCAACCAATTCATCAAACACAACGAAAGTATGATATTTAAGTAAGTATATTGTTTTTTGAAACTAAATTAAAAAGCATTTTAACATGTTACATAAATATAAAACATTAAAATAAAATAATTAAAACTAAACAATATAATTAAAATAACAAGAACCCTTGAAAAACCTTGTCTCATTCTAATTTTCTGGTACAGTGGCTTAATATTTTTCCTCTTTCTTTCTTATATTTCATCGATATTCCTTCATATTAATCTGCACAATATGATGGATCAGTAAGAAGATAAAAAAAAGTAAAATGGTAGATAATGGCATCATGAATTGTGAATGTTACTGTGAAGTTAACCTAACCGTGAGATCACCACTGAAGCATGAGATCCTGAGTGTTATATATACATCGTCATTTCATCTCTATAGCAGCAAAAGTGAACAGCCATGGCAGGGTTTCTTAAGCGTATTAAAGTATTTGCAGCTTTTTTTGCCCTCATTGTTCTTGTAGCCTCAGGTAAGTCCCGTTACGTTAATCCTAAAATGCATGTTTTTGTTGTTGATTTGATTAACTTGTGAGGTTATTTGTGTGGACAGCTTCGGAAGGGAAGGAAGACAGAGGCAGTTGTTGGCGGAGCAGCAAAACCTGGCCTCATCCAAGATGCTTCCATTCTTCCATTTGCAACCACCATTGCCAGACCTCAGACAACGCAATCTCAGGCCAATGTGCTTTCTTTTTCAAGAAATGCAAATGCAATTTCTGCGATGACCCCGTCTCAATGCCTCTTATATAATGCACATCTTCATCAATAAAATATCTTATCCCCACTCATTTCATTTCTTCACAATAACTGCTGTATCTGTTTTATGTTCTTTGTTTTGGTTTTTATTATAACATACTGCATGCTCTTATTATACTTCTGCTATTCTAATTCTCTTAATTTTTTTTATTAGCATTGAGATTAAACCATGATTAAATTATATATAAATTCATTTTATTTTATGGATATAAAAAATTAATAAATATGAGTTATTTTAAGAGTATTTCCATCCTTATACATAATGACAACCTTAATCACTCTCAGTAGACATACTTCCAAGTATGGCTATACAAAACACTCCTAACTTAACCCAGAAAAAGTCACCTAACATACAAAGTAAATATCTCATAAAATCATCCCCATACAAACCATCGGATCTATGCACCAATCAGAAAAGAAAAAAAAAACAGAATGCGACTTGGATGAAACTCAAGACCAAGTCTTTAATTTGACCAACGCCTCCAATACATATACTACTCCTCCTTTAAAGATAAACCATATTTTTGTGCTTTCAGACATCATTAACTACTGCGATCCGAATCTCTCCACAAACCTCATCCACCGAAGCCAGCGCATTGCTCATCCTAAACTGGGAAAAGTTTAACAATGGGATATTATGAAACGCACCCTGCACACCCAGCCATAAACAACAATGGTTCCACAATAACCAAACAAATTTGCACTCGAAGAACAAATGGGTACTAGTCTCCTCCACCCCGCACAGGCTGCACGTAGAACTTGCAACCATAATCTTGTGCCTAACCAGGTTAGCCTTAGTGGCCAACTTGTTTTCCAACACCCTCCAAGCCGTAACTAGTGCAATAGGTACAACTTTATTCACCCAAAACTTTTTAAAACAATGTCCCATTCTCTCCATCTTTGTCCCCCCTTAGACGAAGTTAAGTCGACTTAACCGTATACCCGAGTTTTTCCCATTCCTTCCACTCCCACCTATCCTCCTTATCCAAATCAAAAATCGCACCTTGGGCTACCTAAGAAAATAGAACCACTATTTTCTTCTCCCATTCAAACAGATTCAATCTCCAGACAAATTTTCATTCTCACTTTCCGTTATTCCATCCCCTGAAAGCTGCCACCACAAAATCTTTTGACAGACTCAGAAAAAACAACCTCCGGAAGACATTCTTCAAAGCCCCTCTCCCTACCCAATTATCTTCCAAAAACAAAACTTCCTTTCCAGATCCCACCTTCCAATTAATGGAATCTTCAAAATTCCGACCCCAACCCTCCGAATTCCAAACCTTCCTCAAATCTTTACACCATATATATTCCTTATTATTTTTCCCTTCCTCTCTCAGGCTTCTCCAAACCCCGTATTTGGAAACAATAATCTCTTTCCATAGGCTACCCTTGTCTGACCCCAAGCGCCATACCCATTTACCGAGTAACGCCAAATTAAAAGTCCTTAAATCGATAATTCTGAGACCCCCGTCCTCACGAGCTTCACACACCTTTTTCCAGGAGGCTCAGGCTACCTTTCTTCCCTTGGAACCCCACCCCCATAGGAAATTCCTTTGGATTTTCACAAACTCGTTTGCCACCGCCTCCGACATTTTGAATAAAGATAAATAAAACAATGGAATAGATGACAATACTGACTTTATCAAGTAAATCCTCCCTGCTAGAGACAAAAATCTACATTTCACCTACTTAAACTTTTCTTCATTCTACCAACCACTCCATCCCAAAACGCCCTCCTCTTATGGCACCCTCCTACCGAAAACCCCAAATATACAAAAGGAGTCACCATCACTTCAAAATTAAAAATCGTCACGAAGCGCTGGATCATTATCTGCTCCACGCCCAGGCCACCTAACTTGCTCTTCATGAAGTTCACCTTGAACCCGAAAGAGAGTTCAAAGCAATACAAAGTCGCCTTTATATTGAAAACACTTTTGACATTTGCTTCGCAGAAAAATAGAGTATCATCAGCGTACTCCAACATGTTTACCTTCACTTTCTCCCTGCCAATCTCCAAACTATCGATCAGGTTCTTCTCAATCACCATCCTAGACACTCCCGCCAAACCTTCCGCCACAATGAGAAACAAGAATGGAGCTAGTGGGTCGCCTTGTTAAAGATCTCTCTTTGGTAAAAACTCCTTAGTCGGACTACCGTTTACAAGAACTGACACAGAAGAAGACTTTAAACATCCTTTAATCCAAAGAATTCATTTGTTGCAAAAACCGACCCTTTCTAACATATAATAAATAAACTCCCATCTTACAGAATCATACGCCTTCTCAAAATCAACTTTGAAAAAACACATTTTTTCTTCCTTCTTTTCATCTCATCCAAAATTTCATTAGCAACTAACACGCTATCCAGCAAACCCCTCCCCTCGAGGAAAGCAGACTGCCTGACATCAATCACTTTGCCAATCACCTTTTTCATACGCAAAGATAACGTCTTTGAAATAATTTTGTACAGACATGCGACCAACGAAATAGGCCTGAACTCCCCTAGCTGTTGCAGATTTTCATTTTTTGGGATCAAACATAAAAACGACATATTTGAGCCCCGATGCCATTTTTCACTTAGCTCAAAATCCTTCTTCGCTGCCATAATATCCACTATAATGAAATCCCAACAGAACTTTATGAAACCCATATTAAAATCATTTGGACCAAGGCTCTTCGAACTTTAACAACTCCACAAGACTTCCTTAATTTCCTCTTTTGAAAAAGCTCCGACCAACATCTAATTATCCTCCCCAAAAATAGTATTAAAACAGACATTATCTATTTTACCAACAACTCTTCATTCTCAACAAATCTAGCTTCAAAAAAATGTTGACCTTATCTTTAATTTCATCCTTATTCTCACACCACCGAAGTTCTCGAGCACTCCTTCTATATTATTATATAATGTATAACCATAGTATATAAATAGGTGGTATAGCATTTTTTTAATTTTTTAGACAATTCTATTTTGTAATTTTATTTTTTTTATCTCATTCTCACCCAATATAAATTCATAAAACATTAGTTTTAAAGGGTTGTTAAGCTATTAATGCAAACAAAATTATAATTAATTTTAAAGTGGGTGATTTCTGTCTGAACTTTAAAGTTTGATAAAGAGTTCCCTCTTTCATACGGAATCAAATTAAGATGATGACAAATATAAAATCGAAAAGATTTTATAAGGATTACATGATACTAATGAAAGTTATGTCTCACAAAATCTAATTAAGAAATTAAAAAAATTGTAAAACGACTTATTGAACTATAAGTGTTTAATGAAATTATATATTAAAATATATTTTTATCAATACAAAGTGATAAAATCAATACATTTAAATATATATAAGAAAAATTAATTTATTTAATCAAAATATATTTCGAAATATTTATAATTCAGTGTATTTTATCAACTTTTATAAGTGTACATGGTTTAGTTCTTTATTCATGTCACCATATTTATAAAATCTCTAAAAAATTAAATCCATGAGTAAAAAGGTGAAAAAGTCATGCAAACTATAAATTATATATATATATACCTCATCACCACAACCTGCAAATAAAAAACACAACCTACAGTAACCCAACAATGACGAACGAAACCAAACCCACACCGAATAAACAACCAAACCAAAACCAAAAGGGAGAAACAACCAAACTCACCACAGCAGCATAGAAATTAAGGAAGGAAGAGAGAAAACAAACCACCAGATCAAAACCAAAAATGCTCAAAATTTGCATTCAAATTCAACAATTTTTTTATTATTTTGTTCACAGTTTTACCTTTTTACTATATATATAAATACTTTATTTATTTTTTAAAATAATCATTAAAATTAAATTTCTCTCGCTCATTTTCATTCTTTCTTTTTATAATTTCAAAATTTTCTATCCTCTCACGTTTCATTTATTCTCTCTCCAATCAAAATACTTCAAATTCCTTTAATTTTAAATTTAAATCTGTTAAATAATATCTTAAATATAAAGAAAACAACTTAAATAAAATAAAAAATGAAAATGAATATATAAAATAATAAATTTCATCACAATAACTAAATTTTATCTATAAATATAAAAATGTATGGGAAGGGAGCGCGTGGGGTTGAAGTGCAGTGGAAGTGAGAAACATGTGGGAGGCAATGCAACTCCTACCAACCCATCACCATTATCTACAGAATGCCCTAAACCACATCTAGTCTAAGTTTAGCTATGTCAGCTTCGCACGGCCATCTTTGATACAATGAATTAGAGAAAATATCTACAACTAAAACATAAAAGAAATTTTATAATATATAATTGGATATAAAAATTATCTTATTTTATAAATATTTTTATTAAATTTATTGTATCATTTATAAGAACATTTTAAAATGTATAAGTACTACTGGAAACTTTTTTTATAAACTGATTTTATAAGTTTGAATTAAACTTATAATTCTCTTCAACTCCATCTTTCATCATTCAGAGATTCCTCGATGATAGACCCGTTCAGCGTGTTACTTTGTTTCAACAAATGTTGGAATCTAGAATAGAGGTGTTGGAATCTGGAATAGAGGTCAACGAGGTCATGGTTGTCTCTAATTTGAAGGAATGAGTGAGGCATTGGAGTTCACTCTCTGTCCAATGTTGTCACTACTCTTTGTTGATATGTGTTCTTGCCAATAAATCTGAGTTAGATCTTGGAAGTGGATTTCAGGTTAGTCTTTCAAATTTGTTGCTTTAAGATGCTTGAAAGATTATTCTAAGAAAAACTTCACCTCTTGATAAGACTTCGACGATAAGTCATTGAAAGCATTAAAAATATGCTATAGTTTATATTGCATGAAAATAGTACTCACCTTTGTTTCGGGGTCTCAATATAAAAGGTCAATATATTTTCCTTTATTTTAAGGGTGTTGATGCATGGAGTATTATTTGTGTATTTTTGTTGAAGTCAGTGATAAGATAAATATAATTAACTTATTTAAGGGTGTAGATCTAATTGTTTTCTGTTTCATATTGTTTTAAAGAGTTTAACATATTTGGCAGTTGTCCTAACCTCTTTCAAGACTATTGAATCTGTCTTTATTTAGGTCGAGTTCTATCAGTTGGATCTCAGTTAAGTGGACCAAAGACATATGTTTTAAGTGATCGGGTCATGATCACGATCGAATCACTGGTGCAGAAAGGCAAAATAAGTGCAGCTATTTTACATTTACAAGAGCGGCTATATAACCGCATTTGATCAGCACGCATTCTTAAATCGAAGAGAGTGCGGCTGTATATCCGCATTTGTAAATACTATTTATAAGGGCGGTTATTTCTGGTAGTCACACTTGTATATGCTTTTGAATCAGGGTTTAGGGGTTTAAGGTAATGCATTTACAAGTGCGGTTATGTAATACCCGCACTCATAAATGTGATTTACAAGGGCGGCTATGGTAAATAGTTGCCCTTGTAAATCACATTTATGAGTGTAGTTATGGTAATAGCCACACTTGTAAATCTTGTGTTGCATTTATAACTGTGGCTATGGTAAATAGTCGCCCTTGTAAATAGTGTTTTTTTAGTGCAATCTGTTTAGTGCTAATTCTCATATAAATTAACCTGTTCAATTATATATACCCAGCCAGACAAATACATAAATTGAAATAAATTCAGAGAATCAAATATATATTGATCAAAATGTATTACAAACACTAATCAAATTATATATAATTCCTACACTATTTATCAACTATCGCTGAGTTATAAAAGTTTAGGAAATATGTGGACCAAGAATGTCTCACATATGCTATGGCATCTGAAGTCATTGGTGTTTCATCCGTGAAGAACTGCATTTCAAAATATGGTTGACATAAATTAGTTTTAAGATACATATATGTTCAAGAATTATAAAAATAATTTAACATATCATGTTACCTCTTT